>Ga0065711_1003084_pt1 | contig 29849 bp, 24 predicted proteins | sample Hoacrofraction12_FD_59098 | JGI IMG/M metagenome (GOLD analysis project Ga0065711, IMG submission 59098) | Hoatzin crop microbial communities from Cojedes, Venezuela - Epithelial fraction 12 v2 (version 2) | ecosystem: Host-associated > Birds > Digestive system > Esophagus > Crop | place... | reverse complement strand
CCCCCCCCTTCATTTCTCTATTAGTGATATTTGGAAACCCTGCACAAGTAGTGTCTTATTATTAATACACCCTGGAATGCAGACAGCACTAGAAGCTGTACTGCCCAACTGTCTTATGCACTGAATAGTTTTTTCCATTTAACTGTTCAAAATTTCATTGTGTTTTTCATTAGATCTGGGGGAGTTTTAGTACGTCATGTGCTAAAGTCTCAGCACTAGGCTACATATTGTTAATGCCCGAGTCTGTGTTATTGCCATTGAGTTTTATTCTCTGGGAGAGATGAAAAGAAAGGGAAATGAAGCAGAAGACTTTATTTTCTATTAGTGTTATTTCTTTTAATTTAGAAAGCAGTTAATTTTTTATTAAAGATAGGAGAGACCGTGAATAACTGGAAGTCACCAGCCTCGCACGTTTTGTATTCAAAATATATTTGTTCCTCTTACTTGCTTTGTTACTTTCGGCAGCTACTTTAAGCCCCCCCCCCTACTTCGTCTGCACGCCTGTAAAATGGGAGAACCATCACCGAGTATCTGCAGAGGTCTTAGCTGCAAACTTCAAGATCACAGTTAGAAGGATCTATATATATCCGGTTACTAATGGAAAAGGGAATGTAATATTTTTTTCTGGGGCTTGACTGAAAGGTACTGTGAGGGAATACTCTTAAACTTAAAATGGGGCAAAATCTAGAACCTTTCATGCCTGTAGAAATTCTAACTGAAATGCCTCTGTTTGTTTAGAGAGGTGGTCTGGGACTAAATAGTACAAGTTTGGCTCTGGAGATTTCTTAAATTCTGTTTTGAAATCTGTGGAATTCTTATTCTGTTGAAAACAAGTCAGTCTAATAAAACCCACAAAACATGCCAATAAACTGAAATATTTTACAATATAAGTGTAAAACTGTATATTGAATTGGTTAAAGCCTGTTCAAACTTACTTATATCCATCATATTCAAGAACAGTGCTCAAAAGGCCTCTGGATTATTAATGGATAATGCAGTTTATTGGATTCAGTGGAGCAGAGAGAACTTCAGGTCTCAAACCGATCATCTACAGGGAGGAAACTTATAGCCCCTTTCTGCTTTCGGCATAGCTGCCTGGTACCTGCGCGCTGCAGAGTGGAAGTGGTTGTTTTCCTCCAAAGCAGCGTTACCAGCTGCAGCAGATGCAGCATGTGTGGGGGGGGACCCTTCATGGGAAAAGGTATAAGAAGTTTATTTCCACGCTCGTTAGTGTCAGTGGCCGTCCCCATACTTAGAAAACAAACACGAAACTTCTGTTTCGCTGGTGTTGGGTCTCCTCTGAGAAGACTTCGGGGAGTGGTGCCAGCCCCCCGGGTGGGCAGGCGTATCATGAGGTGCTCGGTCTTGCTAGAGCCCATGTGAGTGAGGCAGCTTTAACCTTGATGAGAGAACTCCTTTTAAGACTTCCCCAGTGTACACAAAGTCTTTCTGCTAATCTCTTCCATCTCTCGCTTATCGAGAGTTGTCAAGAAATAATAATACATATTTTATATGTTCCCCACTTAGCGAATTTTGAATAGGTGTGTGGAACAAAAGGCTAAACTGACTTCTAATCTTACCGAGTTGGTTTTCAGTTGAAGTGAAGGCATTGTTAACAGTGATTGCGCCTGAATCTCTCAAGAAAGACCGGGCAAGCCTGAACCTGATTTTTTTTGTTGTTTGAAAATTCTTCTCTGTTGTGCAGGTTCGTTCCTAAACAACTTAGGTGAAGTGTTTTCCGCACTCGCTGTGAAAGGGATTGTCATTAGGGTAAAATCAGCTCTTCGTTGTAGCCCCTTAAATCTGGGTGACTCCAAAGACTGTGGTGGAGTAACTACTGATTTGTAAATGTGATTGAAAGCAAGATTAGCCTACCAATATTAATCTTTAATGCATGATAACGCGTTTGTTTTGTGCGAGCAACTGGGTTCCGAGTTGTGTGAAGGATCAGTGCAGGTATTATAGCAAGCTGTGTTTGATGTGTGATAGAGCTGTGTTTGCCGAAGACTCTAATCATGCTTGTATGTGTGGAAGATGGGGCAGGAGAGAGTGTGCAGTGAACGCTGTTACGACTGCCAATAATGGATAAAGAGAAATAATCCATTCAGCGATACTATAGCTCATCAGAGCACATGAATTAAAGACATATGTTATGTAGATTCAATGTATGGATTAAAACTGATAATCTGGTAGGTGACACACAGAATCTTGAGATAAGTGGGCTATGCAGATTCAGTATATGGATTGTGCTGGATAATTCCATTTAAGTAATGCTGGACAAGTTGAAGACAAGTAAGCTTCGGGTGGTGCTCAGGTTATGTGCAGTAATCCAGTGAGTGACACTTTGGATCGCATAATCTGTAGCTGAAGGCAAGGAAGCTGGGGATTCTGCATTTAGATGTGGACAGGGGGAAGGGGGGGGAAGGGGAGAGAGATTATTCATGGGGAATACGCTGGGTTTAAACCTTTGACTAATAAAGTGCAGATCCCCAGGATATGTGCGAAAGCTGTGCACTTTCTTAGGAGCTGTGTGAATTTTGCATTTGCAAATTAATGGTTGAAAAATGTTTGTGAACTTGTGTCAGATGTGGGCTCTTTGCATTATCTTTTGTGGATGGTATTGTGTTTGGGAGTGGGGAGAGAAGGAGGGTGAGAGAGTCATGAGGGAAGGAGGTAAGATATGTCTGGTTGTTGGCTTCTGACTGTGATAAAATCAATATTTATTGCAACCGACTTAGTATCTTCTCTGTGTTTATTTTTGGGGGGTGTTAAATAGTAGCAAATTGCTGACAGTGAGCTTTAGTGCGTTATTAATATCTCCAAAGTGCTGGGGGGGGGAAGCCTGCTGAGTGGCACACAGCGGAGCCCAAGTTTTGAGAGGAAATTTGGCAGATGCCGAAATAGTGGAGGCTGATCACAATGCAATGTGATACTCTCAGGCTGCAGAGAAGTAGACGGTGCCAAGTGAGCCACACCAACGCAGAACTTCTTTCAGGCCAGATGAAAGCCTGAAATGGAGATTGTGAGCGGATGGAGCTGTTCCTGTTTGACCCTGGAAAGGGAGGTTGGTTGAGGGTAGTATCTGTGGAAGGAGGGTTGGAGCATTTAAAGTTAAAGCATCTAAACTGCAAAAAATGTGAATTTGTGACAAATTCAGGCTGTTCCAGATTTATATTTTTTTAATGTGAAGATACTTGATCAGAAAAAATCAGTTTCTATTTAGATCAAATACAACTTTTATTTTCAAGAAGTGATATTAATAGAGAAAATAGAATAAAATTGAACTAATCAAAGTAGCAAATGCCAATGGCATTATTTTATTTGAACATATGGAGGCCAAACCACTATATTTAAAAATCATCCGGAGGTTGGATGGCAAAAGGGACCTAAATTGGTGGTTCTTTGTGCTAAAATTACCTGAAAGATGTGCTGATAGAGATGAATGTTGTTGAACCACAATTACCAGTTTGTTGAAGTAAAGCAAATATACATACATATTTTTTACTGTTTTTCCTGCTGCTGCATAAAAGTCCAGCAGCAAACGCCATTCCTCTGGCCTAATTCTAGCTTGTTGTCTAGACAGTAAAACAATGAATAGCCTCTGAGAAATAGTCTCAATGCAAATGTTGTCTATTCCTTTTGTAACCTTGACAATAAGTTACTAACCTGGTTGAACACCGAGCTTTGTTCGCAGTCTGCTGTACCAAAACTTTTTCTGACAGCAAATAAAGAATACTCACTGACGACTTCTTTCCAGCGTTGCAAAGTAGCAATGTGTCGGTCTGCTGCAGAGCAGACGGCTAAGTTTTTTGTCCCCACAGAATATTAATTCTGGAGGGTAGTAATGGCAAAAGATGGTAACTGTTCATCATTTGTTTTTATTCATTCTGCAAAGTCTTCCACTGAAACCTAAAAGATTAAGACTGTCCATATGCTGAAATAAATAACTGTGTTCTAGCTGGCTGTTCTACAAAGGACTTGTATTTGTCAAACAGAAAAGATTTATTACGTAAATCTTTAGGTACAGACAAATCAGTTTGAATTCTGGGCATTTTTTTCATTATTTCTTTTTCTGGTGGCTGTGGCTTGCTGAGTAAAAAGCAGTGAGAAAGTTTTCTTTTATTATGCTGACTTCCCATATCAATCAGATTAAGTCATTTAATTTAGCAAGGTAGGTAGTTGTAAGGGATGGCAGTCATTGCATAGTAAAGTTGGCTTAAATGCTTAATGAAAAATGCCAATTTTTAGATGTTTGTGTCCTGGCAGCTCCAAGATTTACTGGCCTGAAAAGCTGTGTGCGAGTCCATAATAAAACTCTGTGCAAGTCTGTACTAAAACACTCTGAAATATCGATGAGGGAAGCATCAAGGGAGTTTGCACACGTGCATGAGCACATACCCACACTCACCCACAAATACGTACCAGCAAGCACATAATTTTCAGTACATACTCATTGCTTGATCATAAACATTTGACATTTCTGTTCAAAGGCACAGGAAAGAAGAGTTTAAATTCTGAACTTACCTCAGCCAGGTAAATCTGCTTGTCAGACTACGTTTCCTGAAGGCACCTCACATCAGCTCCCCATTGCCTCACATACACAGCTTCAGGTGACGTCAGCAGCACAGCCGTCTGTGCAGCGAGGGGAGAATACTCCTGTTTAAAATTATTATCGGGTTTTAAATAGATTTTTTTTTAGGAGGAGCGTGACGAAGATTAGTTTGCTTTCCAGTAGAAGACGACTAGGTGGGCTCTCCGTTTTACTTTCCTGGTTTCCTTACCGAGCAGAGTAGCACTGGGTTTAGATATCTAAAGTGACAGAGCAAAGTTAAAACTGGCTGGGATGGGGAGTGGGGAAAGAAAAAATAGTTGGCAATGGGATGAGAATGCAACTCTCAAGAAAAGATAAGGGAATAAAACCCTAAATAAAAGATAGTTATTTATGGGCTGCTGATACTCTTATTTATTCCTTGGATGTAATAATGTTATTGCTAGTAGGAGTTTAATTCTTCTGAGGACAGCTTAGTTAATAGGCTGTTCAGTCTGAAAAACCTGCTTCTTGGCTCTTCTTCATTTTTATATTGAAACTGTTACATCCCTAGCTTAAAAATGGGACTGAAAAAACATACCGCTGCAGGAAATGCTAAGTGATGACTCTGTTTTTAGCTAGTGTATGGGCTGTAGTTATGTCCTCGTCGCACTGTTGTTACATCAGAGCATAGTTAGACAGAAACTGTGTTGTGGCATGGTTCTGTCGCTTCGTTAGCTGCATGGCATGAGTAATTGCTTCTTTCATAGAGTTCCTTTAGCTAGGACCCTACCTGCTATCAAACCAGGTCAAGCAAAGATTGAATTATTTCTATAATATGTTTCCTGGTTAAAGTTAGTGGGGAAATTCTTGGCCTTACTGGTACGGTTCTGCTGGTGACTTTAACGAGGCTGGCAATAAAGCTTACAGCAGGTAAAGTTAGGAGTGACTTTAGGCAAGTTTCTAAAAACTTCACGCCTCAGTTTTCATGTATATATGAGTAAGGCATGCCACTACCTTTCTGCCTGCTCACAGTCTTCAAGAAGATCGATTAACTAATGCTTTGAAATTAAAAATTGCTCTATACTGCATGCTCTAGTTATTATTGTATATCTTAATGTTATTTGAATACAGAGTACTTCAGACTATGCTTATTTCCATTTAATGTTTTCGTTTTCCCCTACAAAGCTTTGCAGATACAGGAGGATTTTTTTTCTTTTGCAACCATAGTTAATGATATGAACGTAATGCATCATCATTGTGTCTTCCAGGCTTTGTACTCGCACATTGTTTTCTTTGATTTTTCTTTGAAAGACAGATGCTGACAGTTCAAAAGCTATTTACGTAATTACTGTGATAGTAAACTGACTCGAGGGATAAATTTCGCTGTCTGTCTGGGTGTGTGTGAGCGTGCGCGCGAGCACCCCTGCCTGATGGCATTCCTAGCAGTTTGGCTGAGACGTGTCGGAGGGACGGAGAGCCTCGCCATGTCTCTGCCCCTTGCAAGCTGCCTGCAAGCAAACATTCTCCTCGCTTGAGCATCCGCAGCAAAAGCTTAAAATGCCTGTTAAAGAAAATATTGGCTTTCCTGATTTCTCATTTACATTCTCATTCTGTCTAATAAATTATAATAAAGTATTTACTGTTTTGATTGCAAAAGCCGTTTCTCTGCCTTTTTTTTTTTGCTTTGGTTCTGTTTTGGGTGGATATGCCAAGGTTTCTCCTGTTCATTTTCTCACTTTAAGTGTGTCATTTGGTCATATTGGTGTCTTCATTCTAATGTTTATTAAAATGTTACTGTCACTGCCAGTCTGAGACTGTGAATCAGAACTAAGAATGTGTAATAGTTTATTTCACATTTGAGTAAATTTCTTTTACTACTTAAACACTATTATGGATAGTGTTGATCTGAGATGAAGTTTAGGTTTGGCGATACAGAATGCCACTAATTTGAGTCTTCTTTTATTGCCATCTGCTGTGGGTGTTGCATCCACAACATGTTTTTTTTCTTTCCGAATCTGTTTTTAGTGGTGGTAGAGAATAAGCTGACGCATCTGGAAAGCATCTTTTCTTGGGCTGTTCAACCCGTAGTGTATACTTTGATGCTCTCTTGCCTGAGTTGTTTTGATAAGTTGAGAAAAGTCCACATTTTGCCATTGCAGTGGTAGAGTACAGCGAGAACAGTATGAGCACCTACAGCCATCTCCTGAAAGGCAAGTGGTCCGGCGGTTAGAAGGTTTGTTAAACATAAAATGTGCAATATCTATTTGTTGTGGATCTGATGGTAATTAGGAGTAATTTTTGAGGGAGTCATTGATGTAAGCCACTCTCCTTTTACTGCTCACTCAATACCTGTGCGAATTTGGGCTAGCTTGCCGTCAAGTTGTACGCTGAGATAATGGGCGCTTGGTTTTTCTCCCAGCCACGCTGCATGGCTCGAGTGAAAGAACTGCAACTGTACGGATATTGTGGGTGGAGCACAGGCCAGCTCCAGAAACGTTCCCAACTTTGTACTACTTGGAGCAGCTCTAAGTGAGTTCGATAGTGAGCCGGCTGAAGGTGGCTGCTGGGGCTGGTGGCTTATCCTCGCTGAGGTTTGCACCTCCTCCCGAGTTCTAGCAGTGTTAGCAGCCGCGGGGACACTTCATTAATTCCCAAGTATCATGATTTAAGCAACTGTCTGTGTGCGGCGGCGTTGTAGTTACTTAAAATACTGACACGTTTTGCACTGTAAGCTACAGAATTCTTAAACTGGAAATCCTGTAGCTGCCAAGGCACTTCACACAGTGATAAAGGTTTAGATCTCATGCGGGTGAGCAGAGAGAACATAGCGGTGCTGGGACAGAAGTCCACCGTCCTGGCCTACCCGCAATCTGCAGCCTCTAGAAAGGGATGCAAAAATGGCAACTGGTGCTCTAGCTCTGCAGTGCGTTTTAGTACACCAGAAAAAATTCGTATCACTGAGTGTACTTACGTAGTGACCAAGCTGTTCCCCTTAGCTTACTATTGCGTAAATAACATCAAATATAATTTGGCCTTCAATTGTTATGCAAGCTAAATAGTTTATGAATAGCAACTGTGAAATGGCAGTTCTGTTGACCATTTCCATAACAGAAATTACAGAAAAGGTGTGCTAGGTAGTAAGGGTAGCCAAAAATACCAGACTTAAACTAAATGGCAACACTTTATGTTATGATCAAGACAGTCCGATTCAATTCTTCTTTTTAATTTTAACCCTTTTATAAGCCATCAGTCATCTGCAAGAAACCTCAAAACTATCTGCGATTCATCACCAATGGGCCTTATATGAATGTGTGGGTAAGGCAAGGGGAAATCTACCCCAGAACTCGCCATCTCCCAGTAGACCCACACACCCGGTCTCTCGTGTAGATTTTGTGCAGGTTGCTTGAGAGCATGGCTGTCCGAGGACTGATTTTGCAAGGAGTGATACCTCGAACAACTGAAATTGTAATGGAGTATTATTGAAGTTATTGGAAGGACAGGCTAATCACGTGAAAATAAAGTGCCTGCTAAGCCATATTTTCCAGAAAGTATTCTCCAACAAAAGATTTTTTTTTTAAAAAGTTGACAGTGATAAGTTCTCCCGTTCGGTTTATTGGCAAACTGAAATTGCTCAAGAAATACAATGGAAGAAGGCTGCCCTTTGCCAGTCTACCTCCACTCCTGTGTATAAGCCAAAGAAATTCTATGTTGTACTTACTAAGCTAGTACATAAAGCACTCCCTTTGGGCATCTCAGAGTTTCTTTAAAAACTGAGTAACAATGAAGAGACCGAATGAAGTTTGGTGGATTTGTCCCCAGCTGCGCGGCTGTGGTGTGCCTGCAGCTCCGGAGCCTGCACTGGCACTTCCCTGCCCTGACCGCTTGCTCCTACTTGATCCAGACTTTCCTCTCGTTCCTCCCGTTTATTTGAAGCTGTTGTTTTTCCAGGGAAGAAGTTCTTTTGCTCCCCTCGCGGTAAATCAGGCTGAAGAAGAGCCGGCAGTAGGCAGGTGGCCCCACGGTCGCGCAGTAGTTCGGCATCGCGCGCGGGAAGCACAGCCTGAGCTTTGCAGCGCGGGGCTGGGCGCCAGCATTGCTTTTTCTGCTGCTGTCGGTAACTAGCTCTGTGACCCCTCTGTCTGTGAGTTTACACATATGGAAACATTTTTCCACCTTGCAAAGGTGTGGTGGGGATTAATTTAACTTTACAAAGTGCTTTTTGATTCCCAACTGAAAGCTACTGTAGGAGCTCAAAATACACTGATGAACCATAAATGGCTGGAGATCTTTGATGTGCGTCAGTATATTTGTCAAACAGTTTATTTGGCAGTGATTTCTTTTTGCTTACCCTAACTTTAGGACTGAGCCAGTCCTGTGTATTCCTTCTTTCTCTAGGTCTTTCTCCCTCTCTTTCTCGCACACACACCGCCCTCAGTAAAGGTTAGGAATAAAATACCTCCTGAATAAATAAAGAAAATACTTGGTTTTCGGATGTTTCGGTGTGGCCAGTGAGTGACATTGCCAGTATCAGTGTACCGATACAGTCTTCATTAGATGAACATTACATTAAACTGGCATGCTAGCCCAGACAGGACAAGGAAGGGGCTGCCTTTTGGAGTAATTCTTCTATGCCACTTGGAAACACTGGACCCTTTCTCCTAGGGAAAAAACAAATGGAGGATGGAAGAGTGGCAATAGATGTTTCTGATGAATTGTATGGGCAGGTGAAAAATACATAACTTGTAGCAGTTCTCCATCTCCGGTATTTGAAATAAAAAATGTAAGTTAACAGCGTTTTCTTCAGCAGTGTTAGTATTTTAGCACTGGCTTCCATTCTTTCTCACAGCTTTTAACAGAACAGGTTTGAAGTCCTATGGTTTCTGATTCAGTGTGTTTCTCAAGTTTCCAGCTTGTACCACAGTTTTTTTGGAGACTACATCTGAGAATATTCTGCTGTAGTTCTTTGTTACATGATGAGAATATTTTCACATAAATCTCTGGCATCGTAATAAAAAGTTAACCAAGTTACATTTCCTTCATATGTGATTTGCCACTTGTACATGGCTGTCTACAAATGCATTTAAAGGCTTGGATTTGGCTGACCTGACCATGCTGCTTGGGAGCCCAAGGTTGACATAAGTGGCTGTAAATTAAACTATCAAGCAAAGAACCCTAACAGTGATGCCTCTAAGGCTGTGGTACAGTCTTCCAAAGAAAGCGGTAGATGATTCACCATTTCAGACATTTCAATCCAATCTAGAAAGCTGTAGTAAATATACTGTAGGGAACATTGCTGCACTGGCAGGGGGGTAGACTAAATGAGCTATTACCAGTAGCTCTTTTCCATGTCTGACTGATAGTTGGCTAGGAACACGTTTAGTATAGTCGCCAATTTTTCTTCTTTTTTTTTTTCACTTGGAGAGCACTGGTGACATTGACAGAAGAATGCTTCCTCTGTTTGAGAAAGGTTTGTGTGGCAGGGTTGTCCCAAAAGCAGGCTATTTTTAGAGGCAGCATGGACACTGATAGCCTTAATCCTTTCCTAAAGCTTTTTAGAGGAAGAGTTTCATAGCATCTGACTCATGTGTGAGGGTGTGGTGGTATTGGAGATACCTGTGGATTAGCCGCTACACATATTTTCTGGTCTTTTAAATTCAAAGTCAAATGATATTGGATATACTAATAGTGCTATTTTTTCTTTTAGCGTGTGATTCATAGCTTTTGATTTTTCTTGGAATTTTTTCTTTCCCTTATAACCACTGTCATTCTGGGTAGAAGGAGAATTTTTACAGAGTGAGTATGAGTGAGGTAGTCAGATCCTCTGTCTGTGTCTGCTGAACTCTGCTATAAAAACCATCTAATGACAGTACAATTGAGAGAGACGGTGAGTTGCGTTTAACTCAGTTTTTCTGATACGTTTATGCAAGGCTTTTTCCTTAAAAAATACTCATCAGTGGCAGCAACAGCAATAGTAGTTACTCACAATTGAAATACTGTATAATTTCATCCTAATCAGGGCAGCTGTAGCCGATACAGCAGGTAGCGTCCTGACAGTTGGCGTGTGGTGTGCCGGCAACGGTGAGAAAGCTGGGCGTGGGGAGCTGGAGAAGTACCCAGCACCCAGAAGACTCCTCTGCTTTGCCTTGATCATAGAGGGGTGTTAATAGGCACCTTACAGCCTCTGTAAGCGTCAAAGCATCGACGCATCGTTGACAGAAGTTTCTGACAAAAATGTAGTTGTCTTTCAAAACTGGAAGCGTTGATTTTGATCCCCGCGAAATGTAAGCAAGGTTTAAAATTGGAAACTCAAAACAGACAGTATTTTTCCCCCATTACTCTGATAAAAAAGGCAACGGAACATAGATGAAAGGACAAAGAAACACTGAAGGAGGTCACCAGATCAAAGCCTGTGATCCTTCGTGGCTCATTTTCCTGTAGAAGGACAGGTCTTAATATGCAGTGTACTGCAATACGCTGCTGCTCTTTTGTTCTGCTAAAGCTTTGCTTACAGCAAAGCTGCAAAATAAAAACCTGGCTAGCTCTAAATTTCCTCTCTTCTCTTTACCTTTCCCCCCCCTCCCACCATATGATGCCCAGGGACTCCAGAAAGCCTCGCTGAGAAAGAAAGACAGCTCATGGGTATGATCAATCAGCTGACCAGTTTGCGAGAACAGCTGCTAGCAGCTCATGATGAACAGAAGAAACTGGCTGCATCGCAGATCGAGAAACAACGCCAACAAATGGAGCTGGCTAAGCAGCAACAGGAACAGGTGAGTGATTATTAGAGTGGCTTTCAGCTTAAATGATTTTGTAGGAGGGCTTTCTAGTAGCTTATCTTTTAGGGTTGGTGCTTCTGAATTTTGCTCTCCACCCAGAATTTTTCTTCCGTTTGTTTTCTTAGGTGAAGAGGTTTAAACAAAAACATATTGGAAGAATGCTTTAATTTGCAATACATAGAATAGTGCTCTTTGTCTTTTAAAGACTCTCCTTCCGATTTGGAGGTATTCTCTTCCAAGAGTGCTTTTTCTAAAAATAAGTGTAAATAAGTGTACAAATTCAGCTCTCCTGATAATCTTCCAAAGCTGCTTGAATTGAATGATGCTGAATAGGTATAAAAAGAACAAAATGAGGCATTTGGGTTGTAATATGACGAATGAAAGAGTTGGTTTTGCCAACTGTGCCAAAAAATGGGGGAGAAGAATATAAAGTCAGTGAACAAGTGTGACACTTTTTCTGCTAGACTTGAGAGGCTTGATTTTCAGCTCTTGCAAATATGCCCTCCACTGAAAATGCAAACATGTTTTCACACATGAACAGTTCCAACTTGCACACATGGACACATGATATTTTATGCAAGAACACAACTTTTCTAATGTATTTGCACTGTGCAGGTTTTCACAAAAATGAATGCCCTTTTTTGCACCTGCACATGAGCAGAGAATACTTAGACATCTGGTTTAAAATTTTGTCAGGAGTCCATCCTGAGACCTCTTACATGAAAGCATTTTGGTTTTCCTGACCCTTTATTTCAGCTGCTGAGAAATCTGAGTTTATATCATAGAATTGCATTTATGTGAATTTTATGAAACTCACAAAATTCTTTGAAATCTGTCATAGTTGTCATACTTCAGTGTTTGTATTGTACCAAGCAAGTCTTAAGATTCTGAACCACTGCTGACATCTGCAGACATTCTAGCCTTGGTTTTCCCTATTTTTGATTATTTAAAAACCTTGTCTTAAATACCATACGTTTTGGCCTCACACCTGAAAACCAACGCAGGGAGAATAGGAAAAGTGACTTATCTATTCAGCTAGAGAATCTGTGTCATACTGTTGTTTACATGGAGAAAGTAGTTGAAGGTGTGAAGGTAGAATTGGCGAGATACTTCCACAAGGAGAGATCCTGCAGGAGCAGTCTCTTTTGCCCTGCCTTTTAAAGTTGCTTCTGTTACGGGATGGCTGAACAGTCCGAGACTGAGAAAGAAAAGAGAGAGAATGGAAAAGAGGCAGTAAGAAATCCTGCAGCATTATTGTTAGGATAACAAGGATTTCCTTTAATTTAAGAAATTAGGTATAATTCTGTGTTATATAGAAATTAAAATAACCAAACTTTCAAAATGTATTGATAAGAAATATTTTGGTTGCTCAAAGAGAGGCTTTAGAAAGACAACATTTAATCTTTTAGATGTAGAGTTAGCTATGAGTGAGTGTTTCTTATGCTAATACTTTAACAATAGAAATGAAAGAAAAGACCTAAGGGGAAGAATGCCCAAAATTCCTCCCAGTAAGTATGTATAAGTTTCCATCTGACCCCGAGGTGTGTACACATACCACACTGGGAGAGCAATACTCCTTCTGATGTTTGTACTGCTGTGCTAGCTGTTCATGAGGGCAGAGCTTTTGTGATGACTCAAATGAAAGTTTTTCAAGTTTGCTTTTTACGTTTGAGGTATAGAATGGTTTATCTCCGTCCGTTCTCCGAGAGCTCTAATTTGGTTCCGTTGCTGTCTGTTTTTTCCTTCGCTGTATATAAAATGTGCCTACAGTAAGGTTCCCAATCACGTAGTCAGTGGAGAGAAAGGATGGAAGTCCTTATGGAAAACATGGATGACTTTGAGAGGAGATGATAACTACTCCGTCGGCTTCAACAAATCAGTGTCAGTGCTGAGCTGTGTCGCCTTGTAGTGCCCCCTTAGCTCCTTTCAGCTGATACACAGGTTGAAGTCAGTGATTTTCCCAAACCCCATTCCAGTCTCTTTGTGTCTGTTTCTGCATCAAGGAAATGGGCACGCTGACACCATCCTCCTGGGTGTCAGATTTCAGTTTTTTGGAATTTTTGAATGGGTGGTACCAAACATAAAAACAATATTACTGCTCATCCTACTTTTTTGCCTTTCCTGCCTTCTGCTACTATTTTCCAGCTTCTCTGCCAGTGTTGTTCTTCCTCTAGCAAATGGGAGCAAATGAGTGCTCACTTTTGGGCGATTTTAGCAATGCTATTTCAGATAACAAGAGAGGAGAGACATTTGCATCAGTCCTCCTCTTAATATCGGGCACAGTATTTTCCGTCAGATTCCCTTTCACACGAGTACCAGCTGTGAGTTGCTCCTGAACGTGAGCCCCTTGCTTCTGCAGCAGTCCAGGCTGTTGCCACCAGCATTTGGAGGCTTCCTAGCTTCATAGAGCAGTTTAAAGAACCAAGCAGGGTGGAAGTTTGCTATGTACCAACTCCAGGAATGGTATCTCACATTTCTTCTGTGCAATTTCTCCACAGATTGCGAGACAACAGCAGCAGCTCCTGCAGCAGCAACACAAAATTAACCTTCTGCAGCAACAGATCCAGGTCAGAGACTGCGTCTCCACCTATGCCCCTGTTATCTCTCTCCTCTCCTTTCTGTTTCGCCACGCTTTCCCTCAGTCATTAGTGTCATAGTTTCTTTAAGAATCTCTGCAGATGGCTTATATCTTATTTATGGAAACACATGAGGATGTTAGATGTCATTAAGCAAAAAAGGTCAGTTTCTGGAAGGCCCTGTATGATTAACACTGCTCCTACAGGGATTGGGAAGCAGATGTGAGAGGAGCTGGTCATGCGAGCAAGGGTTTGCAGTACCAAATCCTCTTTCAGCGGTAGGTGAGGAGTGGCAAAAATGTTGCTAGAAAGAGTTGGATTGCAACGGATCTCCTACAACTCTATTTCTGAGGTTTTGCTGAAGCAGTTCTCTACAGGGATTGGTAACCAAGCGTGTCTCCTTCCCACTGCCCCAGGTGTTGAAAGTCCAGAAATTTTCAACACTTTGGGTGAAGTATTGTCTGAATGAGAAACTGGTCAAAAGGTTGGTTGCATTCGGGAGAGAAACTGTGTAGGTCCTTGGGTATCTACTGGTTTGTTCCTAGCAGTAGAAAAACGTCATTAATCCAGCGTAACCAGTAAATTTTAAGCTCTTTTTTCCTGAAATCACAAGTTTCTTTTCATCCCATGGACTGTATTTCATTACTTTTCTTCCATGGGTATATATGCATGCCCCTGTTTTGGGAATAATGCAAATCATTGCCCACGAAGGCTTTCACAGAATAACAAAGGAGGGTTTTGACGTTTTACAGATATCTAGACTCATGGTAAAATCTCTGGCTGTGTAAGCATGCCGTTATGTATAGAGCAGTGCAAGCCACTGTGAAAGTGGATGCTATGTTCTGTTTGTACAGTAACAACAGGATTTTCCTTCCAAAGCTTCGTGTTAATGTTTCAGCATTAGTTGCCTGAAGTTATGGGCTGTACCCATAACTGGTCTAAGAAAACTTAATTCTAGCAAAATAAAAGGAGCTGTATGGCTTCATGCTAGACGAAAAACTGGCTCTGTCACTTCAGAGGATATTCTGTCAGTATCAGGACTTGTGTAGCTATGAAACACTTCTGGGGAAGGTCCACTCCTCTATTACAATGCAACTTACACAAAAGATGTGCTTTGCTGAAAAGAATTTTGAGATTGGTAAGGCCTGGCTTGGCTTCAACGTCTGTGTATTTTCTTCTTTAAATTTGCGTGTGGGAGGGATTTTTCTTTTCTGCTGTAACTTGAATGAGACATTAAAATAAAAACAATAGTAGAACCTCTACAATAGCAAGGAAAGTATTTACATTTTTAGCATTTAGCTATGGCAGTGAGAGAGGAAGTTGTTTTATAAGCAGTGAATAAAAATAAATTGAAGTGACATAAATTGACCCCAGCCCTTTTAAGTTTTAAGGCCTTGTAGATAAGAATGAAATATGTTGTTTTTAGGGTAGTGGAGAACACTGATTATTGATAATAAGATATAGAGCCTTTCATCTCTTGATCCCTGGTCCAAGTTTGACCTGAGTCAGTAGTAAATGAAAGTCAGCCAGCTACCATCTGATACAAGCTGCAAGCCTAAGAAATGATTTGGAGGCCTGTCTCAAGGGATTTTGGATGAAATATTGACCCTGCCAAGGTCAGAATTTCACCTCCAGGGCCCTGTTCACAGAAAACCCATCAGGTTTGGGGCACTCTCCTTTCGGATGGCCACATGATAAAGGTCAGTCATTGAACAGGCAGAGAGACAATACTGTCCTCTCGTTCCCACAGAGATGATCTATTTGTAGTGAAATTTTGATTACACTGCTTGCCTCTTGATAGTTCCACGATCTGTATGGCCTTGTAGTCTCGTGAACCCTGGTTGCAGTCCAATTACTGTGAAGTCACCAATAGGGAAAAAAATCTAAAAATCAAAAAAAATGTTACTGACAGTAAATACAAAGCAAAACATTTCTGCTCAGTTGCGTGCTTAGTTGACTGTTGTCAGAGAGAAAAAACAATTCCTGAAGAAATCTGCCTTTGTATATAAATGGAGACAATGTAGTCACCCTAACATGCCCGTGTTTAAAACGGTCTGCGAGTTTATAATCAGGTTATGGTAGGTGGAACAAAACTGTGACATGAATGTAGCTGTGAGTTCAGCTTTTCTGACCTTGCCCTAATTAATCTAACAGGCTTCTGTCACATTGGCCCGGAGTTTTTGAATAGCATTAGATTTATTGACAGGGAAATATTCGTACAGAGTCTCGATAACTATTTGACTTATGTGCAATTGAATGATTAGGCTGCAGTTATGAACACAACCTATTTATGACAAAGGATTCGTTTTACTTGAGCCAATTTTTTCTAAGCTTGTAAGAGTTGCCATAATTCCAGATAAATTATTACACAGAAAAAAGCTATTGAAATATTGTATTGAAAACATAATACCCTAAGGTTAAAAAAACCCACAGCCTGACTGACCCCATGATTTATGACTCCTTTCTCTAAGTGCGCTAACTTGGAAACAGTTCCCTCTCTCCTTACCCCAGCATACAGTCATCGATACACGCACAATACACGCGCAGGGAGAGACTGCAGCGTGCCTCGCCTCCTTAGAGGACTGCAAATGCTGTGCGTAACCACAGCTCAGTTAAACTAGCCACTGCTGTGATGCTGAGGAAAGATGTGTTAGCTCCTTGAGCTTAGAACAATGTGCCTGGCACGTGAGTCGCTCATTGACATTAGATCTTTTTCCACTCCATCTCTTCTGAGTTAACTGGAAGGAGGTGTCGCTAAGGCAGAAGACAAACAGCTTGTCTTCATATAGAGTGTTAAGTGAAGAGATAGTGCTAAACTGGAGAAAAGTTGCAGATTACATTAAATTTAAGAATCTATATGACCTCAGAATGCTAAAATTTGATCTAGACAGGATTCTGTGTTTTGGCAAATGTTTATATTATTTTTTTTTCTGCTTTTCAGGATGTTCTAGACCTAATTTGTCAAGAGGTTTGAGTTTCTTTGAATAACTAACTAAACCTTCCCCCCATCTCATTTTATGTCACCTTGGAATGCATCCTCCCATGCACACTGCTTTCTGTTCTATTTAATCTTCGTGTGTATGTGTATTGAAAAGGTTTTTGCTTTAACAGTTTCTGCCTGCTGAGTGCTTGGGGCCTTCTCCCCTGCACGTGTCAGTCTTGCTGTTTTACCAGAAACAAAACTGGAATGCATCTTCTGTCAACTCTTCTGCATCAGCAGCCCTGAAGATCTCAGGTTGTGTTTCAGCACAGCTCTGTAGCGATCCGCAGCTGTAGAACAGGCAGAGGAAAGAGCTGCAGACACCAAGTACGCTCAGCAGGCTCTTGGACTGAATCTAGTTTTGTCCTTTACGGCCTCAGGGGAACTCTCATGGTGACCTCCTCATCTTCTTTTGTGAGACCACAATCTACTTCCCAATGTCCTTGCTTTAGAACATGGTGAAGTCTGGGGCTGTGTAGCTGTCACATCAGGTGGACAGAGAGTGAAAGAAACTTGAAGGCTAGACGCTCCTTTTTTGTGATGCTGAGCTAGTCCCCAGGACAGGCATGCGTGGTGTTCTGCCTTGAGGAGTGTCTCTGAGATGCAAAGTTTTGTGGGGTGATAAAGTTTACACTTTCCACTTGCTCAGAGAAAGTCTAGCCCAGGTTGATGATTGAGTAGTTTGCTTTGAAGCTCAGTGATAAATGTCATTTAAATTGAACTGTATTTAAAATTAAATATGTTTCTTAAAATTCATAAAGCAATTCATATTCAGTAGGGTGCTGTTGGTAAAATAGGTCAACTTTGCAGCCTAAACTGTGATAAAACCAAAGTTGCTAATCTCACAATTTGTAGAAAGCCTGACAACATTTTATGTTTTCCCCTCAAGCCCCAGCTCTTGGAGTCATGTGATGACAAAAATGCCAGCTTTCAGTTCTTCAAAATGTAAACTTCCAACTCTCATATTTCCAGGCAAAATCTGAAACCATGAGCACTACAAGTTCCAAAATTAGAAGGCAAACAAAACAGAGGCCAAATGTTGTTTTTTAAACTGTTCTGCTTTTTAGTCAAAATTTTTTTGGAGAGCCCAGCTCAAGATCTTGGAACACTTCAGGTTGCCAATAATGTAAAACTGAGATCTCAAAGCAGCAAGAAGCATCAGTGCTGCTTTGCAATGTCTCTAACATTTGGACCACAGTTTTGTTTGACTTTTTAGTTTTACGCTGACAGTACTTGGTTACTAATTTGTGTTCATTTCTGGGTGACGTACCTAGCCCAAGAACTGAGTGCCGTCTGAAACATGAGAGTAAGTCCTGCCAGGCAGCAACTGTTCGATGACTGTGTTTTAACAGAGGGTTTTCTTTTTTCTTCGGAGCTAGAGACATGTCAACAGATGTCCTCATGGTGTTTCCGTTAGACAGGTTGGACCTCTGAAGAACGAGAGGACACTGAATAACTTGTGACGCAGGGCTCGAAAGGCTCGCCCTGGCCCGCTCCTCCTGCCAGGTGGGAGGTGGTTTCTGCCTGGTGCCTGGCCGGGCGCTGGTCCAGGCAGCTCCAGAGCCTGGTGGCATCTGGCAGGCATTCCAGGACTCTAATCCCAGGCAAAAAGCTTGCTGTGGCTTCCATGGCCTCAAGCCTTGCAGAGCCTTAGCAGCTTGTCTGCCAGGGAGCGTGGGCACCACGTCCCTCCAGACTGTGCCCCTGTGGGGTGCAGGCTTGCTGGCTTTCCTGAACCTCCCAGCTGCCCGCAGTGTCCTCCTGGCTGCAAACAAGGCTTTCCCTTGTGAGTCTGGATCCAGATTCCTGTTCTCTCCACCGTCAGCTGGCTGTGGCCCTTTCCCCAGGAGCTGTGTTGGTGGATGGAGAGTCCTGGCTGTGCTAGTCTGTTCCCAAATCAGAATATTCCCATTCTCATTAAGTGCTGAGGTTTAAGGTGTTGTTCCAGTTTGGAATGTAATAAAATCTTCAACGCTTGGAATTTCCTGCAGGATGGTTAGTCCCTTTTGTAGCCAGATCTATTTTTCAAAATCTAGCTATATTTTTGGGGAGGAAAGAAGGATTTCATTTCTGAGTTACACAGAAGTTCAGAAAAATATTTCTTAAGCTTAACATGCAGAGTTTTGAAATGACACAGTTGTTATTGTCAAAACTTTCCAAGCACCAAGAGGCCCTGGGTTGATTCCAGCCTTCCAACACACGGGTAAAGAGACCTGCTTCCAGAGTGCTTTAGATATCATAATTTATCCACACAGTTTTCTGTGGTGATAATTTGTGTTGTTGTTGCTTAGATTTGTTGTTGCTTTCAAACTCCTCAGGTGAGCAATCATCTGTTACCCAGAACTGGCTGAATGATGTTCAAAACATTGAGATTTTGATTGGCCTTTTTCAGATGAAGTTTAGTTGTAAAAAGTACCAGTTTCTCTTTCTTCTTGTGAGAAGACACTGACCATACATGAAGAGATGTGAAGATTTGTTCCCTGCCCCAACGAGTTTGCACTCCAAATTATACTTCCCACACAGCTCATCCTTTCATTTTTTGTCTCCTGCTGGAAAGCAAACTCCAGCAGGCCACTGTGTGACCTAAACACTCGGAGTGCTTTGTGCCTATAGTAAGGAGGGTGGAGATCCTTACCCCGAATCCTTGCCCTGTTGGTGTCTCCTCAGTGCAGCCGTAAGGACTTGCGAAATTTCCTTTGCGGTCCCCAGCTTCTTGCCTGCCTGTAACCCAGAGTTCAGTGGGAGGCTTTGAAGGGCTGTAGATGTTGAATCCTCCACCTGAGATAGAAAAACAAACAACCACTACACAAGTGCTTGGTTACAGGTTTAGTACTGTCTGTTGCTTCTGTGTTACTATTTTCCCTGGGAATTCTGATTTCCGAAGAAGTCAGTGACAGCAGAGCAGTGCTTCGTGGTGCTACGACCCCTGTGCAAGCCATTGCACAGCAGAACTGTATTAGTTCTTCCATAATTAGAGTTCTCTCTGCATATCATAGAGAGGTGAGGACAAAGGCTTTCCTTGGTAGACAATAAAGCTGTTGAAGTGAGGGCCTGATCCAACTCCCACTGAACATAGTGAAAAGGCTCTTATTTGTGTTAGTGGGAGTTTAATGAGACCTTTCTTCAGTAGGAAACTGTGAGAAAGTATCTTCCTTCTCACTCTGCAAAATGTTTTCAGCACAGGCTCCAGCCGCTGATATGGTTTGGGATTTGTTTTGGTTTTTTTTTCCCAGCGTGGATATGAGAAGCTGTGACTGCACAGTCAGACTGATCAGGCTCGTAGATTGGGGACGTTTTGTCCATATTCCTCGTGTGTCAGGAGCAGCTGTTTTCCTGCAACTCGTAAACATGGGCATACTGGGTTCAGTGAGACAGGCCCAAGGAGGAGTCACGCCACAGCCTTTCCCAGGACTTTGCAACCTCTTCCCAAACAACTGAGGTTGCCGGCAAAGAGGCAAAACAATTGTTTCTCACAAAAGCTCTGCAGCTGATGTCCTATCAGTTAGCAGAGAGCTCGCCTGTCCCTTGAGCAGGAAAAAGCCCCTGGGAAATTAATTATTCAAAAAAACAACCCAAAAAACCACACACAAAAAAAGACAAGGCTGGAGGAGGAAGTAGGGAAAGGGAGGAGGGAAAAGAAAAATCTAGGCTAGAAGTCCGAATTAGCTAATTGCTTGCTGGCCTCTCGAGTTCAGCAAGCAGCATCTGTGTTCAGTGCAGGATACAGTGCATGTACTTCAGAGTAACCTATGGGCCTTCACTGCTTTCCATTACCCTAAAAAGTTATGTAAAAAAATTGCAGAGGTGTTTATCTACACTTACCTCTGTGCAGAGCAACATTTTGCTCTGACGTACTTCGTTTTTACTTCCAAAGATTACCTGTAGAGCAGGCATCTGCAGATAATTTGGTCTCAGGCCGTTCCTATGCTCTCATACAATGCAAGTTTGCTGACTGGTGTAGTTGCACCAGTGCAGACAAGGAGAATCTGCTTGGGATTTGTACTGCTTGGATTTATTGAGGTTGCAAGGGCATGTTTTCATCAGATAAATCAGCTTTTTTGCCTATGCTGAGCTACATGATTGCAACAGCACTTGCTGATAATGAAGCTTTGTCCAGTGTTACCAGTCCAAATGTTCTAAAATTATGAGATTGTTTTGAACTTAATGACTTTTTTCCTTGCAATTTTAGCATCTTTTCTTAATTTCCTTTTTGTTACTGATCTTTCAGTGTTCCCATTTTCCAGTTCTCTCACGCAATCACAAGGAATGGCCAGAAACTGATTTTTATTAAAAAAAACCAAAAGAAAACACTGAAACACACAAACTAATCCAGCAGCTAGGACTGTAAGAAAAATGCTAGCACTCACATTAGCCATCACAGCTGGTAACACTGTGCTCCAAGGCCTCATCTTGGTCTCTCTCCCCTCAGCAAGCGTTCTCTCGGAGATCTGTCTTTCCAGGGCCCTGTCTTTCTTTTTATTTTCAGATCCCCTCTCCAATTCCGGCATCTCTCTGAGGTACCCCGCGACTTTTACCGCTTCCTTCCAGTTCCAGCTCCCTGATGTGTCGCACCTTCCTTGGGCAGCTGCCCACCCTTTCCTGCATCAGCTCCTCCTTTCTGCCAGCCCTCCCTTTTCTTCTCCCTCCGTGTCATTGCTTCCATGGTCTTTTTAATGGTTTTGGTCAGCGTGTCATCGGCTATAGGGCGCACGCACGTCGTTTTGTGAGTGGTTGGGTTCAGAACGCGTGGGGCGGTGTACCTGTGTGCACGTGAGCTGTGTTCACGTTCCTGTACCCGTGCAGGTATTTACACAGCAGGCAGCGGAGGCACAGGAGCAGAAAGGAGGCACCATGGTAGTTTGTAGAAGTGGCTTGGGAAGATGAACGTGAACTCTTTATGACTGTGATCTTGTCCATATGGAGTGTGTGGAGTCATGAGCGCTTTTGTTGTGCAGCCAAAAAAGGCTGCTGCTGCTGCCTCTGCAGTAAGGTAAAGCAGTAGATAACAATAAATTTTTTACTGCTGGCTGGCGGAGGTGTTTAGGATGTGTTTTCTTTATATCTTCATCCGCCCCTAATTGAAGATGCTTTAAAATTGAATGACTAGCAGTCAAAACGTGTTTGCTTCAAGCTGAGAAGAAAAATGCTGGTGTCTCTGCTTCCAAACTGATTGCGCTTTGTACACAACTGACAGCCACAGTCACTTTGAGTGACTGATAAGTGGGAAGCTTTGCCACTTATCAAGGAATGCACGCTGAAAAGAAAGGACTGGAGCTGTTCAGATGCTTTGGCATGTTCAAAATAACATCTCACATCAGTCAGACTCAGAGGCACTAGGAGACATTTCAAAATAAACTTTATATCTATCTATCTATCTAGAGGCTAAGATTCAATTTAACAGACAAATCACTGTGTGGCATCCCATTGGCTCTGAAAACGAGAACATCATTACAAGGGTCACCAGTTGCAAAATGACTCAGATAGCTGCATAATTCGAGAGCATTTATTGTAGGGTCATACCCTCCGGAGCAAACCTGAATTTGAAAATTGAAAACTGCATATCATTCTGGTGATCTCTCTGAATCGGGCAGTTTCACCCCTGTTGGCCAAGCAATATTTAGTTTGTATAGCACGTGACGTCCTGAAACATCCTGAGGAGAATGAAACTCTAAGCCAAATGCGAATCTCATTTATTTCCTGTCTGGTATTATGGAATATGTTTGTGATTACCTGGCATTAACTAAACTCACAAATTTGTTGTTAGGGTTCTTTAGGAGTTTCTGTGCTTTTCAGTGATACACAGCGTGAGTAGAAGAGGGAACTTTTTTTGGTGTATGTTTGTTGGTGGTACTATTTGGTGATACTTACATTGCGAGATTTTGAGCAGGAGCTGAGGTGCGAGGGCACATTAGCTTAGACTGAGTCTGTAATGACAGCGGTAACAGCCAGTGTAGAGTTTGGTTGGTCCACTGGACATTGCGGTAATATTTCGACCTGCCTCAAGCACTGCATCTGGACATCTAATTCTGCCCAGCTTGTGCTATCTAAAATGGTTGCTTTTCTAACCAAAGTGGCTGTATTTGAGAGTCAGGTTATGTTTGGCATTCCAGAGTTGCTACCAGACCCAGTACCTATACTAGGTATCAAGAGGGAGAAATTTGAGCATCATTTAGTTTCTACTGGCAATGACTTGCTTTTCTGATTCATCTCTTGCCGTGTGAAGTGGTCACGACTTCATTTTGATGCCTCATTCGAAATAGAGTACTTCAAACTCTCTGCTGAAATAATGGCTTAAAATGATTCAGATGGTTCCACCTACTGAATCAACACCACTGTCTTCGCCACCTTGGATCTTCCCCAAACAGCTGGCATCCCAAAGCTGATGATGCCTTACCCTGCATAGTTAAGGAGGCAAGATGAGCTCACCGTTGGTGATAATAGCATGCAAGAGACCAGAGGAAATGGCTTTATTTTTGTTGTCTGCTTTCTACCAGTTATCTGGTACTGAATTGTACTGTATGAATTTATGTGGAGGGCAATTACTTATGCTTGGCGTTTGTAAGGGGAGTAAATGAAACAGTTTAATCACTTGAAGGATAGTGATTGAAGGGGCAAAGTGAGTGAAGCCTGACAGAGAAGTTTGGAGAAAGAGAGGGAAGGGTACAGTTGTCTTGTGGAAGTCTCTGTTGAGCAAAGATGAACTAGAGAGTTACAGATCTCGCGCCAGCTGTCTGAATTTTTGCGTATTGTATTTAATATCTATTTAAGTTCAACCTCCACGTAAGAAAGTTGAATAAAGTGTGTATTGGGTAAATAAATGTAAGGAACCATTTCAGATTTTCTTTCAAATCAGTTTGAAAAATGCTTTGGAGAGGCTAAGAAGTATATGTTAGAGTTTCTTATATTTAGGGAGTTCAATGAAAGAATTGAAGTTCCGAGATAAACATAATAAAGTTATAAAAACGACAATGAAGGCTTATATGAAAGGTAATAATAATAATTAAATGGGACAAATGTAATTCATAGTACTTGGCATTTATAAATATTTGGCACAGTGAGGAAAATAATTTAAAATTGTATGTATTACAAAATAGGTTTTGTTGGATTTGACTTCTTTGAAAGACAATAGTGGTAGTGTTCAGGAATTAGTCTGAAGTTGAAACTTGGATAGTTTCAACGAAGTTGTTCGTGGATAGCAATTTAAAATGGATTTGGACAGAAATGATAAAGATATTTCTGTACTTTTGTGTGCTGTAATAATTGTATACAAAGAAATACTTAGGTAATGAAGTAAGTCATTTGAAAGTTACAAGTGCCAGAATTAAGTTAAATAGGTATCTTTATTTTATTTCCATGTATCTCTGTCATACATACTGAATAAAAAATGGTATCCTGGGGGAGTATAATACAATTGTAGACTGCACTCACAAGAGGGAAAATTGAAATTATGTTGACAGCCTTAATTCTGGCATTCCCTAATGTTTGAGTCCTTGACTTTTCATCCAAAGTAGCATTATTTTAACTGTGTTTCTGTGTGGTTTTAATGGTTGTAAAAGTACATAATACTGATACACCAACTACCTGTAACGTATTGTCAGCACAGCTTGCAACCTGAAATATCAGCATGGGAGAAGTGCCAAGTGTCACTTGAGTTACAGGAGAAATGCTGTGTTCTCCTGGTCTAGCAGGAGAAAATAGTTCATAGAATCATCATAGAATCATAGAATGGTTTTGGTTGGAAGGGACCGAGTTCCAACCCCTGTGCCATGGGCAGGGACATCTTCCACCAGACCAGGTTGCTCAGAGCCCCATCCAACCTGGCCTTGAACACTGCCAGAGAGGGGGCATCCACAGCTTCTCTGGGCAACCTGTTCCACTGTTTCACCACCCTCATAACAAAGAACTTCTTTCTTATATCTAATCTGAATCTACCCTCTTTCAGTTTAAAGCGATTACCCCTTGTCCTATCACTACAGGCCCTTGTAATAAGTCCCTCTTCAGCTTCCTTGCATGCTCCTTCAGCTACTGGCAGGCTGATATAAGGTCTCCTCCAAGCCTTCTCTTCTCCAGGCTGAACAGCCCCAACTCTCTCAGCCTTTCCTCCCAGGAGAGGTGTTCCAGCCCTTTGATCATCTTTGTGACGCTCCTCTGGACCCACTCCAACAGCTCCGTGTCTTTCCTGTGCTGGGGACTCCAGAGCTGGACGCAGGACTCCAGGTGGGGTCTCACCAGGGCGGAGCAGAGGGACAGAATCCCCTCCCTCGACCTGCTGGCCACGCTTCTCTTGATGCAGCCCAGGATGCGGTTGGCCCTCTGGGCTGCGAGTGCAGAATTCATTGGTGTGGTGGATAGGAGCCCGGACTATGAAGCTCATCTCTTTCTGTATCTTGTTTCCTTTCTTCCTCCCTTTTTTATTTTGGTCTCCATCAAAACAGAGAAGATTTTTTTTTCTAGCGCTGTCCTCCTTGTGAAGGGAGATAGATTGTTTGAGTGCCTTTGTTCAGTTTGGGCTGGCTATGTTGCAAAGAGAGTTTGACTCCTTCTTTTCAGTGCCCTCCATTTGCTTCCCCTTTTCTCCCTCAGTGGGGTTGGGACCAGATCGGTCGTAATCACAAATTGCCACTATTTCATTCTTTCCTCCTAATTTACCATACTCTTTATGCTTTAGCAAGAAAACCGAGGCTGAAGGTACAAAATTCAAAGCCACAGACCTTTTAATTAAGGAGTCTCGTGCTTGGAGTATTTGATGGAAGCCTGTTTAAGCATTTGTCCCTTGAAAGCTCTGTGTGGTGAGAATATGTTTGCTTATCTTTCGCACTGCATGTAGAATCTTATCTGCAGTTTAAGCATTACTGAGCGGCAGTGTGTCAGCGAGAGGGGCTTTTTTATATACTGGGTGTAATGAGTTTTAGGTTCTTAACATGCTTAAGAATCACATACGTCTAAATTAAGCATCATTTCCAGTTTCTTTAACCCTGCAATCCAAATTTGTAGTCCAGGAACAAGCAAGCATATATTAAACTGCAGATTGATTACGTTCTCACCTTACACACAGAAGCAAACAGCCTTATACACGCATCAGCACACAATTTCATGCATGCATTTGGAATGCTCCAATTCGGGTACCAATTACAAACAGGATTGCTTTTCTGGACGTCGATTTTTAGTGTCTCTAAATGATTTGAGAAAGGAATAGGGATTTTTTCCATGTGGGGGCCACAGGTCATTAATACTTACCAAATTATAGCTGATGTGAACTGTTCAAGGCTTTATGAATTCTTCAGCCCTGGTGACAGTTCCTCTTCAGCTGAAATCATGGCGAATGGAGAAAACCCTTAGTTTGGTGCGAGATGCTGATGATCGCAGTATTTTCCAGTGATGCAGATAGGCTGATGCATGCACCAGGAGATACAAAGCAAGCAGAAATGCACTCAAACTATATGAAATTAGAAAACTTCAAGGAAATAAAACTTTCAAGCTTCCTGCTTTTCCACTTTTGTGATTCTTTGGATGGCTCTATGTGTACAAACACCCCTATAAAGTTTGCCTCTGTTCTTCCACAGAACGCGATTCTGGCAGCAGGAGTCTTCCCTGGGTAGGATACCTGCCCAGATACATGATAGATCCAGGAGTTTCTTTGCCATTGTGTTAGGAAGTAAAGTTTTGGAGAGCTGATATATTCTGGTGTCTGGAATTATAATTACGCTCTATTTCTTGTATTTCTTCTTTACTTGAGATGGAAGGCAGATTTGAAATGTTATTTTTAAAGAATTTTAGCTTTCTGTGTCAGGAGTTTCAAGGTGTTATTTAAGTGTGCTTCCCTTGTATTGTTTGTTACGGCGCAGTAAAGAATTTCTGTCTTTCTGGTACAGTCAGAATAAAGAAATCCAATTTATAATCAGTTTACTGATGTAGAATTCTGTAGTCTGGGTTAGTAATATTCACACTTCCTATTTAATAGGAAATGTATCCATTTTAGGTGTTCTTCGCATCCCCGCCATGTATGGAGGTGGATTTATTGAAATCAGAAGTTTGCTTTCTGTGTCTTTTGTGAGGGTTGTTTGAGCTCAGTATCCTCTCAGCAGAAACTCATGCAAAGGCCCCGTGGGAGGAAGATTGTCCATTGTGTTCTTTTGAAAGCCGGCTATCTTTTTTCCTGGAGCTGGTCTCAAACAAGTTTATTCTTCCACTCGGGGATATCTTAGGAGGTTCCTGTCCTTTCCGGTGCCTAGAAGCAGAACTCAGATACGTATATTGTATTTGTTGCCATCATATAATCTGTGCAACTTCCCTGCAAATATAAAGAATGCTGCTTTCCCCAGCTGTTCGTTTGATAGGATTCTAGCCCTTCATTTAGAGAAAGCTGTGCTTCTCTGATTTGCATTGTCTGAACCATGGCCTCCCTTCTACACCTATTGTTTGTTTGGTCTTTTTCTGTCGTGCGTAACAGGTGTTTCTTTCAGACAGCCAAGGCAGCAAGGCAAGGGCTTCCTTTATGGCAGATCCCTTGAGACTTTGATGTGATAAAAATGCCACTGCCTTCAAATGAATTGCACATGTAATCTGTGTTTGCACAAACGCCCTCCGTCCCTCTGCCCTCAGTGCTGAAGTCTGTCTCTCTTTTGGTACGTGCGTTTGCCTTTTCTCCTCTCTTTTACCACAGAACTGATTCCTTTTTACCTTCCCCTTACTGCACTCCCCTCAGAGCCTGGATGCAGTCATGGGAATGGTCTAAAAAGAGCAAACACTTTCTGCAAAAGGAGTTCCCTTTTTTCCAGTGTTTGCTGTTGCTGTCTCCACAAATACCATCGTTAGATGGCTGGGAGGACCTTCCTCGGAGTTTCTCAAAGGGGAACCAAGGGTTAGAAACCAGGCACTTTTTCTGCACCTATTGGAGCAGGTCTCAGCACAGTGGGTTATAAGTAGCACAGATATTTTCGTGCCTGCTTTACTTCTTTCTTTCCTACAGTCTCACCTGCTGTTGAGGAGGGCCCACTGCTAACAACCTGGGTTTCCTGGCTTACTTTGGGGAGAACTGGTCAGTTGTGGCAAGAGCTTAGGTGTGTTGTAGGCAGAAGGTATGGGTAAATCAGTACCCAACGCTACCAACGTGTGTAACTTGTACTGAATAGTCTTTCTAGCTTTTGTTTAGAATAGGACTGCCACACTCTCCGGTATGATCCTCTTGACTCTCTCGATGTTAAGACAGCCAGAGAGGCAATGCAAACCAAAGAGGGGCAAGAGGCTGGTACCGTGTTTTTCAGTGGCTCAGTTGGCCCACACTGTTCAGGTATCCTGATGGAATATCACACACCTAAAATGCATTATTTTCATGCCCTTCTCTTTATGCCAGGATGTTTTTTGGTCAGAAGCCCTGGGGGTGAGCAGATACAAATATGCGTTAGTCAGAAGAGAGGTAATGGATGTCCTGGGAGCTGTGCCAAACAATTAAGAATATAGGCGTAATGATTTACAGGGTAGGAAAATCTCCAGAGAATGCTACATCTCTACAGGCTGCCCTGTGAATCTGCAAAAGTCAAATAACTTGCATCATTTCAATCTACCAGAGATAATGCGTATCTGGGGAATGAATATGGATGGACTCTTGCTTTCAGCCTGAGACATACTTTCTGCTGATGACTCTCTGTTGCTTTGATCTGTTGTTAGAGCTTCCCAAATGTCATCTACAGTGCCTCTGAGATCCTCTCTTCTTGCTCCTGGTGCAGACCGACCAGCGGTTGCAGTGGCAAGGGTATCAGTGCAGCCTAGATGTGACACTGGCATGGTATCTATTTTAGTGCCTAACTTTGTGGCAGTGGCAGCATCTGTGGAAAATATGAAGATAACTGTCAGAAAGAGTGTTTGAAGGGCGTTAATTTAGAAACATTACCCCCCCCCATGCTGACATTTGCTTTAGTGTGCAGTAGTTAACAGGGGAAGATGGGACTTTAATGATGCTATATAGTGTGATTGCCAAAATTGGTTCTTTCTGTTAAAATGTGTTGTCTGGTTTTGTCAGTGTTTAGCTACCCAGTGCAATAAACATAGTTCATTACATTGTTTGACTCAAAAAACAATGAAGTTCTATTTTATTTTTGCATAACACATAGATGGCAGGGTTCTGAAACTCCCTCTTCCTGTGCTAGCGTAAAACGTAATAAAATCAGAACGTGAGCATTTAGAGACACTTTGTGCTGAAACAAATGACCAAGGTACACAAGAGAGTAACATGATGCAGCAGTTGTATCAAGTTCCACGCATCTCCTTCTCTGTATTAACTTTATTTTCAAGGGACCTGAGCCACTGTTTTTGTAAATAAATGCAAAAAAAATGGACCGTTTTATAAAACAACTGTTCCAAAAGCAACCGTTTCTCACGTTCAGGCATGCAAACTTCTCCCACGGGCAGCTCTTTAACGTTAGAATATGGGGGCACTTTCTAAGAGCCTCGCACCGGTTTTTCTTTTGGACACCGTCTCCCCATTCCTTCCGGAGGTGCCCTTCCATATAAGCCGCCTGCCCACCAACAGGGCACTCGAGGAGGCTCCCTTGGAAGCCTGTCATTGCTGTTCTTGGATTTCGCAAGGCAGCGATGCTTCTGGAGACATGTGTGAAGCTCACCTGCCCAGAACGATTGCTGCTCAACAGTCTGCTTAAAGACGGCTTTGCATGCGAAAGACTGATTTTCTTCGTTTTGGGACTATCGCTCAATGGAAATGTCAGAAATATGGAAGGATAAATACCGAGTTACATTAAAAAGAGAAAAAAAAGCTCTCTGAAATTATCTCCTGGCTCCATGTTTTCTGAGGTTTTGCATTAGCGGGGACGAAGTCACGGTGTGTTGACACAGTCTAATGTGCAATGACATAATACCTGGAATATGGAGACAGCGAGAGGCGCAAAATCAAACTTATCTGAGTTTTCACAGGAAAAGAAGGGATTAAACTTTGCTGGTTAAAATATGGATTTTTTTTTTTTTTTTTTTTT
>Ga0065711_1004483_pt1 | contig 29852 bp, 19 predicted proteins | sample Hoacrofraction12_FD_59098 | JGI IMG/M metagenome (GOLD analysis project Ga0065711, IMG submission 59098) | Hoatzin crop microbial communities from Cojedes, Venezuela - Epithelial fraction 12 v2 (version 2) | ecosystem: Host-associated > Birds > Digestive system > Esophagus > Crop | place... | reverse complement strand
CAGTCCAACCCCCTGCTGAAGCAGGGTCACCCAGAGCAGGCTGCACAGGACCTTGTCCAGGTGGGTCTTGAATATCTCCAGAGAAGGAGACTCCACAACCTCCCTGGGCAGCCTGGTCCAGGGCTCCATCACCCTCAGAGTGAAGAAGTTCTTCCTCATGTTCACCTGGAACTTCCTCTGCTTCAGTTTGTGCCCGTTGCCCCTTGTCCTGTCACTGGGCACTACTGAAAAGAGTCTGGCCCCGTCCTCCTGACACCCACCCTGCAGATATTTATAAGCATTTATGAGGACCCCTCTCAGCCTTTTCTTCTCCAGGCTGAACAAGCCCAGCTCCCTCAGCCTTTCCTCGTAGGAGAGGTGTTTCTGTCCCCTCATCATCTTTGTAGCTAAAAATACCTTTGAATTTAGTTCTGAAGTATAAAAGCATACTGCAGCAGAATAAAGGGCAATAGGAACTTCATCTGAATAAAAATACTGGATGTTTTTCATTTTACGCTATTTTCGTAAATAAAAAGATGTCAGATCCTAGTCTATGTATTTAAGAAAGTCTGAGATAATTGAGTAATATGAGGTGCAATTCCCATGAGAGTAAGTGATGAGAAAAATCTGCTTACATAAAAAAATCTGTCTACATACAAACTATGAGTTTAGGTAATATATGTGTAAAAAGACTTATACTGGTTCTAAGAGCTGGTACTGATTCAGTCTGGTCCATTTCTATGTCGGTATGCCATGGGCTGCAACTTACCTATTAAGGAGATCTAGTTTCCAAGCATTGTGTCCAGCCAGCAAATTAATTACATGGGTAAGTAACCCCCCAGTTCACTCTCCATAATAGCGTAGATGTCACCTCCCAAGTACAAGGGACAAGTGCTCAGCCTAGCGATGATTAGATAAATAGATAAAAATTGCAGTTTGGGGTAAGTGTTCAGGTGAGGCATTTCTTTGGGTTCCCACCGATGAATCCAAAGACTGCGGAGCAGCTGGAATGCCCCAGGACAGAGAGTCTAACTGCAAGACCAAACTCAGATTGTTGACCTTGCGTTCAAGGAGACTGGGACACGAGAGCATGCCTGGGATAGACTGCTTGGCCATGTGTGAGCTCAGCATAAATAAAAACAGGAAGCCTGGAGAGTGAAGGTGAACCCTGCAGAAAATGCAGGTAGCCTTTCTTATCGCTGAGCTTTGCTGTGAATTAGAGCAAAACTGTGTAGGTGTTTTTGTCTGCAGATGACATGAAATGGGGGCGGGTAGTGCCATGGGATAGAGGTAGCAAAAAGCCCTGCTGCCACCAGTACTGAGGGCACGTTGGTAGTGACAGCTGCCAAGACAGCAGAATATTTGCTGGAAACTAAAAAATTGCCTATGGTCTGGACCAAAGCAAATGAGAGTACAGCTGCGTGCTTGTGTCCAGCAGTGACCTGCACTGAAAGCTGTAGCACAGCCCAGCCCTTGACTGAAGAAGCTCGTTTGCTCAGCAGGAGATGTGCCCAGAGCATGAGCATGTGGTGTGTGCTGGGTCTGCAAACGCACCAGAGCTCGCAGGCACGGAGGGCTACCCCTGCAGAAGTATTCGCTAAGAGGTGACTCTCTTAGAGTGCTCGCAAGCAGAGGAACTTTGCTCCCTTGAAGTTTTGAGGGGAAAAAAGTGCATAAAGAGAAAAAAGAGCAGCAATACAAATAAAGGAAATGGAAATTTGCTAGGAAGCCAGGCTCTACCCCACTGCCGCAGCTGGATTGATGTTGACTTGTAGACAGCTCTATAAAAGCTCTATGAAACTGTCAGCACCCTGTACCGTGTCAGGGCTTTGCCCAAATGTTCCTTTGACGCTCTGGTCCCCTAATCCACTCTTGTCAGTCTCCCCGCTGCTGCCTGCAGGAGAGCACCCTGTTAGTCACTCCAGACTGTTGCATCTTAGCGACTTGGGAGCAGAGATGGGAGTGAACAGGACGAGGAACCACCTATAAACGATACCCAGCTATGCTGGCTCCTAGCACAGCAGGGTGTGGACACTGGAAAACAGCTTGGGTGCTTCTGTTTCTTTTCCAAGCCCTGACCCACTGTGAATTTTTATTGGGAAAGTCAGTAAATAGCCTCATCCTCCCACAGCAGGAACTGGAATTGTCCCAGTTCTACTAAATGAGCCAGTGAAGTAGTCTGCACTGATTTTTAGGAAGTCTGCACTCAGGGAAGGTCTTCAGTCTACTAGAGACGAGAATGGGAAGACTTCTGTCACCCAGACCGCAGCAGGGTGCTGGAAGGCAGTGGAAAGCTCTATTCCTGCGTAGCTGTTTTTCCAGGGACGCTCCTCCGTAGCTGTAATGGAAGATACACGAGGGGAAGAGTTGCCAACATCAGGCTGTAATTTTGATGAGTAATTTAACACTCCCATGTGTTGTTGTACGCCTGCGGAGGAGGGAAGGGGATCAGTGCAAGCAAAGGGAATGTGGGAAAAGCTTGTGATGGTGGGGAGGAGGTAGGTCGCAGCTGCAAAACAGCTGTCTGGGAAGCTTTATGCCTGATTTGTTGCATGTGAGAAACTGAGGAGCGTGTTGTAGTGCTGCAGTCTCCTACATAAACAGGCTGATGGAACAAGCTGGCGGTCTTTACGTGGAAGGTGAAAAGAGCAAAAGTAACTGGGAAACAGCCTTGATCCCCCTTCTGAGAAAAGGTGGGTAACCACCTCCATGAGATATAAACTCACCTGAACGAGATCAGGGAAGCAGCAGGTGAGTTTCTGTGGGACCAACTCTGTGGATGGAAGTATCAACAGATGATCTTTGGTACCCTGCAGAAAACATCATGTTTATAGCACAGCACCATCTTCTTTTGGGGCAGAAAAGAGCAAATGCAGTAACAGACTACGCGTCCATGTCAGCAGCGCTTCAGTGGCCCATAAGAATTTTGAAAAGGAAAGGACAAAAACGTTCCCAAGGTGAGCCTGAAAGGGTACTGCACAGTGTGTGAGTGAACCAGCAAGACCACAGAACACACTTAAGCTACTGTAAGCAAAAGACAGGCGAAGTGGCAAGGGAGTTCAGGGATAAGCTGTAAGGGATAGGTGAAAGCAACATCTTCTAATAAGAAAGGTGAATGAGAAAATAATGAAGGGAGAGCAGACGGCAGTAATATTTTCTTTTTCTTCCTTTTTTCTTTGCTTTTGGTCTTTCTAAAAATGATAAACCATGTCCATATATGTGGTGTTCTTAGTATTCACTACAAGGTAGCAAGAGAGAAACACGATAAAGGGTCCTAAGGCAAGTGAGATGTACTCAAGTCAGGCTAGACTGATGAAGTTTCTTCTGAGTGCATAGGAGCCAAGAAAAACAGTCTCCAAACCATTAACAAGCTGCTTTGAAAACTCCTAGAGGAATCTTGAAGTCCCACGGGATGGGTAAAAGGCAGGCTTGGTATTTGCCTTTCAAAAGGAGGTAGGCCAGGAGTTTATGTGCCAATCAACATAATTTCAATTAGGATTAGAATTCCAAATGCTCTTGATAGATTGAAAGAATAGCCTGAAATCAGTAAGATGGGATATGCTAAAAGACAGGTGCAAATTACATTTGAGGTAGAAAAAATCTGGATTTCACAGAATCACAGAATGTTCGGGGTTGGAAGGGACCTCTGCGGGTCATCTAGTCCAACCCTCCTGCCAGCGGATTTACTTATACCGATGGTAAATAGCAGCTGGCAATACTGCAGAAGCAGAATCTAGGGTTATAGTGGACTACAAATAAAGTGAGACTCGTTACCTTCATCCTGTTGCAAGAAAGGGCAAATGTCATTTACAGCCTCATTAATGGGAATGTCAGCTGTAAGACAGAAATAATTACTGTGCTTAGCTGAGAATGTCGAAGCATCCAGAAGACTACGGCACTGGTCTGGGCACCTCGCTCTGTAGAAGACAGGAGCACACTGCAGAAAAGGAAGCAAAGGAATAGAAATAAAAGCTTTAAAAATCCTGGTCTGGTTGAAAGTCAAAGTCTTCAGTGACATTAAAAATAATGATAGAGGGTAATGGTTAGTTATAATTGTGTGCTGTGCAAGGGTAAGATGAAATGTAACTGTCTTGGTTTGTAGCAAGGGAAGTTTCCATTAGGGGGACTTGCTCATTGTGTGGGCAATTTAGCCCTGGAGCAGGCTCTGCCCTGCAACCAGAACCACAAAATCCCTGTCAGCTGCGAAGAGCCGTGTGGCCAGACCCCAGCTGGGGACAGTCACAGTGGGCTTGATCTCGCTGCAAGTCGTGGAGCGGACTTTGGTGGTCCCTGATTGCTTCCTGGTCAGCATTGCCATGATGCTAGGATGGTGTCGGTCATGGGTTACACGCCTTGTTTTCAGAGTAAGAGTTTAGGACTGGTCTTAGTGGCCGCTTTGCCCTCCTCATCTACAACAGTTCACCCAGGGCAGGAGATCTGGGACGTAGAGCAGGGACAAATGCTTCCTTCACCTGCACTTTGGGCACTCTGTGGCTGTCTAGCTCGTTATCTGAGGGCATGTGCCGTTAGCCTGCAAGTGACTGAAGCATCTGCTCAAGCAGGGCAAACATTCGGATGGTTGCATTTCGTTTCTAGAAATGATTTGAGAGATGCCTTGGCCTGACTTTCTGGAGTTTCAAGTGCTCACAATTTCCATTAACTTCTGCAAGGGCTGAGGGTCAGCATGCAGCACTGCTTCCAACAATAAGTCACTGTTCTAAGCCTCGTGCCAGAATGTAAAGTATCTGTCTGCAAGGGCAACTTTTCATAGTGGTTATTTATGTTATTTAGAATGATTTTATCTATTATAGGAGAGAGAGGATTTAGTACAGGTGAAAGAAAGCTGGCTTTGGTGTTCTGCAGAAGGTCTTCTAAGGCTTTTATCTCATTGGGTTTATGGTATTGCTACTTTCAAGTAAAGCAGTGCATTTTTACAAAGTTCTTCTGTAGGAAGAATGATTTTTAAGGATATATCTGGGAATGCTACTGCTCAGCACAACCGCCAGAGACTCTAATAGAGACTCTAATCTCTAATAGAGACTCTAATCTCTAATAGTCTTAGATTAATCTAGCTTCTACAGTACTGATTCTTCTGTATGAAATTGCTGAACTAGACCCAAGAGAGCGTGGAAGATATTTGCGCAGGAAAAGCTGATCAAACATTTTCCTTGAGTAGTGCTGTGGAGCTGTTGCTCATAGGTGAGTAGAATGACCTGTAAATAGTAAAATGAAATGCAGAAGACTAAAGTGGAAGCCATTCCCTCTGCTCTTAATTCAACATGCTGCTGCTCCAGCTGTGCATCAGCTGGAATACCGTCTGTTCTTCCTCTTTCTTACGTCAGACTCTCACATCTCTGGGAGAGAATGAGAATTTTTACTTTGCGCAAGAAGGCAGACGAATTTCACCGTAAAAAATAGTAAATCACATCTGTGCTGTTTTCACCTGCTTTAGGATTTAGAGGGAGGGGAAAAAAAACCCAGTAAATCCCAACCAGCTACCTCCCCTCTTCACAGAAAAATCCATAAAGCAATATTGCATCTCAGCTCTTTCCTGAGTCCTGCAATCTCTCCTTGCTGCTTCCTGAAAGTGCTGTTAGTGCAAAAATAACCAAAGAAGACTTACAGTGGTTTGTAGCACTGACATAACCGACAAGCTTGGATGAGCTGTATTTTATAACGCGTTGCGCTGGCGGCAGAGTCCACTCTCCTCTCGGAGATGTTGTTGATCAGTGTAAAGTGCCACGTTCCACCCGGGAGCTGTTCTGAATAGTTTGTGTGTCACGGGCAGCAGTTTCCCTGCCTACATAGACAAACGTCAAATAAAAATGTTACCAGTGACGTTACTAGGCATGAAAGGTACTGAGAGAAATCTTTCACGTCTGTTTCTCTGGGTTATCAAACTTTTTTGAAATGAGGGCCTGGGGGCAGAAGCTGTGGAATTGGTTGAATAGTTAGAATTATTCTTGTATATTTTTGAGAGCAGTATATTTTTTTTTTCATTTCATTTATAACTCTTCTTGATGTTAAACTAAAGTTAGAGTTCTCTGTGTGACCACATCTTTCCAATCCAAAATAAGAAAGGCCATATATACATGTTCTAGAAAATTGGAATTTATATGATGATCCTCCTGCATTTTTCATGTGATGCCTGTAAGTTCCTGAGAGGTGATGCTTGTTTGAACTGTGGAGGAGCTTCTCATTTCAACAAAAAAGGCATCTGTGTCATGTAGGTGCAAAAATAGTTTATCCATACACTAAAGAGGAATTAAGCTGCAAAATACCTATTAGGAGTTTATGATTGATAGAGCATAACCCCTACCTTATGGAGATATTGCAGTTACACTGCAGCACGATCATAATCATAACCATACAGTTATGATTAGATGGGTTTCAAATGTTCAAAGACCTAAACAAGTTTGGTCTCATTTTTACTTACTCAGATTTCCCTGCCTTCCCATATTGTTGTAACAATTCTGCATTGAGCCCATTTTCCTAGTACTCATTGTTCATTTATCTTAATTTTCAAAGTAAGCAGGATTTTTGTTACATTTTTAGACAATTCATTATGTAGTCAGAATGTTACCATTCAGGAAGAATATACTATATTTTTTCACATGAGATAGAATGGACATTGTACTTTAAATGAGAATCTAAGTATTCAGTTGACAAAGGAATTAAATCCAGTGAGTTAAAAACTGTAGTCTCTTATTTCTAAGCATGTTCAGTGCGAGACAAATGCACCAAGAAAGTCCTTGCCTGGGATTGCAGTGGGGTAGAAGCTGCTAGCCAAAGCTTAGAACCCCGAAATACAGGTTAGTACTGATGCAAAGCACTGGGAGATGCCTTTATAGGATTATAGAATCATAGGTTGGAGAAGACCTCTAAGATCATCAAGTCCAACCATGCACACAACACCACCATGCCTGCTGAACTATATCCTGAAGTGCCACATCCACACGTTTTTTGAAGACCTCCAGGGATGGTGACTCCACCACCTCCCTGGGCAGCCTGTTCCAATGCTACGAAACAAGCGTTCAACCGAAGTCCTAGGGTCTTGGGGCTTGTTTGGTGGGTTCCGTCCTTCCTGGGACCTTTCTTTACTTGACTGTGAAGTTTTGTTTTAAAAGGGAAAAGAAAATGTCAAACATGGAATCAGATTATATAGCAATACACCAATAAGCATAGTCATCCAGCTGCACTGCAAGTGTGGATTTCAGGCTCTCGTTATATTTATCTCGGGTTTTCAGGATCTGTGCACATTAGAGCCCGGCCATGCTTGCAGCACGGAGCCTGTTTTGCCAATGCTGTCTCCAGCATCTTCCAGCCCACCTGAAATTCAGTGAGGGGGTAGGTCCAAAAGGCCCATTTTGCCCTGTCTACGTTCACTGAGACGGTGAACAGGGAAAGATTTTCCACTGTGGATCTTCACAGCAGGGCTAGACAGATCCAGCCAGCGTGCTTATCACTTAGGTTAGCTGCCCAGCGAACTCCTTTGCACATACAAGATGAGAAACCTGAGGGCAGTTCTAAAGTGGAGAAAATTGATCTTCTCTTACAGCAACTAAAGATAGTGCTAACTGGGTGACCAGTTGTCTGGATAAATGTTCCTGCCATCAACAGTACCCTAAAACAAAAAAAGGGATACCCTACTGTAATGCATAGCTTCATATTGCTTTTTATGTTTGAATATATGTAATGGTATTCAGCAGTCTATGATAAGAGGTACTTTTTTTTTTATTTGCGGTCTGTAGTAACTGATTATTCTGAATCAGGACTAGAAGTGTCATCCTTTTTGACATTGTGAATGTGATCCAAAATCTGATATAGTGATAGTTCTTGATAATAGCAGTGATGGAATCAGACTAAAATATTCAATATATTGACATTTTAATAGCAAGAATCTGCTTTTCCTGTGTCACTGTAAGATACCTGACTAGTACCTTTTGTTGAAGTACACAGTCTGTAGAAAGAGGCCGGTTTGAAAACTTCACTTATGGCTTTTGTCTGCCGGAGTAGTACTCGGGAGTTTGTGCATCAGTTTTTGGAGGTGGAGCTTTCTTTAGATGATCATCATTTTAGATGTGCTTTCAGAGTACGAAGTTTTTACAATTTACTGATTCTCCTAGCCTGATCCCTGAGTTCCTTCAGACAACTGTCATCTGTTCTTGCATATGTATCACAGAATGATTCCCTGAAAGCTTTCTATTGATATAAATTGCCTAAGTTATCCTACTCCCTAACTGCATATGGAGTCCTGCTTGGTGTCCTGAATAATGATTCAACAACTGGATGGAAGACTTGTTCCCCATCTTGTGTCCCCGCTGTTGAGAAAAGGGCACTCCTAGTTGCTGTAGGGAGAATGAGTACTTTATCCTCCCTTGCTCTCATTTTAAAAACAATAGGTCATTTTTATGTCTATAAATTCTGTAAGCGCTGCTGTAGTAATGGCTCTGAAGATGGCTGCTCAGGGCCGGTGCGCAGAGCCAGGGACTCAGCTGGTTCTCAGGTTGTGCTTCTCTGTCTCGGAGCTGTGGGTATTTGCGGCGTGAGTTCTCTCTGGCTCGCTCGTCCGGAGGTCGAGCAGCAGCTGGCTGCGTACCCGTGCGATCTGCTGAATAGCCGTGTCTGGCAGGAGACCTGCGAAGGCAGAAAGGTCGAGGCTCTGGGCTGTGGCAGAGGATGTGCCAGCAAACAGAGCTCTGCTGACATTTGACTCTGGGTATGCGCTGTGTGACACAGAGTGTAGCACGGAACTGGTAAATGTGTTTTCCAAAAACCAGTTTGTTGCACAATGGGCAGCGTTCCAACAAGCATTAGGATGATTTCTTTGGAAGGCCTTTGACTGAAGGCTTGACTTCCCTTAAACAACCCTGATGGCTGCTATTATAGCAACAGATCAGCGCAAAGGACTCCAAGTACTTTTTTAAAGGAGAAAAACTATATGAAGATTGCATATGGCCGTGTGTACAGCTGGCTGTACAGAGGAGTGCATAGACTTAGGTCTAAAAAAAATCCAGTTATCTGGATTCCAGCTGATGATTGACTCCAGTTTATTCCACATGGCTCCACCAGAACTTCATCTGGGCATCATAAACTTTTCCTTAGAGATAACACCCGTCATTCACTGTAGACAGCGCTGCGATGCCTTGGGAGGGAGATGAAAGGCTTGTCTCAGTGCTACAGAGATTGGTTGATCTCCCTCCTCGGAGCTGCTGCTCATTTGGGTCATTTCTCAAAGTAGCAGTCGATACAAAATACAAAAGCTACAAATTACCCTGGTCTAATACATCTGAAAGCAAACAAACTTATGGGAAGCACTGTCAACGGGTTTAGAATGCTCAGTTTAAAATAGAAAAAGCATTTGTCTGTACAAGTTCGAAGTAGAGAACCATTATTTTTGTTTCATAATAACACAGTAAAAAAAGTGTAGTTTCATTTTGTAATCTCAAAGACTTTGATGTGTTTTCTCTGATCAGTTGAGCAAAGTCCCAAAGTATTCTAGCCAGATTTTTCCTCAAAAAAGTACATTTTGTGTTTATAAAAGATGCCAAAAGTGATGCTTCTTGAAATACTTAAATGCCCTAAAAGTGTAAATTAGATTTACATGAACAACTTGAAATGTAGGAAGCTGAATTGTGTAGTCAGCATGAGATTTCCCTCCCCTGCTGTGGTGAGACCTCGGGGGAGAGGGAGAGCAGTTCAGTCTTCACACCCCTTTAATCCTCTGCTGAAAGTGAGATCATGACTTTTTTCTGCCGGGAAATAGACTTGAGACCACAAGCTCATTCCATTTCATATAAATCACCAAATTATGATATAGTAAGAACTTTTTGTCTCTCTGACCGTAATTTGCTTTCAGGCAAGGTCTCAGCACTACAAAGTATCATATCCCCTTACTAATATTTCATTTTCCCCTTAATTTGATGCAAATTTGATGTAGAAAAGTGCAGTCGGCAGCAAACATGCTTTCTTTTCTGTTTCAACTTCCTGCAGGAGTTCTTCATGTTTTCTGCAGAGCTGGGAGAAAAATGCGAAGCCATAAGGGAGAAATTGGTGCATCTGGAAGACCAACTGCAAAATTCCATCTGCAGAGTTGATGAGGGAGTTATTCATATCCTTTGTGATATAGGTATAGATATATATCAATCCATGTAAGTATGTATGTGAAATGCTTGCCTTTCAGATTCACATGGAGCACTAGTTCTTAACGTAGATTAAATATGTTAAGAAGGGGAGAATTGATTGTCTTGCTGAAGTGGGCGTTTTTGTTGAAGCAAGTTTTCCTACAGTGCATTTTCACTGCGGTCTGATCCAGCATTAATTGATTTAAACAGAAGTTAATTCTTTGTCAATTGAGATCAGGCACTGAAAAGCCTTTATTCCATGTTAAAATCCTTTTGTTTGTAATGTTCGTAGAAGTAAATACCTAGTGCACCAGAAGCTGCATGGATACAAGCTTCCCTGCACTGCATTTCCCAACATAATTTAGCTAAATTAAATTGCTACATCATTGACTGAGACTGTCTATATTGTCACATGCAGTTTGGGTTGTTTTCCTTTCAAAAAAAAATGGGCAGCAGATGCATTGTGTGGCATCCGATGCAATTTAATCTGCCTCTAACACTCCAGTGCAAGTAACCAGATGAGATGTTGTCTTATAAAGCACCCTTATCTCTTTCTGTGCTTCATCTGTCATTCAGCATCTGACTGAAGATTGCTTAACCATTATGATGAATTTGTTGGGTCTACATCTGTGAACATTTGTCAGAATTTAAGAGTAGAGAGTGTTGCTTCATTTGTAACTTTCATAGAGGAACTTACCACAAAATGGTCTTTATTCTTCTAAGAAAGGGAAAAGAGAATAAGAACGGTGAGGCTGAGGAAGATATGAGTAATGAGCTGGTTACGTTTTAGTGGAGAAGAGGTGGCAAGCAATGAGATCATGAAGAAAGGTGAATAAATTCAGGTTGGAGAGATTAGCGAAGGAGTCCCCATGGACACCTGCAGGTGAGCTGAGATGGTGATGATGCTAGGAGGGATTCCGTTCCTCCTGTGCGTGTGGAAATACCACTGTGTTTTAGGTAATTGGGCACCTATTGCCAGCGCGTTCCAAAATTCCTGTTCTGGAAACTTGAATTGGGATGATAAACTTTAAGGGGGAGGTGGAGGGGAAGGTGCTGAAGGGGGTTGCATTGGAGGGGAGAAATCCAGTCGTTAATTTGTTATCACTTCAAATCTTTCTTTTCTAAGCGTTTCAATGTGCAGAAAGATTATTTTCTTGTGTTTTATCATAGGCCACTTTGCAATATTCTTTTAATTATATTTACGCGTGCATGCTCGGTTGCAGTTGTGTTTCCCCAATGCTGTTTGTGAGCATTCTTTTCAGAGCTTTATGGATGTGCGTGTCTTGGGTGTGTCTTGGGTGTGTGCAGAGCATCTACGTCCTTCCTCCTTGACGTGTGCTTGCTCTTAAATTTGCCTTTCTCATTGACTCTAATAGAAGAACACTGTGTTAAGGGTTCTTTGCAGTGGACTTCAGTTCACGTTCAAACCAGTCAGGTCTGATCACAGTTGCAGTTTACTAGGTAAGGTGAAATAAGCTGAAAAACTGTTTTTTTAATTCCTGAAGAAAATACTCTACAAGTATGTAAAATTTGTATTCTCTATGAAGCGTGCATGATTCTTTGTAGGTATTGAAACTGGAAGAGTTAGTTTAAAAAATAAGATCTAATAATTGAAAGTTTGAGAAGAGTTGTAGATTAGTCTTGTTCCGAGCCACAGTTATGTGATGCAGATCTGATTTCCTCGGTCTGTGAAACTGAGCTCACATTATCTAAATACAGAAATGCACACTGTGTGATATCCCAGTCCTCCTAGCAAGACCATCAGTCACAAAATAGGAAACCATGTTTAAAACATAGAGACACACAGAGAAGCGGTTCAGCGGTTCAGCTGCCCCTCGTTAGCATTCAGTTGCTATTTCAGAGGTAGTCCAGATCAATGTGCATAAAATGTTGCCATCTGGTACATGTGATCGCTGTGCTATACTTCAAAAAGGAACGAGAAAAATAGCCACCACAGTGCTACAAACCTGTAAATTGTTTTGTTTTAAATAACAACTCAGTGCCTATAAATTAAACTTTCACTCGTTGAGAACTCGCCTCTATTGCAGGAACTAGCACTGAGACCGGTGCCAATAATTAGCCTCAGTAGAAGAATTTATGATTAATAGATGGATCTATTTTTTGCACGGTAGTTTATTTGGTTTTAAACACAGCAATTTCTTATCCCAAATATCGGATAATCATGCAGTCTTCATTAAAAATCTGTAGAACTCTGAGAGCAGGAGCTTAAAGATCTGGACTTGTAACGAAAGCAGGATAAATTTTTCAAACTCTTGTTCTCTGGTTATTTTTGCCCTTCCCCTCATCCCCCAAAAAACTGCCTTACACGTGAATGTTACAAACTGTGTTAGGTTAAAAATCTGACTGGGGGCTGCACAGATGTAAATTAGTCCTGTCATCTGATTATTAAAAGACTTTTAAAGACTCCACTGAGAAAAATAAATTCCTGATGCTCTCGAGCCATTTGCCAATGTTTAGTGTGTGTCATAGCTTTGATTAATAATTAAGTTTGTATTAGAAGAAAAATCCCAGATGTCATTGTTTTTCATTCTACATTTTGATGGCACAGAACACTTAAATCAACCGTGCTGCTCGTCGTAATTGCCAGCATGACCTGAACAAAGGAGAAATCCAGTGATATTTCTCGGTCCTGAGTATATGCACAGATGCACTTGGATTTCTCATTTCTTATTGAAGCCTTTCACAGCAAAACTGTGAAACTGTGCTTTTGTATAAAAAGCATCAAACAATAGCGGGGGGGGGAGACGGAAGAGCTCCTCTGTAGCACTATGACATATTTGCTAAATTCTATGTAGTATAACCAAACGATCCCACAAAACATTCAATTACGGTTAATCGTTGGCGAGTGTATGAAAACAGTCCGCATCACTAATTGGAAAAACCAAAGGATGAGAGGTGACTCACTCTTGTGTCTGAAGAGCTGATGAGAGGTGTTACTTTTCTGACAGTAAAGGCCTGGAATTCCCAGTAAAATTAAATGGAGCCTATATTGCAATTTCACAGTCATCTTTGTTCTTAATTAGCAGTTACATTTTGATAGACAATTTGAATGCATGTAATAGTTCCTCCTGGTGAAAATGCTTTTGCTGGAAGAAAACCTGACTGGACTATTATTATAAAAGCAATCTCCATTCCTTGCGCTAAAATGGGCATTTTAAACAGTTATTTTGAAAGCAGAATTTGGTGCCTAAACATTCATTAAGCATTGCAGGTCACTTGGCTAACCCTCCACCTTCATCATATGGCAGGCTCTCGTACAAGTCTTGCTTTACACCAGCGTGGGTTTTTGACAGGATCAGGAGCATAGGGTTCAGCCCTGACTGTACATCGCTGAGGGATCTCACCCTGGGTGAACCTGTAAGAAATGTTGGGATCCCAAAATTTGGATGACAGGAGGGTGGGCTGTTCCCAGTGCACGTCACATTGAGAGAACACGGTTCCACCTTTCGTGTTCGTGCTGCGATGGAGGTAGGTCAGTGCATTTCCACCCATGTGCTGCAGCTTCTTTTTCTTCCATTTTGAGCTGGAACAAGTGTTTTGGAGACAGATCTGATATCCGGATCACTGAAGTGATTTTTCAAAATGTAGCAGTTGTTCCGTTGGGGTTTTTTGTTGAGTAATTTTAGGAGGGGCGTTACGTTAGTTTGTAGAAATACATTTGTGTCTGTGAAGGAGGTAGACAGGAATGGAGGGGGGAAATAAAAAAATGCTAATCAGATTTCGCTACCACAGACACCCCTGTATGTTGTGAGGAGAAGTAAGTGATGGACTTCCAAAGGCCCTTTTGCTCTCTTGCTGCGTGTTCTCACACAGGCCTCATATAGGAGCACAGGAACTTGGTTGGTGTCCTTCCTTTGCTCCCAAGAGTGCCCTTCGGAAAGTCTGAAACCCAGGTCATTCCAAATAAACATTGAATTGTCTTGCCTGTTCGCTGGTCCTTTGGCACACAGCACATGCAGTCACAGAATCGTTTAGTTGGAAGTGACCTCTTGACATCATGTGGTCCAACTCCCTGCTCAAGCAGGGTCATCTAGACCAGGTTGCCCAAGACCATGCCCAGTCGGGTTCTGAATGTCTCCAAGGATGGAGACTCCACAACCTCTCTGTGCGAAGTGTTCCGGTGTTTGACCACCCTCACAGTAAAAAAAATGTTCTCTTGTATTCAGATTCAATTTCGTATTTTGGAGTTTTTGCCGGTTGCTTCTTGTTCTGTCGATGGACATTAGTGAGAAGAGTCACTATTCTTCCCTCCCTATTATTCATTCCCACCTTTCAGGTGTTTCAGAATACCTTTCAGGTATTTATACACATTGGTAAGACCCCCTTGAGCCTTCTCCAGGTTCAACAGTCCCACCTCTCTCAGCATCTCCTCTTATGGCAGGTGCTTAAGTCCATTAAACGAGCCCTGTGCTAGACTCGCTTCAGTAAGTCTGTGTCTTTTTCGTACTGTGGAGCCCAGCACTGGACCCTGCACTCCAGATGGGACCTCACCAGAGTTGAGTGGAGGGATCAGCCCCCTCCACCTACTTGCAATGCTTTTTGTAATCCAGCTCAGGAGGCTGTTGGCCACCTTTGCCACAAGATGCATCGCTGGCTCAGGTTCAGTTTGCTGTCCACTGTGACCTCAAGGTCCCCCAGGTGTACTGGTGTCTGTGATTAGGAGAAACCTGTGTGGTTGTGTAGTGGGACATGTAGCTGAGCTTCTGTCTCCAGCCACTGTAATGTTCAGCTGTTAGAAACAAGCAGAATATTTAACCAGGTTAAAAAAAAAACACCCACCATCTTTCTGATTATTTCCGTTCTTCAAGTCTGAATTTCCTCTTCAGGTGTCGAAAATTGCTGTTATTCTCCAAAATCCCACATGGCTTTACGTCAGCCCTGTGGTAGTCATTGACTGTCCTTCCACAGCCTTTTGTCTACCATATGCTCTTAGTTTCTAACCTTTCCTATAGGAAGGCAACTGCTTTGCAGTCTCTGTCTTTTGTCTCTCTTCCCTCAACTTCTGTGCTAAGAGAACAGAAGATACAGTGATGAACCCGCTTTTTTCCAAAAATTAAGTAACTCTGTAGTAATTAGATCTGCTTTTTATCTCTTTGTAAGTCACGGACTGTCACGATGCTCAAGTTTTTTAGAGAGAGAGAGAGAGGAAGTCGAACAGGTGAAAAGTTTCAACCGAGACAACGTTAGAGTTGCAGCATCGTTGCAGAACATGGATTGCATTTGTGTGAAGCTCTTCCCAAGGACTTTAATTTACTGCTTGTGAGACATTGGAGAGGTTTTGTCAGTTTTTCACAGGAAGACAGCAGGATCAGAAAATGTTCATAGTTGAAATGGGGTTTGGCTCCTGCCTTTGATACTGGCTCAATATTTGGAGCGCTGAATAGAGAATTTAAGCATGAAGGACATGTTTGCATGTGGACCCATGAAAAACTAAGGTTTTTTGCATTTTAAAAACAGGTGAAGCTCTTTATCCAGACATAACCTCTGTATAGGGATAGAGATTCTATGCTCAGCCTTATACCGTATATTTTGCCTAGCTATAAAGGCTCATTTGACAGTTACTAGTCTACAGCTGGTTGTAGTATTATCTGTGAGGTTACTGAAACTTGCTGTAGGTAGACTCTGTAGTCATCTATCTTGTTGCTCCATCCTACTGTTGATGAAGAATTTCTTTCCCTGGCCCCTACATTTTCCTGCATCCTTCAAGATTCCTGATCCACTGGCAGTGAAAAATTTTAATTTTGCTTTTCTCTCTACCTGAAAATAATATTGTAATTGCTTGGGATATTACAAATAACAGCATGTAGTCAGAGACTGTGCATCAGAAGTAATTAAATTTCAGAGGCTTCATGGTGTTCATAAACTGAAGAATTTCTCTTTTACCAGCTAGGTTTTCAGCAGAGCATCATGATTAAATCGCAAAGTGGTGGACAGTCCTGAACTGCTTGTAAGAAGATAATAATGTTTTTTACTTCAGAGAAGATGCAAAGCATAATTAATTTGCCCTTGTACAGTGCTTTGTACAGATTGTAGGGTAGGAGAAGTTTTGTGTGTACTGCTCTTACTTGTAATCAGAGACAGAATCCCTTTAGACTAATGGACCTGTTCAGGAATTAGAAGTATGCGTGAATACTCCTGGTGAACATATGAAGAGTAAGACATCATAGTAAATGTATGTAAATACATAAAGATGAAATTTTGAAGAACTGATTACAGAATCAAAAGCAGCCAAAAGGCTTTTCAAGGCATAACTGTGCCTGAAATAGCGGTGATTTGTATAGCTTCCCCATGGCCCACTCTAGTCGCAAATTTTCAAAAGCAGCAGCTCACTTTTTACAGTCACATAACCCGAGGTTGTCTTTTATTTACTTGACATTGCATTAACGTCGGGGTCGAGTAAAACAACATTTCATAATGAATGAGCTCTGTAAAGGATAAAACCTGTCCTTGTGCGTTATCCTTCCTGTGTGTTCTATTCTTGAAATTGCGTTGGTTCAGTGTCAGCCTGTTTCATTTCTCTTCAAGTGAGTTTCTGGCTCTCTCGGAGATCATTTGATGACTTACTGTTAGAAATGAACTGACTTCTCTCTCCCTTGACCCACTTGGGTTAGCTTTTTGGGGTCCTTGCCCTTCAACCGTACCTGCAGAGGAGGCCTCAGGGTGGAGGGGTGGGCCCTAGGGCTTGTTCGCACAGACTTGGTCGTGGGTTCAGAGCTTCGGCAGGCTCTGGCTTGTCTGGCGCTTGCTTTGCTCTCCGTGTAGCATAACCGATGGAAGAGGAGATAAGGTTGGCTGTCTCACTGAGCTACGCCCAGTCCTTGCACTTGATTCAATAGTGGATAGTCTCATTAACATAAGATTAGATTTATCAGCAGAAAGGCCGATGTATTGGTAATACAAAGTGTGCTTATTCCTAGGAGACACTAGTCACTAGAACACAAAGCTCTGCTGCCGAGGAAACCCAGCTACTTGAAAACTTGTGCATGTCTCGGAGGTTGCCGCGATCTCCATGCACGTCCTACCTTCATCTGCCAGTCTGCTCGCTGCTGCACCCCTCGCATTCTTATTGGCACCGCCTGACACCTTCTCACTGTCATTTTGGAGCTGGGGAAAGAGGGAAGTGTAAGGTCTCGTAAGAGGCCAAGCAATTAGCCATCATTTTCTTCCTGAGTGCCTTGCGGGACACTTGAACCAGACAATGGCAAATAGAATGTGGGAAGCTCTCCTTTCTTGACCGGATGAAGTATTTTTACTGAATTATCAGATGCTTTTCAGGTGGCATTTTTGCTTTTAATGCCTGATGGCATCACCTTGCTACTGCTAATCTCTCTGCTTTTCAGCTGGTTCAAAGCATTCATTATGGAGCCTCATATTGCTTTACATTTGTGTTCTCTGTGTTATAATTGTACTGATAATTCGGCTAAGATTAAAGCCTTCTGGAGGTAAGTAGAGGAGAAACACTTTCTCTGCTGTAAGCTAATTTTGCTGCTTACCTGGATTCCCACCCCACCTTGCGTAGCACTCATTGCTGAGCTTGCTAATGCCACACAAGCTGTGGTCACTTGCCTTTTGTCTCGGACTGCTCCTGTTGCCCTGTGGCCTTCACCTGGGGTCTGGTCCACACAGGTCCATATCTCCAGCTTAAGAATCCACCCTCCCTCCATCAGGAAACTCATGGTTAGTGTGCTGCTGCCTCCATGGTGCCGTTGCTTCAGCTCCTTCCTTCCCTGGAGAACAGTATCCAAGCAGTATCCCCCTTCCCCTCCCTTTTTTAAAGTGCTAAATAATGCTGCTTCAGAACTTCAATTTGCTTGGATTTTTTTTTTTTTTCTGAAAGCAAGTGTGAGAAATGTATTAATATTTAATCCAAACAATTTGGAAGAACTTGAAGCTACAATTAGATAGCCATGGCCATCTGTTGTGAGCAGCAGAACAAGAATTTATTTAATAACTTGGAAAGAGAAAAGGGACTGCCAATCACCTATAGATTTATTCCTTAATAAAGCTTGCACAGTCTCTGCAGAGGGAGATCCAGGTGGTGAAGGAGACACTCCAGACCGTGCTGGTACAACTTCAGCCAACCAAGGAGGCAGGAGAAGAAAAGGCTGGAGACTTCCTCTGTGACAGCTGGTGTCCAGGCAAACAAGACTTGAAGGAATAATGAGCAGAAAGAACTGGTGGGATGACATTAATTCGCAAAGGGCTGCTTTTAGTAACTGAATACTGTTTTACCAAGCCTCAGGGATCTCTTCTCTCCCTGCATAGCTAATAACTAAATCAATTATGGAGAAAAAGAGCCTGGAGGTCTATCATCAGAAGTATTCGACACAGCCTCACATGTTTTGGCACAGATTGGGAAACAGCTTTCAGAGCAGAGCAGCCCCTGTAAATGTGTAGATTACAAATTGATACGTTTCAAGCGAGTCTGCAAAGTTGCCTTTAATGTCAGTGAAACGTTCTCCTTGAAGACTCGTAAACAGTATTTGTCTTCCCTGCTCATGGATTTTTTCCCCCCCTCCTCTGATTTAAAAATGTAGTATTAAAGCTGGACTTCTAGTATGTCTTGGAAAAGAGCTTTTTTTTTTTCCCCTTTGGCTTTAACAGCTTTCTTACACTGAATGTATTTTCACATTCCTGCCAGTAATTAAATCAAAAGAATGAAATTCAAGCTAACCAAGTTCTTTCAACTGCAATTTGGACCTCATTTACTTAGTGGTATTGAGCAGAGTGGAGGTAACTAACAGCAGCCCTTACAGCAGTAGTTTAACTCTCTTCATTTAAGTATTAATATAAACTTGCTTTAGTATTACATGGGTTGTAAAGCAAAAAAAAATTACTATGCTGGTGATTTTTGTTCCTTATATTTATTATTGTATGAAAAATAAGTCATTGAAGTCTCCTTGTAAAGTTTATTACTACTATTATATTACTTTGAGCTTCCTTGCAAACTTCACAAGGAATGCAGATTTTTTTTTGCAATAGACATATATGTGTGTATATATATACACACATACTTAAACACGTTTTTATAGGAAATAAAAGCAATGTTTGAAGCCAACTAATATAAGTGACCTATATTTAGAGCATTGCTCAAAACAGTTAATGCCTTTAGGAATTCACTGTGTACTCTTACTGGGATAGCAATATGTCTCTGATGTCACAAAAAAATCTGCTTCTGCCATTTGTTGCAGAGGGAGAATTTTTAAAGAAAAGCTATCTGGGTTTTTTTGTAAAGCAAATAGAGGAAGAAAATGTCTTGCAACTCAGTACTGTACTTTTTTTATACTATTTCTCTGATATTTTCAGAATGACTTTTTTCTGCTACTTCAATTACTCATTTTATAGCCACATTGTGGAGGTTTTTTCAAATTTGAAAGGTCATTGGACTACTGGCCCACGAAGATTGTGTTCATTTTCTTTGTGTGTTTTAATGCTAGTTAAAACTTCTACCTCAATGTTAAGTACATAGGGAGGGAGGAAGCAATAAAAAGCTGCCAGGCAGCTGGGACATACAACAGGATTGTAATCGCGTGCAGGAGTAGACAGTTGTCAAACCAGGGGAGCAGAGCTCAGGTGGTTTCTGTAGTCATCGGATCCTCAGGGTGGAATTACAGCCCTGTAATTCAGAACATGGTTGACCTTTCTCATTGTATAATACATGGGCCAGCATCCACGTTGTGGTAAAGACTCTTGGATCTTCACTGTGCGTGGACTCTGCTGCTCGGGCTCAAATGGAGATTTGCTTCTCTGCTGCTGCTCTGTTTGGCAAGTTTCCTGCTCCAGGCTTTTCTGGACCTGTTCAATGCCTGCCTCCCCATAGCTGCCACTTTCTGAAACTCCCCCGGGCAGATGAGCAAGGCGTTGGTTTCCAGCTCAAGGCAGCAGTGTGCGGCACTGATGCTCAGCCCATGCGCAGGACCGGCTGCCCTGGGAATCCCAGGCTGGGCACATGTAGCCTGGCTGCCTGGGGATGACTGTCAGCCACAAAGAAAGCATGGAGACCAACATGAGGTCAGGTAAACGGTTAATAAAGCACACTGACATGATAGATCTTTCTTACAGCTGTTTCCTCAAGGCAGCAGAAGGTGGGTTAAGACCACAGAGGGCCAGGTCCTGAATTTCCAGCAATGAACATTTATATGGGACAACAAGGACAGCCCAGACAGCAGCCAGTACACTAAGGTTACATGAGTTTTGTCCTTTGGAGGGGTAGTGCCTGTAATGTAAATAGTTGATGAACACTCTGTGTGCCTTAGGGCCAGGACTGGCCACAGCTGAAGCATGAAGTCTGCTTCCTTGCAGCAGCAAGGGCTCGGCAGCAGAGACAGTCACCAGCCATCGTAGAGGCAGGGGAACAGCACCCTCATTCTCACGAGCAAGGTTTCCTGAAGACATTGCCATTCAGTTGAAAAACCTGGGTGGCTTTTGTGTTTCACAGCCCCAGAGTCAGCGCTGCATTTTTTAATAACAACTCAGCTTATGCAACCACTCCAATAAGACACTGAACTCCTGAGGAGAGGGGAAACTGCATCAGTCATCATTCATGTCATTTTTGTATCTGTTAACATTTATTTATACATAATGTGGACTACTAGTACTTTAATTTATTATTCCATTAACTTCAGTTTGTTGGGGGAACTTAGAGCCAGTAATCATTCCTTTTCTCAGACACGCTGAATAATAAGCATACTTAAAAAAAAAATGTGTACTATGCAATGTATCAGCTGCCTTTTATCTGTGGATAGAAAACTTTCACATAAAGAGAACTATGTTTTTAACCCAGGGTGTGTTTGCATTCTCTGCAGTGTACAAGATTTAAGAAATTTCATCTGGGGGTTGAGGTGGGGTGGGCATTATGTGGGTAAGGAGGGAGTAGAGGACAGGAGAAACCATGTGTGTGAGTATTGCTGAGCTGGTGACAGCAGTGGTTCCTCTGCTTGCAAAATTCTCCCATGCCTTCTGGAAGGAGTCTAAAGATGCGTTCAAGACTAGAGTCTTATGGCAAAATGTAGCTATTTTCAGTATGAAAGGGAGAGAAGTATCATGCAGTGAGCTATAAAGGCAGGTAAAACCTGCACTCCAGTCCTGGCTTGGCTCAGCCGGTCTTGCTGTGCAAGTGAATCCTGCCTGCCTCCCTCAGTTCCTCACCCAAGGGAGGAAAGCTCTTCCCTCATAAAGAAGAGTGGAGGGAAGGGGTGTATGATGCTACACCAGCTACAGCAATATCTGAGGTCTAAGTCACACTCTTCACACACCCTCATGGCCATGGTGAAATGATGAGCGGTGGGAGGGTGACCGTGGTGTCCCCAAGGACTAGTTTCACACAAACATGCTAGGACTTTGTTTCCGCCAGGTGGACTGGTCTCCCATCACCTATAACCATGAATCCCACCAGAAAGAAGCCCTTTTCCTGCCTGTGTTCTCCCTAAGGTTTGAGGAGTTTGTAGAGAAACAGAGGCTTCGTGTGCAGAAACCTCTGCCACGGCGATGGAGAGATGCAAGACAAGGAAGCCGCTCACCTCGAGCGGTCCATGGCACGTGCTTTGGAGGAGGAGTAGCTGGTTGTGTTCAACACACAGCCCCCGTGTACAAACATATTCTCAAGGGACCAAAGAAGAAAGCGAGGCAGGGACAGCACCCCAAAGGGTGTTTAGCTCCAGCCTAATATTTCTTTTCACAATCAATTAGCTAATCCATTCTTTCTGAAGTGTGACAGCTCAGGCTTTTGCCTTTGCTATCATTACTTGTTAAATCAAGATAAGCACATCTTTTCTGGAGCGCTGGCAAAGGCAGTTCAATAATGGGTCCCAGACAGGCAGCAGTGCTGGAGAGAGCTCCAGGGTGAGATTAGAATAATCCTCATGTATCCTCTTAGTTTGCTATCCTATTAGAAATGAGACTGGGACCAAGAGGGTGTTGTTTTTTTTCGTCTCAGAGATTAACATATGCTACAAAGAAGCTCTAAAATATTATGCACATGTGGATATTTTTCTGCACTGTTAAGGAGGATCATACAAGTTTCTGGAGATACTAAAAAAGAAAAAGAAAAAAGGGCCTGTGAATATAGAAGCTTCTCTCTGAACCTGAAAAGCAGCCAAGCCAGCAGCCACAGTAAAGCATTTCTCCCAAATTTCTAATGAAAGCTTGACTACGAGGCCTGGGAAAAGAGCATCTGGGGCTGGGTGAGTAAGGAAATGTCCGAGTTCTTCACATGCGTGGCATTCACTCACTCTCTCCTTGTTTTCTCATCCGGAAGAGCAGTCTTAGAGAAGGGGGTGTTGGGGCATTGTCAAAGATGCACTCACAGTCAATACATCACTAGGCTATTTGTTCTTATAATTGCCTGTGAAGTTGAACAAACGGTTTATAATAATAAGCAGCCATACAGGAATATTAAGTGGGAGAAGAGAGAGAATATTAAAATAATCAGAGTCACAACTAGGAGACACATGATAGATGAGAAATGGAAAATTAAGAAACCTTTCCACAGTGACAATCCGGTTTCCAAGGGGAAGCAAGCAACCTCCAATTTACTACTTTTCTGACAATGAGACTACGAAACATCAAAGGAAGACCCTCCATATCATCTTGCCAAGTAGGCTCAAGATTTTAAGTGTCAGCTCACTCCCAAATCCCAGAGCTTTGCACCCGCCTTCAGGCTTCCCTCCAGGAGCAGCCCCAATGCAAGACTTGGGCGCAGGAGCCCGGAGCCTGGCACAACTCTGTGTGTAGGAGCTCGTCCTGGACCGTGCTGGGAGTCAGCATCACGGGGATCGGGTTGGAGGTACCAGGGCAAACCTGCTACGCTACCTGGGAATGGGGAGGGGCCCCAGGGACACAGCCCTCTTACTATTTCTGTGCTCTTCCAGAAACTTTAAAACTTTCTTTTCCTATTGTTTTCACTTTAAAGTGTGTTTTCAGAAGAATCCTCGTGCATCCGCCAGGACCTGGAATTTAAAAGGACCAGGATTGTTTAATTTCTCCTGGCTCAAATACAGTAAAGTCAAGCAATGAGACCTATTTATTCCTAGNTAGGCAACGTCGAAGAGCAGGAACGTGACATTGCCATCCACACANAGCACACATNCGACTTTTATGAGCGCTGCCAANTCTGCTATCCCCACAANGTAAAAGTGGACAAGGTTGCAGGAAAAGTGGTACAAGAACAGTTGGAGATTAGGAAAAAACTGACTTCCTTACAACAGAAGAGCAGCGATGCTCAGGACAAATAACTTAGCCAACTAAAGACTAAAAGGTGACTCACTCGTGTCCCTTAGTATTTACATGGGGAAAGATTTCTAATGCCAACTGCCTATTTCATCTGGCAGAATCCTCCACAACAAAAAAAGACATTTCTAGCAGGGTGAGTAATTGACCCCTGGAGCAAGAAACTCTGTCTCTCAAAGCAACCTTGGGATTTTTTTTTTTTTTTGAAATTGTGAAGAAAGCCCTCCTGCATCCCAGATGTAATGCTCTTGATTGAGAAAAGACCACAACGCAGGCTCGTACGTCCTGCATGATACCCATGGCACTGAGGAACAGTCAGAGTGCTTTATCTTAAACACAGGTATTTTCCTTAACAGGCATTTTCCTTTTTTAAAAAAAATAAGAAGCACAGAAAGAAGAAATGCTTTGATAAGCAGTTGTTTAGCTGCCAAGGTGGCATTGGAGGACATGGCAGCTGGGTGTCTGCAAGTTGGAAAAGCCAGTTTACCTACTCTCTGATCTTGACCTTGGCTCAGAAGGGCAAGTGAAACCAAATGTTACAGAAGGGCTTATTGTAAATCTTCTTCTGGGATGCCGAGACTGATTTACAAAATGGTTCAGAGCCTGACGAGGCAGGAGCCTAGGGTTTCCAGCCAAATTTCCTCCCTCCCAGGAGCAGGCAGGTCAAAGAGGGCTGGGGCCCCATTTCACAGTGCAGCACCGGACTCGGTGGCCAGGGAGCCGAGGCAGCACCGCAGCACTCGCACTGCGCTCCAGCCCGAGAGGCAGGACAGCCGTTTGCAGCGCTGCGCAGCATCCTCTGCAAGAGAAGAAAACCCAAAGAAGCCCAACCAGCACTGCAGCTATCAGGCACTGCTCGTCTCGGCTCACGGTGGTGGCATTTGGTCAACCTGTTGCCACTTGTTTTCATGAAGTGAGAAGGAAAAGGTGAAGAGAGCACCCTGCCTCTCACAGCCATACGCGATTTGTCATTGCTAATTTTCTATAATGAGCTGTAGCAAGTGAAGCCAGTCTCTCTCCATTAATCCTGACGGGAAACATTTCTTCTTTGTCTTCCCATCAAGTACCTCAAATTCTTTGAGTGAACATATGCTGCAGCTGTACCAAACCCCCAACTCTCCTTGAAACTTCTCCCTAGCATCACGAACAGAAAGGGGCAACGCACAGCAGCGCTTCCAGCACAATAACACTCCCTGGTTATGACACGAGAACAGTAAGGCATCACCAGCTTTATTTCCTTCTTTCTACTGCGTGTGTTTTTTATTATCCTGAATTGGAAATGTAGTATTGATTGGGGCTGCTTAAATGTCAATGCTTAATAATCCTATTAAAATACAGAAGATCTTCTGTAGCGGAAAGAAAAAAATTGAAGCAGCAATGTTTTCTCCTGAAAGATAAATAAATCACCAGGCCTGGTTAATGTCTCCTTTCCTGCAGCTTTAGCTCTCAGGCTTTAGAAAGTTCTTCCCAGAAGATATATTGAGGGCAGAGGGACAATCGTTCAGGGATTTCTTTATTCGCTTTCCCTATAAATTGGTAACAGAGCCTGCTTATCTTTCACAAAACATATTTGTAAGCTTCAAGTTTTGCCTCTAAAACTGTAAANGGTTACGGGACCATTTATTATGGGAGGTGCTATTTAGCTCTAGGAGTTGAATCAATAGAAGAAAATAATCCCAACTCCTGTGTACGGGCAGTCCTCGACAGCGACCCAAGCAAAGTCAGCTGGTTTCTCATGCTTGGGAGCTGCCAAGGTGCTTATCTTACCNCTCGGTAAAGGATCGGGCAGACACATGCACTCCNCGTTCATCCCTTTAACACCTTTAACATGTGGCTTACTTGTGTCCTGAACGGTGCACGGATTTGAAAGAAAGGAGCAAACTTCATACTGGAATTCAAGAGCTTTTCCCCTCTGCTAGCTCTCTTTTCATTTCAGCTCTCTGATCTCTCTGCCCAGCTTTGTGCCCCTGCCACGGGCTCAGCTCCGAGGCACAGGGGGTTGCGACAGCCCTCGCCCCAGCACCCTGCAGACGTGCATGGGCACACACGCTCGGTCCAAGAGATGAAATGGAGCTGGGGTGCTTCACCCCGACCCCCTTGGGTGGAAGCCTGCCAAGAGCCTGATGCTCAGGGGAGGCAGGCATGCCCGTCGGGGATTAAGGATCCCCGGAGGTCAGCTCAGAGAAAGCGGTTTCCAGCAGAGTCTCACACCCATCTGCCTCCTCAGAGGCTGAGGCCAGCCAGGCACAGAGCAGAGCCATTTGTCTCTAACTGCACACCCAAAGAGTCTACAGATCTTCTCCCTATCACTGCAAAAACGCTGACAGACCACCACCAGATAGGCGAGAAAGGTTAGTTTCATGGGTCAAAGCGGAGGCAGGAGGTATGTTTCAGGTAGGCAAGGGCTCACCCTGGCAGTTGCCCCGAGGGGAACCTACCAGCTACTTTCCCATCTTTGCAAAGGCAAAGCAAACTCATCCACCTGGAGATACAACAAAACAAATTCAGGAGCCAAGGGTAGTCTGGTTCTCCGTCTCGCCCTACCAAAACTTGGCTGTATGCTCACAGGCTTTCTGCACCTCGCTGTACCAGGCTCAGCTAGAGCTCATATATCAGTCCTGCATAGCTCAGTTATTAATTGTGAAGGACTTCAGAGAAACAAGAGAGAGGAACCTCTCATACTTGATAGGCAACTCCAGCCTGTCTCAAATATTTAGTAGTGCAGCTCAGCACCATCCTCGATAAAGGGAGATGAGAGGGCAGAGGTCCTTGCCCCTAAGCACATCGGTGATTTTGAGCACTAGTGCTAGGAAGAAATCCACGTGGCTCTTTGTACCTGGCAATCAGATACAGTCTGTGGGAACCCCCTCTGCAAGGAAGCGCTGTGCACCTGATACAGGCTATTCATCAGGCCCATTGGTTGGGGTCTGCATCTCTTCTGACTTGAGGCACCAGTCCAATTTTGAAAATGCCTACAGAGCTTCAAGGAGGTTTGAGGTAAGAGAAAACGTGTCATGACCATCTATAGTTAGGCACGGATTTGTGTAACCCCTCGGCTGATGAGGAGGAATGACGCTCATAAGATACCCTCCATGAAGCCTGTTCTGTAGGAAAAGACAAACTATGCAACTACAGAAACTGCGAAATTCAGCACCCATTAGAGGTCAAGTCTTCCTTTTGATTCTGTGACATGATTTCAACCATGTGCTCTTGTAAATCTCTCAGTATGTGACCAAATGCAGCTTAATTCTCACCTAGAGCAAGCAAGCTGCCCCAGCAGGACCCTCAAGTACAACATCAAATGCCAGTACTTCAACCCCCAGCCATTGGCCAAGAGGTTGCAGAGCTAGCATCATCTCACCAAGAGGTGGAACAACTTCCCCCATGCTGGTTTTGGGTAAAAGAGGGACTTGGCAAGTTTTACTGCAGCTCACGTGGAGGAACAACATTGCTCTGAGCAGATCTCAAGCTGGGAGGGATCTGGATTGAGTTTGGGCAGGCACCATTCACATGGGCAGCTCCACTTCCTACAGCCTCAGCTGCTCCCTGAGATCCTGACACTGATATTCAGCTGCTCTTTCCACCTGCTGATGCCCTCTGGAGACCCTGCCTCCTCCTTCCAGTTTCTCCTTGCAGATATCCAGCCTCTCTAGCAGGGGACATGGTGTAAGAATTTATATCAATGGCTGTCAAAGGGAAAGCTTTGCCTCCACCTCAATACACACATTCCCAGACTAAACCTTTGGTCTTGAACTGAAACCCCCCTGCCCTCCCAGGCCTGGTAGGCAAGCTGACAGCTTTCAAACGTAAAGAAGAGGCAAATAAAGGCCCAGAAAGGAAACTGCCCTGCTGTGTTGAGAGTCTCGGATCTGCCAGGTGTTCCCTACCACTTTTAATCACAAGTCAAAGTAATCCTTTAAGAGGTTTTGCTGGAGGGAACATTAGAGCATGCAGAATCGTGTAGAGTTCTCCAAGGAGAGCCACAAAGTGATACCACGAGAAAAGCTAAGGCGAGAGGCATGCCACTGACATGGTTCCCAAATTCTGCTCTTAAAATGTTAGGGAAACTTGAGATTATACAGATATTCACACAGGATGCTTGTAATTGCAGCCAGTAAAGTGCATTTCATCTCCGAATTGCATCTTTACAAGCAGCACTGACCTAAACAAAAGATTTAAGCACAAGGAACGAATTACTGCCCATTTTGGGGTAATGGCTGAGCTCTTAAGGAAAGCTTGACCTAAGGCAACAAGAAGATAAAGAACTTTGACGTCTGCAGCCACATCCCTACAGCATCTGAACTCTGCTAGGGCTCCTCATGCTTCTCTCCCCTTCGAAACATATATGAGAGTCCTCTCAGTTCATCTATTTCTTGCTCATAAAATAACAGGAATGACTACATTTGTCACTGAAGCTTTGCAAGAGAAGGTAGGCATTGTAGAAGTCTGGCTCCTCCAGCTCAGAGGCAGATGTGAAGCTTTCAGAGAGTGGTAGGAACTTGCTCTTCTTGCAATAAACAGAAAACAGACTCAGGCCAGACACTGCAGAATTCCTACCAATTACCCACGAGGCTGACACTTTCCATCCGGTGAGGCAGGGGATGCGAGGCAGGTCCCTTTAAAGGGCACAATTCAGCATAGCTGATTTCATGTGTCCTTCTATATAAGGGCTTGTAAGATCCCAGAGCCCATCATGCATCACTATGTCAACAGCAAGACAGTGCAGAAGGTGTATGTCCCATTCCTTGCATTATGTGGATTAATAATAATAATAATTTAAAAAAGAACAAAACCCCAGCCTTCTTGGTGATAAGAGGGCAAGGTAAGGAGTTCAACCACCATCTCCTCACACACCTGGAATTAGCAGCAATATTATTGATGGCACACCATTTTGTGTGGAACAAATTCTGTGCTTTATGCCAAACCAAGGGCAGTAACTTCCTTCTACCTCACATGATTTTCAGTCTTGCAAATGTAGTATAAAATAGCCAAACAGCCTCCTTCACACCCAGGTTCCCTGACCAAGACATAAAAACCTGTGCCCAAGTGTGGACCTAATTCAAAGAAACAAGGGTCCCCCACCAATTTCCTGGTCTGCACAGGCACAGGAAGCTCCTCCTGAAAGGGTTTCCTCCACCTACTGCTCCTTCCCATTCTGCTCCCCACGCTGGAGATGCCTCTCTCCCTCCCTGCATATCCTCCAGCCCAGCTGATAAAGTGAGTAATGTGCACTCGCCAAGCAGCAGCCAAACCGTCCATGCCACCCGCTCGGGGGCAGGAGTAAAAGTAAATTGAGGAGTAAGGAGCTTGCCATTAGACTGGCTGTAAGGAAGAAATTTTTTATACTGGGGGTGTTGGAACACTGGAACCGGTTGCCCAGAGAGGCAGTGGAGGCCCCATCCCTGGAAACATTCAAGGCCAGGTTGGACGGGGCTCTGAGCAACCTAACCCAGTTGAACATGTCGCTGCTCCTCCAAAGGTCTCTTCCAACCCAAAGCATTCTGCGATTCTGTGATTCCCACCACTAACTCTCATCAGCTTCACACCAAGAGAAGGGAGGGATTGTCCCACCACTGTCCCGCCGAAACCAAGCGAAGCAAATGCAGAGATCAGTGACCATGGGCTCACAGACAGATGTGCCATGTTTCGTGCAACGATCAGGTCAGAGATGATCTAGGTGAGTGCAAGATAACCAGGCCTGGCTGGCAGCATGTGCCTTTCCCCCTTGGAGGACACGATATCCCCAGTTAAGCCGCAGGGTCATTTCCTCCTTCCCCAACTCTCAGCCCTTTGGTTCTACTCATTCCAATCTGCACATAATACAAGACCCTGCTTTCATCATGGCATAGGCTAATTAACCCATTCTGACACAGTAATTAGATGGTAAAAATAGCTTCACGTTTTCTTATTTAACACATAAATGCTGTGATTCTCATGCCAGAGAAGCTGCAGCCGGCGGCCAGGTGTCGGCTGGGTGGCCATGCAAGCTTGCCCCGTCTGCACGGCTCCGTGATGCTGAAGAGCTGCTGTGCATGGGAACAGGGTTCTTTGTGTCAGGAGAGGCAAGGGGACACAGCAGGACCAAAGGAAAGGCCCTATCTGACTCAGAAGTCACTCCACCGGTGCATCCCAGACATCCTACCGAGCCAGATCACACTCCAACACATCAGACGTGTTTTGTATGAGAGCTCTGGCATGTCCATGTCTGTGCCAGACGATCCTTAACCAGTTTAAAAGTAGCTCCGTGAGTCACAGAGCCTGTGAGCCTGCTTAGCTCAGTAGCCATGTCACCAGTGTTGGTGTCAAATAGTCTACAGACAAGGAGTGGCGGCTCCTTCGAGCCCCACTGAACCAGGGAACAGGATGCACGTCCGCGGGAGCGCTGGCAAGGCAGCATTTCACATGCCATTTTCAACCACAGGTATCAGTTTACTCTGCAAATACTACCAAAGCTTTAAATATCAAATGCTCTGCACAAAGATGGTATTTCTCCTCACCTCC
>Ga0065711_1031371_pt1 | contig 29853 bp, 24 predicted proteins | sample Hoacrofraction12_FD_59098 | JGI IMG/M metagenome (GOLD analysis project Ga0065711, IMG submission 59098) | Hoatzin crop microbial communities from Cojedes, Venezuela - Epithelial fraction 12 v2 (version 2) | ecosystem: Host-associated > Birds > Digestive system > Esophagus > Crop | place... | reverse complement strand
CATATTAAACGTGACTGGACTGGTAGTGGCAAATTGGATATCACTCAGAATTTAAACCTAGCCGCACCTAGCCTCTCACTTCGGTGAAGAGCGTTAGAGAGCAAGGGGGTTTATTTTCTGCCAAATTAACGCGACATCATGTGACAGCATTGAAGGTCCACATGAGTCTTAGTGAACTCAAAGCTCTATAAAAAGAAGAAGGTAATATCTACCTTTAAAGTCCATGTTTTGTCTATTATTTCTAGCCATGTCTTCCCCAGGCTCCTGCCTCCGCAGTGTGTATTTAAAGATCAAATATGCCTACCAAGTACGAAAAGTTTAGGGGAATTCTCTTTTCTCTGTTTCTCTATTTCTATTTACTGTGTGCATTTTTGCATTTTGAAACAGTATGCACTGATAACACATCTGAAAGGTCCAGCAATACGTGATTCAGATTCACAAACTCTCACTGAAACACAACTGTTTGGGTAAGGAGGTGAAAGAATTGGATTAAATCATAGAAATCAGTAATAGATTTTGAATGTAGAAGAACAACAGTAGAAACACCATGAATAAGGTCAGCCCACACGTTTTCGAACAGACTTCATACACAGCTCTTGTCACGAAACTCTCCTGGAGCAAAGGGACTGAACACTGCCAAGGTAGCTTGCCACAGAAAGACAAGAGTTTGCAAAGTCAGGTGTCCCACAGAAATGGCTGTATCACTGCTTCTTATAATACCTGGCTGGGATAAAAATCTCCTCAGGTCAGTTCCTGTTGAGAAGTTACACAGACAATCTGACCCTAAAAACAGTGTTTTGTGGCTACATTAACCTTACCTGTCAGTACAGGTATTAGATCTGTATTTCAAGATGATTCCTGCAGTTACGGATTTTTTGTTTGTTGAGCAGTTCTCTTTCCCCAGGCACCCAGGGAGATGGCACCTGCAGCTAGCAAGGCCGGCTGCCCCATGAACGGTGGCCAGGTGCTTGTCACTGTCCTTTCACTGTGTGGGAGCCATAGGCACCTCCCTTCGACTTCACTGCTACCCTTTCAAGTACTTGGGCCTGTGAACAGTAGGTCACAAAGCATGTAAAAAACACTCTCAACTTCATTCACGTGCTAATGCAAACCATCATGTTAAATATTCTTTCTTTGTATACCCATTATATTTGAGCTGGTTCTCTAGGAAAGCTCTGAGCTAGTTTGCACACTCCAGTTTAAAGTATGCTTGAAGGATAGGCATTGGGTGAAATCAGAAAAAACCTTTTTGGCAGAAAATAAATCGGAAATTATACAATTCATTTCCTGTCCAACAGAGAACAGTGTCCCAGAAGATTCGGCAAAGCAGCTGCATGTATAAAATGTTGGGTTTTCATTTGTACATGAGAGGAATATGGTAAATCAGTGATCTTACAAAGTCATGTACTTTTCTTGGTATTTTAAATATGTATTAAATAATCATGTGAATGCTTCAGTGCCCAGGATTAAGGTTTATGTTAAAAAGTCACATGCATCCTAAGCCAAGGACCCCTGTTGATCATACGTATTATTTTATTTTAAAGCTGGTTTGGGGAAGATGCAGTTAACCGACTTACAGAGACTTACAAAGCCTTTGAAGTCGGTAAACTATATTACAGCAGATTTCTGTTGATTTTTTTTTGGTGGCTGATTAGCAAAACTTATATTCATTAAGAATTTTTGCTTTCCAACACTAATGACATGACTCCTTACCATGCAGAAATCCTGGCATGGTGCTGAGGAATGGGAGAATTTTTAGTATTTTGAGAAAGTTTATAGCTTAGCATCCCACAGTTACTCCTGTAATCAGAAAAGTGGACACTCCAAGACCCTGGCAGTCAAATGACATCTAACTAAAACATTTGCTCATCAGCCTCTACTCAGAAGGTATCTGGAACCTGTGACAAGTTTTGGTGTTTTGTGATGTACTGTCTATTTTGTACCCTGTCAGTTGCAATAGGGGCATACAGCAAACCTGTAATGTGAAACAGACAGTTTGATGGGGGAAAAGGGGGTAGTATTTTGTTTATATTTTCTTAAAAGTTTGAAACTACATGAGTGGCTTAAAAACAATGCTAATACATAGCTTTATTTTCTTCTTCCATGTCTTTTGTGATTGAACGGTTGTGCAGGGCAGAAGGGCACTGACCTTTGTTCTAAAAAGAAATGTGTGGTAGATGAGCATGAAGAAATGTGTGGGTTGACAAATTATTAAAGGAATAAAACCCAAAAGGCCAAATTTTAATGCTACCTTCCTCATCCATCTATAATCCTCAGTGACAACTCTGAGGTTTTTTTCAGCTGAAAAACACTCTCTGAGTCACCACTCTCGCTGACTGTGTGCCATTGCTATTCTTAGTCATCCATGCGACAGCCTGTCTTACTCAAGGTGGATACAGTGCAGGGTGGGACAAATTTCCCCGTACATTTTTTCTCCAAGCATAAGTCATCCCTGGCCTATTATTAGGACGAATATGCCTAATGCCTAATGACACTTCTAATCCCTATGGCCATCCCTGGAAAGACGTAGCAGATAACGCAAAGCCTGGCACAGGATTAAGTGATACAGGAAGCAGAAAATGGCCCTCAACTCACTCTGCTTCTGCACAGACCTCCCGAGAGCTGTTGAGGAGAATAAGTCATATGAGTTGGATTCCAGCTGGCAAGCTAAAAGTGCAAAGTCTACAGCTTACTTTCTGTGCCTTCACTCATCTAGGCTTTATTAAGAGAGGAATGTATAGGTTATCCATACGGTATTTTGAAATGTTAAAAAGAATGGTGCTAGCTGCAAAGTTGAGCCCTCAGAAGATAAAAATTTCCTCGTAGAAATAATTCCTCTGCTTAGTACATAGAGACTTTCAGTGATCATATTGTTCTTTTTTTTCTAAGTGGGTTCCCGGCACAGTCTACTATCAATATCCACAAGACCTATGGCACAGACATCTTCCAGCTGTGCTCAACGTGCACCCAGCAGCAGAGACGTTGTTTTCTTTTCTGTGAATCTAAAGGGAGGGCACAACACAAACATTGCTTTTCACAAATTCCAAGAAAGTGATCTGGGGCAGCGAGATCTTCAAGCTGTAAGAATGAGCTGTGATCTGCTGATTAAAGCTACAACAGCAGGTAGGGAGCTACATGCACAGGCTCAGTAGAGCTTCTCTAAACGCTTCTGTGGCTGAAGTTGTGATGAGTGCTCTAGAGCCAGGTCTGACCTTGAAAAGCCATTTTCTTGGTCTGCTTGTGTCAGGGCATGAGAACACGGTCAGAGAAAACTGTAGTGAACTTCCCCAAAACAGTGACACCAAACTGGCAATAGAAGAAAGGTGGTTAGGGAGCCTGCTTTCCTGATGGAGACACTTTCTATAGGCTAAGCAGTACTTCGCAAAAGAGGATCCTTTTCACTCTTTCGCTCAGATATCAACTCTTCCAAAAAGTGTTAGTAGATATCCTGTAATATATCTGAGGTAGGTGGTACTAACAGGTCTGAAATTCGTGCACACATGAGTCCTTTCAGTATATTTCCTCTTCAGAGTTGGCGTCTCCAGCTAACAAACTAGAGCCAACATGGGAAAAGTGAAATAACCACTTGGTTTCATTGGGGCTGCCAGGTGACTGGTAAGCAGGACACTTTCTTTTAAAATTAGAGCACCCTGATTTATCACTATCACTATCACATTAGTCCCTAGGAAGCTCTGTGCTCCTGTGTGCTCAAATGATCCCAAAAATGCCAGCTGAGGAAGCTATGCCTTCACAGAGGCAACGAAGTGTCACTACAGTTAGCAGACAGAGGCACTGGCTTCATTGGGTAAATGCCAACATCCAAACCATCTTCCAAAAAAGACCTGTAAATCTGCTCTTCTTTCTTAAAGTGAGGTGACAAAGCTGCTGGGCGTACGGGTAGGAGATACCCAGTAACGTTTCATATATATAGGTTTGCCTATTAAACCCCCATTCTTTTCAAACCTGGGTTAATAAATCTTCACGGACAGAAATTCATCTGTATTTGTGATACACATTTATGGTTTTCCATAGAGACTATTCAGAATAAGTAAAAATGACTCTGAATCCGATGCTGGTGGCAGTGTATTTGCACAGACTTGTGTTGTCGCTTTTGGGTTGCAAATCAAGAAATACTGCGATCACCAAAGCTGCCATATCTTTCTTAAGAAACTCAGGTAATCACACTTTTTTACTTAACATTAGGTGATATTTTGGTTTGAAAAAGGTACTTTTCACCCTAACCTTGCCTAGGGTGTTATGGAACATCTTCTCATTTCAGAGCACAGGGAGCCACTCTCAGTCTCTGCCCCTCTCGGCGAACCTCCTGGGAGCACTTCACCCACAGGTACCTCACCTCGTGCCGCTACCCGGTCCTGGCACAGGCCCTGAACTGGTCCTCACCAGCATCTGCTGGAGTGCCCCTGGGATCAGCCCCATCCCCTGCTCCCTGTGTCCAGCCCCATAGCCACGAGGTCCTGGAGACCGCAGCCAGCCCAGACCTATTTCATGAGGTATCGCAAGACCCTGTGCCTGGAGTGAACGCAGAGCACCACCAATTGCTGTGGCACCCTGGCCAGGGAAAGACAAGGAAACCTGAAGCAAGGACACTGGGATATTAATGAACCTATTTTCCTTTTGCAGTCTATATTTTGCACAGGGTGGGGTGCAGGCAACAGCTCTGGAAAGCAAAGGAAGCCAGCAAGCCCACCGCCCGCTCTCTCAGTACTGCTCTCCGGGCTGCACGTTAAAGATGGACATCCTCATAGAAATCCTCGGTAAGTGGGGCCAGGAATGAAAGCCATTTCCTGAGTGATTTAACAGCTTGTCCTAGCAGGGCAGGACCCCGCTCCTCCCTCATTTCGCAGGGATTTGGGCCTGCCGGAGCAAGCCTGGTGCCTTGCCCCAGGGAAGCTGCCGTCAGCACCAGGCATGGGCTTCCTGCCCCAAGCCACGCCGGCAGCGTTTTGCGCTCTTGGTACATTCTCCCCATTATACCCCTATGTGTTTAATTAGCAGCTGTTCAGATATTGCAAAATACAACAAAACACAGCAAAAAATGCCTATAAATAGATGACAGCAAACAGCCTGGTTGGAAGGCCATTGAAGTCAATGGGAAGACTCCTGCTGTCCTCAGTGGGCTTTGGATCAGACCCAAAGACAGTCTGGCCTTAGATAAGGAGAGGTTTGTGTCAGGATTATAATATCCAACCGTGTGGTAGCCAGGATTAATAACACAACTAATTTTTCATGGATTATCACAAATTATCTTCCTTATTCAGTATCATATCTTACTGTCTTAAACTCTGAAACAGTGAAGGATTTCAGCTAGTGCTTAATCTTGAATATGCAAATAGCTTCCTGGACTTTGTGCCCTCATTGCCTGCTTTAAGAGTATAGGAAGGGTTTATAATGAGCTTGCCTCTGTGAATAATAGTTTTCACTGATACGATGTTAATTAAAACATGTAACCCGTCACTATCAAGTAAACTCATGGTAGATGCCATATTTTCAGTGACTGTGTACTCATATTGTTCCTACTACTTGAAAGACAGCATGACTAAATATATTGCTTTTGAGGACACAAACAGGTGCAGGGGAAGGAAGGAGGAAGAAAGCATTAAATAAGCAGACATCACATTTAAAGCAGCAGCTGCCATTTCATTAATGATCAGTAAAAATGTTATAACGTTCCTATTGAGAACTCTGACTAACAAAGGAGGGAACCAATTCTCTGGGCTACCGATACCCACTGGGCTAAGAATGTAGTTGGTGGTGTAATATTCTTTGGGCAGCTCCCAAACAATGCTGTGTTGTGGGAAGGAAGTTATAATGCAGTTGTGTCTCTGTCTTATATTGACTGCTAGGTCAAACAAAGCCAAGAGCGATTTGGAATTCACTTGCTGTGCCACTGCCTACTGCAGCTAGTTTGTGAAGCAGGCTATTGTGGGTGAAAACGGGAAACAAAAAGCGTTTGATCTTCGCAGTCCTCATGAGACAGCTTTGAATTTATTGCAACTTTTTTTTTTTTCTCCAGGCAGCAAAGGAACAGATTAGTATCTGATTATAGATCAGCACTTTCACAAATGCTGAACAGCAAATGCTCCCTGGCATCACTTACTAGGGATATGAAAAGAAATTATTCAAATCATTTAGAAATTGCTTGACAGGGCTTTTGAGATAAAGATGCATTAAAATAAATCTGTGCCTAAGCATTGCTTACCTAGAGATAAGAACATGAGCACTGCTGCACTGGATCAGAATAAAAATGTGTTTAGGACCTGATCTCCAGCAGTGGCCATCTATGGATGCAGAGGAAAGCACACAAGAGTAAGCAGGGCATGTACTAAGTGGTTGTTGCCTCCTACATCCTCCCAGATATCCACGGATGAGGCACTGCTGGAGCTGGACCTCGCATGCACATTCTTAAAAAGAAGACTCTGGATGCTTCCCTCCCCAAATTAATTTAGTTGCTTTTCAAAATGCTTTCTGCATGTGGTCTTCTCACCATTCTGGGGTCTCAGTTTCCACCATGTAGCAAATTTTAGTGACTGCGTGGAAATCATGGCCATTTGCCTCTTTTTCAGTGTTTGCCTCTTAACTCCCTGAAGTTCTTGGATTCTGCAAAAAGTGAAGGGAGGAAAACAACCATTCTTGCTTCATCTTCCCCAGACTACAAATTACTTTGTAAGTCTGTATCATACCTGAGCCTGGTTATTTTTTTACAAGCTAAAGATGGACAGTAGCTTTCTATGCCTTATTTTATCCATTTGTAGAAAGAGGATTCTGATGTTAGGCTTGTTTATAATGTTTTGTCCTCCCCTCCACCCTACAGTCCAGGAAAGCTCACCTAACCGAATGGTTTTAGCTCTTCCTGATATTTTAGTAAACTTCCTGATATTGCAAAGTTAACGGAGACTACAGGTTTCTCAACTGCACTGAACACAGCAGCATTGTATAGCAAATGCTGCTATTAGTTCGGTTTTCATGCAACAAGCTTGACAGATACGGTCAGGGAGAAATAAAAAACTGTACTGAAGAAAGAGCTTATCTTTTGCTGTTCATTAAAGTAGTGGGAAGAACTGCACATAAATCACTCATTAACGTTTTTCAACTTGTATGTCTGCAAAGCAGAAAACACAGTAGGCCAGAAATGCCCGTGGTAGACATAAACATACCGGCCACATGCAACAAAGGAATGAGAATAGCCTGAGAATAGCTGAGCTTAGTGAGCTAATTACCAGGAGTGTGGTCCTGTCATCTTGAATCAGAGACAAAATTCCTAGTTAAATTCCCAGGATAGCGTATGAACCTTAATGGGAAAACTATATTTATTAAAGGGGGCTGGGGGCAGCTTTTTGAACATCACATTTCAGCTTCCTTGTGGACTTTAGCTAAACCATTTTCATTTCTGAAATCCTACTTCCGCACAAGCACCTTCTCTAATACACCACCAGACTACCCAGCCAGGCTGGCTAAAAGAAGCTTCCTCCCCTCACTCTCCAGAGCAAGGAGATGTGAAATAAAATCAGGAAAAATTTCATTTGCTTTTTCATGAAAAGAGCACAAGTATCTCAGAAAACAATTTTGAAAGGTGTCTTGCTGTCATCTTTCAGTGAACTTCTGTCTAATACCACTTGTTTGCTATAATTCTTTAAATGTGTAAAAATCCAAGAGGCAGCCCTGCCCCTTCACCTCAGTGAAATGCAAGCTGGCTGTAATTATTAGAAAATGACATGATTACCCATTCAGGGCTGAAACATATCCAGCAACAAAGGAAATCCCTGCCCAAAGCACTAGGGAGGTACTTGGCTTCTGCCAGCAGAAGGCAGGGCCATCAAGCCTGCTCATGTTTCACACTGGCTGAAGTCAGGCTGCCCAAGAGACCATTCAGGTCATGACAATGGTGGACACACTCGGATTTGAAACCAGCCATTTCAGCACCTCTGCCTCATTTCAAGTTCCCTTGTAAAATCTGTAAAAAATTCTACTTATTTTATTTGTTCCTCATATTGATATTTTGGTGTACCATTTGAAATGCTTTGTTTAGGCATTAAATATGAGTCTTTATGCTCAGGCTTTCTAAAAAATTCCTTCAGAGCAGAAAAAGGATTGTTTTGCAGAAGTTTAATTTCCTATCATCAGACATACCTCTCTGCCTTTAGCATTTCCTAAAGAATACTGGAAGAAAAGCACCAGTAGAGTAGAGTTCATAGACCTGGGTCCAATAACCTCACAAACCAGAAGCATCCTTTGAGAGCATTCAGACCATCCCTATTCCTCTAGCATCATATATGAGAAAAGACTGCCTGTTGGTCTAACAAAGCATGGAGATGTCTTTATTCCTAACACACGAGTCAAACTGGTCCAGTATACATCTCTGTCACTTAAAGCAATCTTTGTTTGCACAAATGCACTGTTTTAACAGGTCTCAGGGGCTGCACTTGTGCTAATAGTTAAAAGGGGTCAGCGACTGTTCTCTGGCAGTGAGGCAAGTGATAGGGGGTAGCATGCACAGCCTTCGGCGCCTCCATTTCCCCAAACTAGGAGATCACATCCAACTTGCTAAGTGGGGATTGCTCCTGGCCCACGCTACCCCCACGAACCACAATGTGAAAGGTGCCAGCTAGCCCAGGACAACACTGTGGCTGTATGGCTGGACGGAGGGAAGCGTTTGCCAACGTGCGCGCACAGTGCTCCCTGACATGCCGAGGTTGCTCCACAGGCACGTCCCGCCGGGGCGTCGCGGACCTGCTGCTCCTTGAGCGTGCGCAGGAGGTAAAAGCTGCCAGCAGTTCTGCTTTGAAGTTTCCTCCTGGCCACAGCATTTGAGGATTTAACTCTTAAGGAGACTGGGGTTATAATCATCTGGATGTGAATCCTAGATTGCTTCAAAGGATTCAATTAAATATGCCGCACAATAAAATTCATGCATAAGAGTTTGTTTGGGTTTGGCACCACGCATGGGACTGGACTCTAATTAGGTCTTTATTGCTAACAACATCTGATTATAGCACTCTCTTCATTTCACGATGGCTGTTTTGCAAGCTCTCTTTGTATTAGCTAACAGGGACGTCTCTACCACAAAATGGAGCTTGATGCAGAAATCATCAAAGCAGTGCTGACCAAAAATTTAATTTATGCACAGGCATTCAAAAGGCAAATTCTGATTCAAAGGACACTGATGGGCACAGAGAGCTGTGAATCACTTTTGTCCATTGATGTTAACAGGCTGTGAAGTCTAATAACCAAAGAAGCTTTTGAGGAAGGTTGAAGGCACTAACACTGTGTCCAAGGAGACTACCGTGCCCAGTCTTGCGGTCAGACGAGCAAATTGATTTCTCTACTTTCACAGGGAATAACAACATTTGGACCTCAGGTCACTTGAAATCATTCAGAAGGTTTTAAAAGTGGGGCAAGAGAACACGTACTCTCACAATACTCTCATAGGGTCAGGTAGGCATGAATAAACTGGGAATTTTCTTTCAGGGCAAATGTTTCCTGCACACTTGATCACCTCAGATAAATTTCATTTTTCCAATATCATGGAAATTAATTTACAGGTTTCAGTCACACATAATAAAATATTCTTGAAGGTTTATTTGTGTCATTCCAAAGAATCTAACTTTACAGAAAGCAGCAGATATGACAGTGCATGCTTGACAGTCAGATCCTCCTGGAAACAGATTTGCATTCAGCCCTGGGCTTTTGGCTTCTCACTGACAACTGGAAGACTGTTAGTGTTTGCCAAATACACCTTGAATATAGATTGCTATCAAAACTGAGTAAGAATAGAGACATACAGTTAGAGCAAGATAAAGTTTTGTGACCTATAAGAGAGAAGCAGATGTCTGGTTTTGTTTATTTCTGAAATAATATGGATAGGATAAATCCTAAAAGGATAAATACAGTTTTCAAGTTGATATCATAGCAAAAGGATTATAAATTAAGAACTCTCTCTGAAGTGCGTCACCTGTGACTTAGTGTTAGCACTGCTCTTACTGCTTTTCAGCTGGCACCTGCTAGATGAGTTTTTAATATCTACCACTTGGCCGCTCTATTTTAACAAGATCTAAAAATTTAATTTAATCATTTGTTTCAAAATGATTCATCTGTTGACAACAGCTTTTGCTTCATGTGACAAGGTGGTTGTGATTTCTTGATCGAAGCAGTTAATGGTTAAGCTTTTCAGATCACACCAATCAACTTAACTACACTGAACTTACTTAATCTAGCCCCAAACATCTACTAGAGCCTTGAGATCATAGAATCATAGAATCATAGAATCATAGAATCATAGAATCATAGAATCATAGAATGCTTTGGGTTGGAAGGGACCTTTAGAGGTCATCTAGCCTAACCACCCTGCAGTGAGCAGGGTCACCTTCCCCTAGACCAGGGTGCTCAGAACCCCGTCCAACCTGACCTTGAATGTTTCCACGGATGTGGCCTCCACTACCTCTCTGGGCAACCTGTTCCAGTGTTTCACCACCCTCACTGTAAAAAATTTCTTCCTTACATCCAGTCTAAATCTACCCTCCCTTATCTTAAAGCCAGTAGTCCTTGTCCTGTCACAACAGGCCTTGCTAAAAAGATTGTCCCCATCTTTCCTATAGGCCCCTTCAGGTACTGAAAGGCTGCAATAAGGTCTCCCCGGAGCCTTCCCTTCTCCAGGCTGAACAGCCCCAACTCTCTCAACCTTTCCTCAGAGGAGAGGTGTTCCATCCCTCTGAGTGTTTTTGTGGCCCTCCTCTGGACCCACTCCAACAGGTCCATGTCATTCTTGTGCTAGAGACCATCTACAAAAAGTCAAGCTGCATAAATACTGCAAAAAATTACTACGTATTTGTTTTGAGAATCTGTTTATTTGGAAACAGTGGCTTTCTGAGAATGTTTTCCTAGCATTTGCAAAACTACTTAGCTTGAACTGTCTTACTGTGCACAGACTGGACTCCTATATTTTTTATTAGCTTTTAATTTTTGTTAAAAGACATCGTACAAGCTCTTCTGATCAGCTCTACTGCTGAAATACAAAAGCCAAAGGGAGGTGAGGCCATATAATGAGAGTGCTTGGAAAATATTTCAGACATTTCTATTAGGGCTTTATTTGTGGTTCATATGCTAAAGCAGCATAGACTTAGACAAATATTGTGAATGCTCCCCTGAGACCAATTTATTCCTGGATTCTTTTAATCTATTGTATTCTTAATCTCCAAGCAGCGTAAAGATCATGAGGAATGTGCTTTACTTTCATGTGCTTATAATTTGCTCCATGTGAATACAAACATTGTAGTTACTTGGGTATTTCAGAGTGCAAAATATACTTTGTAGACCAGTGAAAAAGAGCCAGAAGACTGACAATGCAAAATATGGTTGTTAGCTGAACCTAAATATTGTAAATTTATATACTGCACAAAAAAACTGGCCAGTTTGCAAGCTTTATGTGTGCTTTCTAAACAGCGAAAACTGCCAAAAATATTTAAACTAGTGGGAAGGTGAACAGCAAAAAGCATTAACGTTTTGATTTATAAATATCTGCCTCATTTTGCGATACAGAACCAGTGCAACAAAACAAAACACAAGAAAAGAAGAAGTCATTCTCTTTGACAATAACTTAATTTGTTTCCTGTGGACTCTAACCCTCAGATTTCTCAAGCAACACTTCACGAAAGACTGTTTTTAACCACATGGAATTCCTGCCACTCAGAGCTGGGCACCTGGGTCACTTTGGGTACCAAAGTGCAGAAGCCATCAATTTCTGCCTTAGGAGGTGACCAGCATCAGCCGTGTGAGATGTATTTTCTCACAAAGTCCACCCAAGCAATAAATTCATGTGTGCAATAAGTACAGAAATGTGTGTTTGTTTTGGGAAGGGCAAGGTCAAAGTCTGTGCTGTCATCAGAGTAGAAGATGGATCTTTGCAAGCGTCTTTGGTTTCAAAGGGAGTTCATCTCACAGTTTGGAAACCAAATATGAGAATAGCTCTTGTGTAAATTGACAAAGGGCCAAAGTCTTGTCTCAAGGCTATATGATTAATTGCAGCTGCTGTCATCATTTCAGTTGAGAGCTTTTTATTTATCTATTTATTTATTGAATTTATCAGTTATTTCCTTGTCTTTAAAATTAGCCAGAATCACACTTTTAAAGATTTTGAGGGGTTTCCTTTTAAATCAGACAGCTAAATTTTTACTGCATTTATTTTTAAACATATCTTTCTGGTTTTATTCTGCTTGGCAGTGTTCCTCTCCAGCCCCTGTACAATTGAGTTTTGCTACTTCAGAGTTATTGAACTCCCGCAAGTGAGTTCCTTCCTTAATCAGTGTTGTTGTTGAGTTTACTTTCACTGAGAAAACTTACACTATGATTATAGCAAATAGTTAACTGCAAGAAACCCAATTTGTATGTTTAGAAATCCTTTTCAGAGTTTAGCTACATAACTGATCCGGTCTAACATCACTGACCTCTGTTTTTCTGAGTCCTAGAAAGAGTGCTTCAGAATTTGTAGATGAGGGAGACAAAATTTCCTTATATGTGACATATTTTTGCACAGGCTGAGTAGAAGGTTATCTCTGAAGTACGTTTAAAAGCACTACAAAGCATCAAAAACACCCAATGTGGGCTGGGGCGAAGAACCCAGCCCAGGGTGATTACACGGTAGCTGGATGAGCAGGTAGGATCTTTGAACATAGCCCTCATTAGTTTTAACTCCATCTTCTAATTGATGATATCTGCTTCTGCTACAACATGGCAGCAGCCAAATCAAGCAATGCAAGAAGAGGCGAATATGAGGAGTATAGGGAAAAGGAAATCAGAGATTGTATCTGTTGATTTTTCTCTAAATATGGAAATTCTTATACAATAGACCATCAAATGTAATTTCCTATGTCTTGGAGGACAAGCTGTACATTTTTTAAAATAGTTCAAAAGGTTTACAAACTTGAGCTCAGGGTGTGGGAGTGGAAGGAGGGGGCCAGAGCTGGCGTAGACAAAAAGCGTGGAGTACAGGATATCCCCCTCCCAATCCTTTTAAAAGAATCCCTCAGTTTAAGAGATCTCTGTGCATCGGCACCAGACGGTCTATTAACCTGACAGGACAGGGCCCACTGCAGATTGATGACAGGGATGTCTCCACATGACTAAAGTAAAGGAGAGCGCACCTTTGTGCAAGGATGACAGAGAGATGGCTTGCCAGCTCCACGTGCGGGAGGAGACGTTTGACATCAGAACTGCAGCATTTTCCTTGTGCCGTTCTCCATCACGTGCTCAGGACAGGAGGAGCCAGCAATATCACAATAGCGCTCTGCACTTTGTTGTACTTTTTATTCTGTGCTTGAAACTCCAGATGTGCCTCAGCCTGCCCCATCGTAACCTCGTCTCTGTCTCACAGAGCAGCACTCCAAGCTCGCCTTCCCACTGAGGGCCACAGCCCTGACCCTTTGTTTACCAGGAGTGAAAATAGCTAGTGCTGGCTTGTTTCTTTTGTTATCTTGTTTCCAAACACTTTTATCAAGTGAATTCAGAGAGTTGCCCTGACTGATTCCGCGCTTGAGATTCTGCCAGACTCTGCCTCGTGGTTGCAAAACCTTGAAGAAACCACCGGGCAGTTTCAGGTCCCTGCTAGGTCAAAGAAGAAACAAAAAAGATTTCCAAAGAACTAGGACAACCTTTCTCCCAGTACTCAAAGGGTTGTTCTTTTTTCTTGTCTGGTAATACTTGCTGAGTATGTGGTAATAGACTTGTACAGGCTATTCTTGCCTAATGTCACTAGGTAATGTTGTTACAGTGCTGAGAAAATCAATGCAACTTTACAGCAAATAATTCCAGTTAATAAGCAAAGGGCTGTTAGCAGCAGGCGTATGGATTCCTTCAAAAAGCATTCTTGGGAGACTTGACTGTGTCACACACATCCCAGCGCTCAGATTTTGAAGTGCATTTGTCTCAAATAACTTTTCTGAGTGAACTCAAGATCCCTGAATGAGGAGCCATCTGAAAGGTAGAGGCTTTTCTATGCAGACAGACTCACAGTCCTTCCCAGAAGATGAGTGATCAAAGCTGACAGCTTGAATAATCAACAACAGTGACATTTTGTTTCCTTCCAGATTTTAAACTCCTACAACCTTGTCCATCAGTAACAGGGCTGAAACAAACAAATAGAAATGATATATATCCGTATCGGTGGAACACAGTGATTTTGGCTGAGCTGAAGAAGGGACTCTGAGCCTGAAATGTTACCTGATTTTTCCACCTGTACCAGCTAGTTTAATAAAGACTTCATATAGCTTTCCCTGCAAACCCTACTTCCTTAGATACATAAAGCACAATAGCTATGGAAACACTCTCATTGTCCAGTGGACCTGTTCTTGTGAAATAACAGAAAGTTTTGGAGAGGGACCAGAAGGGACAGGAAACCTTTCCTATTTATTATGGTAGCTAAAGCTGCCTGTTTTGATTGTAAATTTTAGACAAACTACAAGCTGTCTGGAGAGGCAGGAAGCTTGGAAAGAGAAGATGATCAAGTATGTTTTCAAATCTTAATAAGCTATTTTTCTATATTTATAGGAAGATGGGATTGAGGAAATTTAAAAGAAGATAAATAAAACACAGGATCTGAGAGTCACTTGGATGTCTTTCTCTATGACCAGTCGCCCTCAGGAACAAGAAGTCACCTAGATTTGAACAGACCATTTCTCTGGCCTCAGCAGCCTCGTGCTGATTTGCAGAAGGTGCAAATCCAACACCTGACGTAAAGGGAAAGGGAACAAAGAGTGAGATTTCCCTACAGGCAGGCTTCTCTGGCTTACTGTAACTTCAAAGTTACAGCAAGCACTCCGAAGGTGGCTGGGGAGATTTCTTAGGCAGGAGGAAGTTCTGAGTAACATGGATACGCAGTGAGATTAGTATATTTGAATTTAACAGGAATGGTGCAGTATACCTGCAGGTAAGAAGAAAAGTGGATCAAAGCTGGAACGCTGGAATGCAGATAAGATTCAATTTACGCAGAAGGTCTTCCACTGCAGACAGTTACAATCCGTGGAGTTTTTTGGAGTGGCTTCATAGCACTCACCAGTCTAAAGGAAAGAATAGAGCCAATGCCTGATGGTGCACCAGGTAATATCGAGTCAGAGTGACAGTGGTGTCACCATTTATTCCGGTAATGGCCTACTCTGAGATCTTTGAGATTCACAGAAACCACTTTCTCTCTCAGCTTAGACATTCATACTGTAGACAAGTAGGAATAGTAATGAGCACTTAGTCCATCCCTTCCTGTAAGACTTTCCATGATCTGTTCTTAAAAATCTCTAAGGAGAAGGGGTCCACACCTCTAAACTCCTATCTCAGTGAGAACAATCAGGATCAAGCAATTTTATGGCTGGAATAGAAAATATTTATCATGAAAAATGGTTTGGCAGGAACATTTCAGAGCTATAACGTCATCCAGAAATGTGGAACAAGAGAAATTCATTGCTGGAGACAGCTCAGTTACACTTGGTGGATGATAGACCTTGGAAAAGCCCATGAAAAAGAAAAGAAGGATGATGAAGCACTTCTACCTGAAAGTGGATGCAGTCCTTAAAGAGAAAATTTTCTTTTCAGAATACTTTCAAACTCTTTGTTAATAATTTTTTTTGAGCTATTAATTGGAAACAGCTCAGCCTATCAACATATCAGCAACTCCTCAGTGCGATACAAGACAGTTGCACTTCATGGATGTGGAGAGATTTCTGGAGGGAGATAAAATATTATTGTAAGAGAATTTCTGCAAATTGAATGTTGGACTATATAGAACTCCTGTTCACTAAAGGAAATGTTTGGCCATGGTGGGAAACATATGTCCGGGTTTTAAGAGAACAACTTGGATAGAAAACAAAAAGAAGAGACCAGAAATAGGCCTGGGAGATGGAGAGCACACTTTAGGATCCTCTTTCAAGACGTAAACTAAGAAAAAGACAGAAAGACACAGACAAGGAACACAGATACAGAAAAATCCTACATTGAGCCTTGACAAAGAGTAGTCATGGGGCCCAGGCAGAGCACATATAGAGCACATCTCCTCTCTGAGGTGCTATGAACCACTAGAGCAAGGAAGAAAATTTCAGATCAAGTAAAAATATCCCAGAGATAGGACAAAGTGGAAAGTAATCTAGAGGGATGGAGAGGAGGCTCGTGGAGCTCGTTTTAGCTGCTTAATTCAGATGCTCCAGGACCACAGCAGAACCAATGGTCATGTTCTCCAAAAAGACATGAAAAAAGGAGAAAACTCATGGATGGAGGGTAAGGAGCAAACTAGGACATGAGGCAGGGAGTGGAAGAACCAGTGAGCAGCTGAGGTGAGCCTGGCAGACAGTTGCCTGAGGGACTTTTTTATCTCGGTAATGGTGGGAGAGCTGACTGTGACATGCCTGAAGCACTGATTCACAGGTGTCACCACTAAAAAGTAAGACCAATGGTCACCAGGAAAGTTGCGGAAGATACAGCCTGGTACACCATGCCCATCAGGAAGCATGCGGCCAGATTATTCTAGCTGAGAGCACTTGCATGAGCATTTGAAAAAATTCCTAGCTGGCGAATAAGTCAGAGTTCTCAACTCCTGTTGAAATCTTCTATGAAATTCTGTGCAAGAAAAAGAAAATCTCAATGTTAAATATAGAAGGCAAATGATCTCTTTTGATGTACTGTGCAAGATCAAGAGTGAATCTAAAAATCAACATGTCTGTCGTTGTCTAGGAAAATAATGGTTCAATATTTTACATTATTATGAAGGCAAAAAAAAGATACATTCTGGCCACCATGGTATATTAAATCATTTGCTTCTGAACAAAGTTTCATCTCCCTTGTTTGTGTCTAAAACCAGTAATACCTTCAGCAAGCTGTTGCCAAAGACCTCAAAAATATTCCATTCATCTGACACTTCTGCAAGAAAACTGAGATATTTCCTTCTCAGTAATTAATTGATGTAACCCTTCCCACATACCCTGCAAACATGAAATTTAAAACGCTTGTCCTCAATGAACAGATCAGATGGCAATAAGGCAAACATGCTTGGAAAGATGTAGTATATACTAGTAAGAGTGGAAATCATCAGGAAACGGATAATTCCTCATATTCATGAATGTGTCCAAACAAAAATGCATCTATTACACTCGTTATTCTTCCTTGAGACCATTTGTAGAACATTTATTCTGAGGAGATCAACAATATATAGAAAAACATGCATTGTATTTTTTTCATTTTTCTCCTAGGCTTTCACTTAACAATGGGCAACATAAAGGCTTTCCTGAGTTCAACATTTGCTTTCCAGATTTTCGAGATTCAGATAGCTTGGAGCAGTGATGAAATCTTAACTATTTCCCCCCATTCTCCATTAGGCCATTGCAGTGCTGTAGGAGTATTGTGTTGCATTGATAACCCCCCTGAGAAGACTTCAGTGAAAGCCCAGTGGGTGTGGTGGTATGAAAAATGAAGAGACGCAATGCTCCTCAGCATGAGGACGTCACCAAGGATGAAACGCTCCTGGCTTGCATCAGGAGAGCAGTAAGTAGCTTGGCAAGTGTCCTAGCATGGGGACCAGAACTCCATGGGCATGTCAGGGAAATGCAGCAGGAATTGATCACCTCTCAGTTCCTGAAGACCATAGTGAATACATGAAGCGTGTTATCTCTTTCAAGAAAAAAGTAAATGAAAAGTCATATTCTCCCTTTATCAGACAGGTGAATAATGTTGTACATTTACAAAAAAAAAAAAAGTACAAAAAGACATACGTGGAAAACCCCCTAGGCTTCATGCCCATTTACCAGCTTCCTTCAGGTGTCAGCAAAACCTGGTTACAGAAGAGCCCCATGATTTATTTACCTTCCTTTGGAGTAAGTGCCTCCTGTCAAAGGATTGTCCAAGACTGAGTTATGTCTACTTCAAGTTCTTGACTTCTCCTCAGTTACATGTTTATTTGATCTGACTCAGTTTTAGACTATTTTTCATCAGTGAGGCACTTTGACAGGCCATTTAGGTAGCAATGCGCAGTACTCCATCCAGAGACAGCATACTGTTAGATCTCAGTTTACCTTTATTCTTTACCTAGCAGAATTAATTTGCCTTAACCCTCTTAGTCTTGTTGGCAGTTGTCTAGGTATAATCTAGTCATTTGTGCTCTCTCTATAACAAACAGAGAAAACCAGAAAGCGCTAGGGAATGACTGATCCCATTTGCAAACGGTTGCTTAGGGTCGGTGGGATTCTTGTCCATTGCACATAGAGGGAGCCTCAGTGGCCATGCTGGGCTCTCACTGAGGCAACTTCTGTTCTGGCAGTTGGATGAAATAAATTTCCGCCTTGAATATCATTTTGATCCACCCTCCTGAACCCAAGCTGGGGCATGAAACTGCTTAATAAAGGCTCATTAAAATATCCAGTCTTCTTTGCTGATGAGACAAATCAGAAAAGGTCATCTGATACTTGCTTTAAGTAGGCCAAGGGTCACACCAGAGAGGATAAAATGTAATCATCAACTTAGAGCAGCATTCTCATGCTCAGCCTGCTATTTCCAAGTGCATTGCAAAAGTCTAGCATTTTCATAATCAGGTCACAGGTGACTAAAATCAGTTACAAAAGTTCACGCCTATGACAGCCCTTATTGGTAGTGGGTCTCAATTCATAGAGTATTTTCTCTGCTGTTACAGTAACAAAATATTATTGTAAAGTAAACCCTATTACTATAGGAATCTATTATTGTTAGATTTCTTATCAACTGTAACAACACAGGACTTGGCAATGAAGACTTTCATTTACAAGATACAGCAACTGTTTCTGACTCTCCATCTCTTTTCCTGCAATAAAACCTTGCCATATTTTAACAGTATTTTGCAAAGTAGTCTTGACATATAATTGTCATAATTATTATTGTGTTTTAGTAGGGACCTCCTCCTCGGTGTCAGCCTTTCTGAGATGCATCCATCCACCCTTTGACTCATGCTGAGTGAAGAAACTTGTCCTTGGTGCAATTCTCTGAGGATTTTTAGCTAATGGGGTAAGGAAAGAGCTGGAGGAACGTAACATAGCTGAACTATTTTACAGAATTGCCATTAACTTCTGAGTTGTACCCTGTTTGTTGCCTTATAGGAGAGAAGATTTTGCCTGGTCAGTATTTGGACAAGGATTTCTGCAATCCACAGGGACCTCAAAGGAGATGGTAGCTGTTCTGATTGCATGCTTCCTATGACAGGCAAAATGTAGGCAAATTAACCTCTTCAATGTTTCTACCACAAACTGAGGTCATTTACTTGCATGATAGCTTGATAAGGAGATCATAAGGTTCATAACTGTATCTCCACAGAACTTCATTTTTTGCTTTACAGGTGGTGGCCCAGTGGCTCCAAATTCTCACACACAGGTGCCACTACAGACAGTCCATACCTGTAGCAGCTCCACGTACTCCATGAAGCAACGGAAGTGCTCAGAGAGATGGTTACCTTCCGCTGTCCCATCAGAGCTGATGGGACACTGCCCTGGTCTGCTTGAGGGTCCTTAGTCACACAGCCAGAGTCAAGCCTCAGCACTGCTCTCAGCACACCCTGAGGGCTGAATTGTGTTTTGTGGTCATGGCAGAGAAGGTTTTAGGCAAGGTGGGTAGGGGGAGGAGTCAATAAGGAGGAAGCTGCAGAAAGACATGGGCAAATGGGAAGGGGCAGCACTATTTTAGAAGCTTCTAGAAGCAGAATAGAATTTGTGGCAAGAAGGTGATTCTCACCTGTTTTCCCAGGCCTTCCCAAGCTCTACGGTCATTTCCTCTTTTCCCTTCCACGAACACTTATTCCTCCTGCCATCATTGCATGTAATGTCCCCACCCGTTAGCCGTCAAATGTGGCTTCTCCCTAGGGCAGTGAACCTCTGCTCCTCCAGTTACCCCAGTGCACCCTCCTCTGTTGAGGTCACCAGAGGAATGATGATAGAGAAGAAAAAGGCCAGACTGTGACCCAGGGTGCACCATATTGTAAAGTGAAGAGAGGAAATCTGAATGAGCAGAAAGGACAGAGAGTGCAGACAAATGGTGAACAGGGATTTCTGCTTCTGCTCCTGTCGTGAGTGAGGACTAGGTTTTTGTTTCCTCCTCCAGGAGTAGTCCTCCCTTACCCACCCTACATCGGGTATCACCTTGCAGCAGGAGCACAAGGGGCATTTGAAATGTTTCTGCACAACAGAAACAAAATGGGGATGCTAGAAAACAGTGCAAAACACCGAAGGACTTGCAAAGTTACATAGTTTGTTGGACTCTGTAGAAGTTACCAAAGGCTGTCTCATTTCAAGGACATGTTTCTGTTTCTCATACGAGATTACAGCAGCCCATAATCTTTAAATTAATCCATACGAACAGACTTGAAACTCCTAGGGTGTGTCTCTGCCAATTCATTTAAAGGCTCAGCACGTGGTGTGGCATAGTTTGCTGTGAAGGTCAAAGAAATTGGGCGCTGAAGAAGAACCTTTAGAAGAAAAAGATACAAAGCAATAAGCAAAAACTACATCAGTCTAATTTTATTTTAACCTATATAGGCGGTAAAATGGTTTTTACATTTAAAACAGTCACTATGTTCTTTAGCACAGAGTTGGACTATACATTGGGGCATTGTTCTTTTTGCCTTATGTTCCTTTTCTGGGTTATGTTCTGTTACTTTAGAGTCCTTTGTTTGTATATATTAAAAACATACGTACTTGTAGCAGAGGATTGAGGAACCAGGCCTGGCTTGTTAACAGGAAGAGGAAGCGGGCTGTCACTCTTTGCTCTTGCTTTGCTTTGATGCCATGCTGCTCTGTTCACCAGATGAGGTCGTAGGAGTAGTCCTTCCTGCAGGATGTCCAAAAGGACGTCTTCATTTGGATGTGCTATAGTGCTTTGAAAGCAAGTAAGGCAAGTAACAACATTATAGTAAGTGGTCCCACATTCGTTTCCTTTCCTGAGACAAACACAACTTTTTGCCTTTATAGAAAAGAAAATGGCAACTGTCCTTCAGAAAAAAATTCTCCATTTGATTCTAAGTAAGATTTGTTTACTTCCTAGTGACATTCTTTCCTGCCAAAGTGGAGACAGTCTACACTCCTCCCTCCCCAAATGTTCCCTCAGGAACGCTTTGTAATTTCCCTTAACTGTTCACTACGTTCACTGGAGCCCAACTGCAAAAAATGGCTCAGCTTTGCATCTGGATTTCCAGTCAGTCACAAATTCATGGCTGCTTTCCCAGACAGAGTACAGTTTAATGAAACCTGTAAAACCCATTACCAAAACCTCTGAAAACATCAGTTCACCCACAAAAAATACTGTTGGCGGTATTTCTCAGCCTAATCTTTCAGGATTAAACTGGGATTTTATAAAGATTTAGGGAGAAATCACTCTCAAGTTCACCTACTATCTCTTTCCCTCTTCCCTCTAACTCACTAGTATTATGTTGCCTTTTTAAATTTTGCTTTGTTTATGTCTTACTTCAACTTGAACCACAAACTGAACTGGCTTTGGAAGAGACTTCAGACTTCAGGTATCAGGCAACCCAACAGGGACAACTGTTAGCCTCCATCCCTCACAGACCAGTAAAACTCAAAAGCTGCTGCTTTGCATCAGCTGCCTCACTCGTAATGACAAAGTGCTTTTTGTCTCTTCGTGCTTGTTTACTGGATCAGCACAGAAATGCATAGTTTAACTAACACAAGCCCGTAATGTAGTCATAGTTTCCTAGAATTACATCTTCTTATTATGCTGACCTGTTCTTAAAAAACACTTGAAGAACTATTTCACATTCTTTTCATACATTCTTCTCTAAGTAGGTAAGCACTTGCTTGGTACGTTTTGAGATTTTGACTAAAGATCCACTATACTCCAGACATTCAAGCATACTGGTGGATGTGACTCCTATATAGGGGTGCAGAACAAAGATAGCAGTTAAACTGTGGAGAAACTAGTTGCCTTCATTTTTTTTCAATGCAGCTTTTGCAAAGAATATATTTGCACTTTCCCTTTTCATTCACAGGTCAAGTGCTGTTGAATAATCTGCAGGAAAAGCCACATTGAAGTGACACCCTTTTGAACATGCTGTAAAGAAGAGAATAAACTTCTTCCTCTCTAATAATATCCCAAACAGAAGAAGGTGGCACCTGTATGATGCCATGTTCCAGTTCTGCCCATTAAACTACCTCTGGGGAGCTACTGTTAAGCTTTCCAAATCCTAAATAATCTCAAAAGCCCTGTCAATCAACCAGATGCAAAACAAATGGTTCAGCAAACATTACCAACACAAGACTCTCTTCTTTGTCTTTATATTCTGTGGCTTGGGATGACAGTGTCAATTTTTGCATCAAGATTCTCCACCTTGCAAGCCTACAGCTGCAAAAGCTGGTTAGATAAAGGGACTTAGACACACAGTCACATCTTCCTGGGCACCATCAGCTTCGTCACAGGAGGCAATAATTGCCTTTCTCAAATTCTATCCAAACAGTACTTTTCCCCAGGGCTTACAATAGCAGTGTTCTTAAATTTCTCAAGCCAAAAAGCAGCTAATTTCTGATCTAACTTGCACAACATATGTTATGGAACACCCCTCCTATAATTTCAACATAAAGCCCCTAAATTCTGCTGTAATTTAAGTGGTTGTACTAGCAAACAAAAAAACTATAAAAACCTACTTTGTGTTCCAACTTTCTCGACTGTCACTTGAACTAACATTCCTTATACTACTTCCCTACCTACGAAAGAGTGACCATGATGAGAACCTAATATGTCACTAAAGACCAAAAGAACTACACAAAACAGCAAGGTATTATTACATGGTGATATAGATAAAATGAAGACAGATATCCAGACTTCCAGCTATGTAATGTGGCTTGAATTTTTTCTTTCAGCCAGAGAGTTATGGGACTGATTGTGATAATGCTAGCAAAGACAGGATAAGGATTGAGCTAAATTTTTTGGTACTGACAATTTACCATTATTAACTCAAAATATGCATCAATTAAGCATCCATGTATCATGAAACATCTCCATCTATAGTGTTCCTAAGATATTTAGCTCCTAAATATGGCCTAAAATGGGTATTATACTAATTTACTTAGTACAGAGGTGTCAAACTTCAAACCAACCCACTAGATCTGGCTTGACAAACTGGTTAATCTGGACCAACTCTTCCTGCTTTCTTTCCCAGAGTTCCCAGGGATAGGAGGGGACTGCTCCGTAGTGCCAGACAAACTGGTCTGGCAGAACGAGCCAGCGCTGGCCACCAGCCTCCCACCACCAGGACCTACAATCCCTCCCATCGTAGGATGACAGCTGGGAATGGGCTGAATTCATCACTCGGAAAATGACAGCCTTCTCCTGGCTCTTTTCACAGGGCCTTCTCAGAGGCCGTCAAAAAGCCAGGAGAAACAAGAAATATTCACACATTTTAAGAGTTATGTTTGTACAAATTGAAGTCTTCAGGACATTGTCGTGCCAGGAGATGAGATGAGCAACCATGCTGTGTTTGCGTGGCCTGCTGTATGAAGGTTAGGTACTAGGGATGGAGTCTATCATCTATTTTACTATTGTGGTTTGCATTGCATTTGTCTTTAATTAAAAGACAGCTCATACATTAGGAGTAATAAGACAGAATTTTAGCACTTAGTGCAGAAACAATACAAATTATATCACTAACGTATGTAAACCAATACCGGAAAATCTGCAGGCCTCTGAACGTGGAGAGGAGACAAAGGAGTCTGAGCACACAAAAATAGGGTGGATGTAACCACTCAAAGCATGTCCTAACCATTCAAGCAGCTAAAAAAAAGAAAAGATATTTGTATTAACATTTCTAATTTAAGTGGTATTTGTTCTCCTCAATATATCTTTTCCACTGATGTGGGAGAAATATGCAGAAAATGAACAGTTGCAGGCTTTGTGGTTTTAAGGAATCATTTGAGGCTGTTATGCTCAGTGTGATGACGTCTCCCCATGTAGGCAGCACTGGGATATATAGCTAGAGTCAGCTTTTGTACCCATCCGGTCCTTTCTCCGCTTTTCTATTGGTTCACAAAGCATCTTTCATGACACTGTTGAAGACTGCATTCTGTAGGTTGGTGGCATTGTGGCTGGACTCCTCCATTCACAATCCAGCACTGTCATCACCCTTTTTTGCTGTCTCACATGGTCAGAGGCCTGGGCTGTTGCAGCACATCTAGAAAAATCCATAAAAGGCTGAACAAAAGAAAGTGTTCAGTAACTCGTTACTAGTCTGAACAGTTGCTCAGGTTTCTGAAGAAATGAAATTTCTCAAAGGGTTGAATTTTCGCACACGCTCATTTATGTAAGTTGTACTAAAAGGACTTGTCCCTGTCCTGTGGTGTACAAGGAGAGCAAGAAAAAAAGTGCTCTGAGGGGCTATTATGTCTTTTTTAAGAGGGTAGCATTCAGAATTCTTGACTTTGGTGTCTTTCGAAATGCTGAAATCCCCATATACACATTCTTCATTCATAGATTACATTTTCCTTGGAGCAACGAGCATACTGCAGCTGTCTTCTTTCCACCAGCAGATATTGTACCAGTCTTGCTGGATGGAGACTTTTGCTCTCTGATGCAGCTCTGTGAAAAGAAAAACCATGCTGACATGGATACTCCCATTCAGAGCAGTAAAGGGCAAGGTGCTGAGAATTACAGCTTTGTTCATACTACTGTAAGAGTAGCTGGTTTCCATCCCTTGTGGTCTCATGAGTAAAAATAAAGGCTGCTTCTCCCTTGCCTTCTTATCCTATAGTCCATGGAGCAGATGTGCCAAGCAACTCAGAGCAAACTGCTTTGCAAAATACAGAATTTGGGCCATGCAACAGTCTGCACTGATTGTAGTCTACAATAATTTCCAAGGTCTTTAGTCTTTCCATGACATTAATTTGTCACATTAGGTACCATAATGCACACTTTAGAAACAAGGACAGACACACATCCATTTTCCTCCTGTCTTCCCATATCCATTTTGCACGATCCCTGTAAAACCTGGACAAAACTGCATGCCTATCCTTCAGGGCATCCTAGGGAAGGTTCCCCAAAGGGAGACAGCTGCACCTTTTGTGGAAATGTGGAAAGAACTGCAGAGGTAGTAGGTGTCAGGAGAGCTGTCTCAGCCAAAACGCTGAGGTTGCTGCTGAGGCAGGGAGGCTCTGCACCACTTCCAGCACAGCCAGCACCACGTCACGCTCTGCTGACAGGGCTGGGGCTCCTCTCCAGCAGCCTCTTACCTGGCTGATGCAAGCACACTCTACTTTCTAATTGTTTCAACCACTTGCCTTTCACCTTGGAGGTGCATGCAGCGTAGAGTGTGCGCTATGGAAGCCTTGAGTAATTTTGTTTCAGATTGTGAAATGCTGGCACTTGGGCAGTGATAAATCCACTTTAAGCCTTATTATCTCACTGCTTTAAGAAGTGAAAGCAAGTCTGCAAGCATACCTGAATCACACTTCCATAATGAGGCTTTTCCACAGCCTGTTTTGAACAGGGCTAACCTAGATCCCTGGAAAATCACCTCCCCAAGAATGTTCTTCCCTGATGACCTGTTTTTAGTTGTGCTTATAGTCCCATCTCACAAGCCTAGCAATCTACATTTATCCCAAGTAAATTTTAAAGAGCTTCTGAAAAGAGTTCCTTTGTCAGAATATTGTCGTCATAAATATGGTCACAATCCAAGACTGAAGTCTTCAGTTATCATGTTCGCAAAATATCATGTTTCTTCCAGAAAACCATTAGACCCAGCAGAAGAAAAACTGTGGCATACCAACATATCAGCGCGATCAAAATGTCTTGAGCAGCGATATTCCCTTTTCCTTTTGGGCCCACTGATCTCTTCTCTTTACCTCTTCTATCTCTCCCTGCTTTTTTTTTCAGTTATGCAGAAGATGAGTCAGAGAATACACAGAGCCTTTGAGGTTTTTTAAAAGAACACTTTAAAGCATAGAAAACTGCACGGTAAAAGCAAGTTTAAGAGAACACCTTCCTCGCACAAAGATGAAGTAGAGATGAAGTGCCAGTTGTAGGGCAAAGTGAAGCATCATGCTGCTTTTTACTTCAAAGTAAGCTGTTCTCTTCTACTGTCATGTATTCTCCCCTCATGGTACTCGCTGGACTCCTGGTAGCTGTATCCAACTATTTCATGGGACAATCTCTTTGGGTCCTTTTCTTCCAAGTGCTTCAGCCTGTGGTTGACTCTGGATGACCTGCTCTAACGTCATTCCTCCAACAATATCCTTCTTCTAGGTGTCATTTCAGTGTGTCATTTACATTCCCCTTTAAATTATGGATTACTGACAGTTCAAAATGCTTCCCTCTCAGCTTCACCAAAGCAGCACTGGGTGTAACTGGTGGGATTTTCCCTAGACATTCATTTTGAAGGCACAAAAAATAGAGGACATAGACTCGGTCTGAAGAAACAAAGGCCACTCCTTAACCCAATGGACAATTTAATCTGGGATAGCGATTGTGATTTCAGTTCTTCTCCACAGAGATCACTGAAATGAATAGGACACCTTTATGAGAGAGGATGCCAGAACTATAGTCACTATAAAGTCACAGTACAGGGTACTAAGTAAACACATATTGTGTAGAGTCAGTCCAGAACAGGCTACAGAAATCCACATTATTGTTCCAAACTACTATTGTTCCAGTTGCACATAGCTTTAATTCCACGATTACAGTAGCTACAATGCCTTGTAAAGGATATTCTCTAGATCTGCAGGTCAGCTGGTTGTTCAGATACCGTACTTTGAGTACATCCTGAAGTCATTAAGATTAACCCCCTCCATCCCAAAAAGGGGGAAAAGGTGGGGCAAAGGATCTGCCACAGAAGGATGGGAGGAAGATTACTAATCAGGGAGAAAAAAAAGAAGAGAGGAAATCTTAGTCAGAGTGAGAACGGTAGCCTGGCACCAGCAGGCATCAGTTCCTTATTCTGGTGAGGGATTTGGCCTTTGGCCCATGTTAATGGGGCCTTTGTAAGTGCCAGAGTTTAGTCCATCTAAAAATTAGTCGGACATTTTTGGCATCACATTCTGTTACCAAATGCCCCTGCAGCAGGGACAACATCACCAATGACCTTGTGACCCATGTACTGAGGGACAGTCACCTCCTCTGCCAGCTTGCCAAGCACTCGGTCTGGATGCTCTGTCCAGCAATGCCATGCCGCATTGCCAACGCCTCGTGGGCCTGCCAAGCGGCAGGTTTTCAGAGGCTTGTAACTAATGAAATCGAGCCCACTTTTCATTGGCACAGTAAAAGATGTTCCTCTTCAGTGGGGCTTATGTCTGGCTCACTCCATGCTTTTTTGATTTTTTTTTGTGCCAGATTCGCTCAAGAAACTGTGAGTGAATTTACCATGAGGAAGTTATTTTCTCAGTCTTCCCATAAAACTCAGTCAACAAACGAGAAACACTTCCAATAGTCTTTCTTTGTTTTCTTCTTTTTTTTTTTTTTTGGAAGCCAAATTGAAGGCACTAGCAAAGAGAAAAATAAATGTTTTTTAAAAGTATCAATTGTTCCCTTCATGAAAACAGGAGCCTGGAATGGAAATGTGTAAGCACCACAACAGTTACTGATGCTCCAGTTACATTACAACAAAGCTAGACAGATTTGCTTCTGTGCATGCATGCAAAAAGAAACTGCAAGTGAGTATGCATTCTTTTAGATAAATTTGTCAGCTACCTCAGTAGCATATATTGTTACCAAAGAAATGATTATAGAAGAAATAAATATACTTTGCTAGTAGATTTTTTTCTCATTCACAGTGAGTACACGCCATACACATGCACAAAGCAGTACACCTTGTTTTCCTTTCAATAAAATCAGCTTTACTGAGAAAAAAAAATTACTTTAAGCACAACAACATGCATGAGATGTTTACTGACCTTCCTACTGGAAGACACCCAGTTCTCCAAGTTGTCAGTTTGTACATCAGTTCTGACGTTCTTTCCAAGTACGTGTATAATTTCTCCATACATGTGCAAGCTACTCAACAACAGGGCTTTTTTGGAAATAAGCTATCTCAGATAGTATGCCAATGCCTCAGAGCTATGTCTTCAGCTCATTTGGATATGAAGGAAAGGGCTGAGAAACAAAATGTTTGATTTAAAATTAGACTATTGAAATACAGGATGAAGAAAAAAAGTCATTTCTGTTAGTGGAGGCAAAAAATCTACCATTTTGTCACCTAAAATTGACATCTGAGTTGCCACCAGCAATTCATTTGCTTACACTAAAATGAAGTCTATCCAATTTGATTCAGAAGAAAAAAAATATTTTTTTAAAACTAAAAAATTTTTAACCTTAACTTCGTCTAATTGCATCGTTGCAATTTTTCATTTGGTAATGACACTTTGACATAAAATTGAGACACCTAAATGTGTAATGGGTGCCTATTTGTGCCCTAGGTGTCTAAATCACTTCAGTAGACGTCTAGCTAGCACAGTTGGTAGAGCCTGCACTGTTGCTCAGCTGACCAGTGAACAAGTGTCTACTTTAGGGTGAGCTGGACCACCAGGCTCCACTGACTGGGTTGACTTGAAGTTCCATTCAACTGCCTAAACATAGGCATCCAGTACCACCATCGGTGCCTTGGGTGTCCACCCAGCCTCCAGCTGCCTCCAGCAGGCCACAGGAATTCAGTAGCTCCCACATGGTAACCACCAGCCATGTGGAGATGACCCAGTGTCTCCCAAATGGTGCAGGCCCTTGTGTAGGGCCACTGGGTTGAGGGAGGCTCCTAAAGCACATGTGGACACCTAAGGGAGACACTCAAATTGGGTGTCCCAGGCAGGAGCTCAATCCTGCTTTTTCTTTCTTTTTGTTCAAAAGATTAAAACCAACATCCAAACCCCTGATAGATTCAGTGAAAAAAAATCCTTCCCTCAGAAAAACTTTTTAGTCTTTCAGTTTGGCCTAAAAGGGAAAGGAAACCTGTTCTTCCCTTCTGTCTCTATCACTATGTCCCATTTATCTGGATCCTGCCAGGGAAGCTAAAAGCAACAGTCAGACTTTAAAAGCACGCATAGGATCATGAACAGGTTTTGGCCATAGAGCTAATACATGGCACTTCTAACTGAATTTGTTTCAGTTACATGGCCTATTTTTACAACCATTCGTCTTCCCCATTCATGTCCATTGCCTTTGCTTCCAGCATGCACCAGTTTTAATTCCATCCTTCCTGTTTCCTCACTCTTAGTACTCCTCTTTTTTGACAAAGGATCTTTCTGTTGGTGAAACTCACACATTTATTTGTATGCTTTTCTCTGCAGCATACTTCACACAATGATAACCTGTTGGAGAGCACGAGGTGCTTGTGCCTGAAAATCATATTTACCACCTGTTTCCCTAGAGAAACTGAAGAACAAAATTCCCAGAAAGTCTCTGCTTACTGTGTTGGAAGAGTTCACCTTGCAGGAGCCAGGCACAATCTACACATGGGACACTTACTCATTCCATATTCCAAACATCCTATTTTTCATGAGTAGAGCATTTTTAAAGGACCTCAGCTGATGGTTTTGTGTGTGAAAAAGAGCTCTTCTGTGAAATTTCCCAAATTTTTTATTCAACCTTGTAAAAATTAGGTCAGCAAAAAGCAAAATAATCTAATCAAAGTCCCAGGAAAAATTTATTTCAAGAGTTTGTTAATTCTCCAGCAGTACAAAGTAGTATAAATCCCCAATCCAGCAATCTTCCTTAAAATTTGCCATAAATTTTGGGGACATTTTAAATGCATTTTAATGATCAATAGTTGCTTGATGCAAATTCCTGAGCCTGTCCTCAAAACTACCATGAAGTAAATATTTAACTTTTTAGGTGACTGCGTGTGCTATCACCCATACCCCCCCCCCC
>Ga0065711_1031370_pt1 | contig 29854 bp, 14 predicted proteins | sample Hoacrofraction12_FD_59098 | JGI IMG/M metagenome (GOLD analysis project Ga0065711, IMG submission 59098) | Hoatzin crop microbial communities from Cojedes, Venezuela - Epithelial fraction 12 v2 (version 2) | ecosystem: Host-associated > Birds > Digestive system > Esophagus > Crop | place... | reverse complement strand
TCCTGGTCAGGTGGCCTGTAGTACACACCCACCATAATGTCACCCTTATGAGCCTGTCCCTTAATTCTAACCCACAAGCTTTCAACTTGTTCCTCATTTGCCCCCAGGCCAAGCTGAATGCATTCCCGTTGATCCCTCACATACAGAGCAACTCCACCACTTCTTCTTTTTGGCCTGTCTTTCCTAAAGAGTCTGTAGCCATCCATGACAGCATGCAAGTCATGCGAGTTGTCCCACCACGTTTCTGTGATGGCGACAAAGTCATAGCCGTCCTGCTGTATAATGGCTTCCAGCTCCTCCTGTTTATTGCTCATACTACGTGCATTGGTGTAGACACACTTGAGCTGGGCTGTCAATCTCACCCCTGGTGAGATAATAATAATTAATAATAATAATAATAATGTTGAAACAAAAATGTAGTTTCGCAAGGTGAATATTAATATTTTCTTCAGCTTTCTTCATAACTTTGAAAAAAGTTAGTACCACAAAGTAGTCTGTAACATCTATTTATAAAGTGGATTTATTTTAATTTTTAAGCAAAACTCTGAAAGCAGCAACAATGTGAAGGCATGTGTGACAAAATAGTTCTTTGTGAAATCCTGTAAAACACACTGTTTCTTCAGTGGCATTGGAACTTTATTATTTATCTTGTTGACAAACAGAGATTCACATGGTCACCTCACCTTAAGCAGATCGTTTAAGGGTGTAAGGGAGTATGTGTTCCATTCTTGTTCAACAATAGCTGATGCTAAATATCAGCATAAAAGAAGAAGATAGTTCTTAATATTCTCATAATTATTAATTTATGTCTTAAATTGAAAGTTTTTCTCCTTACTTGTCACTGATTCTCATTCTCGCTTCATAATGTTGTTTTCCTCATCTTCTCTAGATTCCCTACTGCTAATATTTTACTGCTGATGTAGCTATGGCAGACAGTATCTCTCCTGTTTGAAGATCTCCTGCTCCTCCTGGTTTGGTTTCTACAGGAAGCACTCTCCAGCAAAGAAAGCTTTTAAAGTAATTTTGCTAACTTTGTGCAATCTGTTTAATCTAGCAGTAATAATGATTCAGCACTACTTGAAGGCAGATCTTCTACCTCTTTGATTTTTGAATATACTGCAAAGCCTGATCTGCTTAAATATATAAGGGATTATTTTTTAGCTAAAAGAGAATGCTTGATATCATAACAGTGCAGACTAGCTGGCTCAGTAAAACCACTTTTAAAATAAAATTTGTATTTATTAAAACCCCCAGTATTTTAGCCTGATTTCCATATTTATGAAATAGTAAATCATAGTAAATGGGTAAAACACCGAGACAATCTGAGTAATATTACACACTATTAGAAGAGTACCACACCTCAAACGACTAATATAAATGAGAACAGGTACTGTAGACCAAAATTAAAGACAATATTCTAAGGTATGCTCTTTCATTCAGTATTGAAATACATGTGTCAAAGCTATTTTTTCAGTGTTTGATTAGATCTTCTTTTACTTACTTTCTTCTGCCCATCACTGAATACCTCTTTAGGCTACATATAATGTGGTGGCTTAAGGTTATGCTAGAAACCTTAATAATCTGCTACACAACAGTAAAAACACATCCATCTTCATTAGAAATTGCTTTTCTCTGTGTCCATTCACAAGGCCTTTCATTCAGTTCTATATAGGATGGTGACATAAAGAGAAAATTAGAAGGAAATGGGAAAAAAATATTCAAGTGATTTTGGTTGCAGACATTTTAAAAACTTCGCATTTACTGGTTTGGACAAGTTTGTAGAAGAAAACTGAATGTAACAAAAAACTTGGGAAGGCATTAACTTTTTGGGGAGCAGAAGGGTTTTGCTTTCTCTTTCCAGTCCATTTTCTTCTCTTTTTCCTTCTTGTTTTCTCATTTTGCCATCAGAAAGAATAACCAATGATGGAAAAACTATGACTGAAAAAACACTTCCAAAACAAATATGTACCTTTCTTTCATTTTTGACATGTTATTTACAGGAAAAAAAAGATCACGAAAGATATTTTTTGGCAAGCAAATTTTAAACTGAAAAGCTGGCTAACCAGCTGTAATATGCCTTTCTTTGCCAAAAAATTTTGCATATGAGACTTCAAGTCATTTTTTTTTTCATTTTTTTGAGAGTGTGTGGTAATCAATGTTCATTTAAGTTACAGTGCCACATGATTCTATTTATGTAATTGTAAACTTTGAAGTCTGTATTTGTGGAATTTTGTCCTTTTAATGATCCTTTCTTCTATTACAACTCTAGAAGTGATGAATATGGTAAAAGACATATTAGTTCATCAGGAAAAAGTAGTTTAGATGGTATTGATTCAAGCCCTTGTAATGTCTTTTAGAGCGAAGGAATAACTACATCCTATTCTTCCAGAAATCATTATAAGTAATTCATGTTGCTTTCTTTTCTGAAAATATGAACTAACAAAGACTTACTAACTATGCAAGTACTTTTCTCTTTCCTGTGTATAGAGGATAAATTTGAAATAAATCACACAATGTCCCTCATCAAATAGCATATGCTATATAGTAAGTTACCTCCAAAGTACTAAGTACATAACACAAAAAGCAGAAATATCAACTCCCTTCCTGAAGATCCATGCAGATTTGTCTCACAGATGACTATGCAGTAACTCTTCAGACAAAAGCAAAAATATTTTCATTTTCTTCAATATAAATCATAACAATGCATTTACACATTCCATATCTCCTAGATAGCAGTTCCCAGTGTCAACAATTTTCTTTCCCATCCAAATGAAAATGGTATATTTTTAGCCCAGAGATTAAATAAATGGGAGGCAGCATGACACAAAACTAATGCAAGTCAATAGTGTATATAGTTTATTTAACTAACTAACATATTTGACCCACAAATTGAGATCTCCTGAAGCGAGAGCGTAATGCAAAATATTTTAACATGAACAGCAGGAGCTCCTAACTTGCCAGCTCCACAGGGTTAACTGCAAGCAACAAGTTGTGACAGACGTTTAGGTGACTTTGGAAAAATACTTAACATGATTTTAAAATACAAAATAAATATTTTGAACTATTACAATAAATGTGCTATTATGTGCCAATGTATTTTAAGGTGTGGTCAGATACGTGCTAGAGTGTCATATGTAAACAGCTTAGAAGATTTTAAAAGTGTAGATGTGGATTTCTTCACAATAATAATGCAAATTGATCAGAGGACTCCTTTTTTCTTGTGCAGAAAAGACATTAGAATAATATATTAAAAGTGAAAATAAGCTTTAAAATTTCCCTTTATTAGAAAACAAAAACACAGTCATCTTTACTGGAACACCTACAGGCAGAACATAAGAATATGCCATTAGTGAATTGTGTAAAACTAAAATTACACTTTTCTCTGTGTAAATTGTGTTCTATCGTGCAATAAATCATCAGAACAGCACCAACTTAATTTCCTTTCCAAGTACATCCTAATGGGAAAATTGAAAACTAAAAAGAATGGTCTGAAGGTTTCCCCCATCCCCGCTTCACTTATCGGAGGAGTGCACTTTTGCAAAACAAAAGCTACAGACAGCTTAATTATAAACTTAAAAGGCAGCAGGTAGGAGGTGCAAATACAATGGGCCAAACTGTGCCCCCAAGTTGCCTAATTCCCTAACAGGAATGACTCTGAATCTGAAAAATGATGTACCAGCGGGTAGGTACTGCTTCCAGTAAGGTTTTGGGAGTTGAGGGGGCAGGCTTTTTGCATGGGTCTGTTACAAGTTTCCTGCATTATTGGCTGCAGCCCATTCGAAACAACAAACAAGAAACCTAGTAAGCCATGAATTTTTCAGTGCAGAATACAAATCAACTTAGAGATGGATTTAATTGCACATTCATTTCAAGCTAAATAATTTCTGCATTAAATAATTAATGAATCAAGCCATTTAAATAGACAGAATGAAGTCACATCATTGAATTGTAACTTCTGTATTTGATTTAATAGAATAGTCTGACAAAACCAATTCACAATAAATACATATCACTCACCTTTGCCAGTTGAATTACTTTCTCAGTGTTAATTTAGTTATATATTCATGAATTCACCATTATTTCCCTCATTTTTTTTATTTAACTTTACAAATGATTTAACATTGCAAAGAAAGAGGTTGATGAACCAATACAAGAGATCAGGTAGTTGGGTCCAGCTGATTTACTACTAAGTGTTTCTAAAGTGCTGGAAGAAGTAAAGATGAACTGTAGTGGTTCCCAAAGCAAAAATAACTTTTATGAAGGTGAACATGAGTCATAGCATTTGGAAGAGAAGCAAACAGAATTATGTGCCCCCACCTACTGCAAGTAATTTAACCAATTTTCAACACTTAGTACAACATTTCTGCAAGCATATTTTTAGAGGATTTTCTCCTGAGACACCTGTCTAAGCTTTCCCCGCTGCAAAGATGAACTAGAATCGTTAAGCTACTGTAATGTTTTCTTATAGAAAATGTGTAAGGAAAAGGAACATTTAACCTTTAAGGAAAACTTGCCTTTACAAGAGCAGAAGGATTTCCTACAGAGATATATGAGGTACCATGACAGTGGACCAAGAAAGGCAAAGTGAGCAACCTTATTTTCCTGCTCACTTAGATAACAGATGAACTATTGCAAACTAAACAGAAGACTCAATCACTAAATTCCAGTATGACTGCTCATCCAATATAAATTGTGTATAGGTCAAGCACTCTGGCTTGGTTTCCTGGAGTAAATAATTCAAGCCGAAGAAGAGCGATGAACCAGCAGCAAATGGCAGAGTGAGTTCAACCCCGTTATACACAAGCATCAAAAGCCAAGAAGAGTTCATTGCCATCGAAAAAGGGAACAGTCGTTGCACTGATTAATATCAGAGTGAAAATACAGATAGGGTTGTGTGGGAAGAGTCTATCAAAAAAACCTTTGGAATGTGAGCATGAGCCTGGTTGTAAGGAAATTAGGATACATTTCAGATAGCTTTAGACCTGCTTCTAGTTTCCTTTTAATATTTCTACTCATATACAAGATCACAACAAAATAGTAAAAGAGAAGATGGAATATTACAGATTTTCTGATTTTGCTATTTTACTATTATTCTTCTTCTATAGCAAAAGAATTTCAGTGATAATATCACTAGTCCTCCTACATAGTCATTACTTCTTTTTCCTAAATGGTGAGTTATTAAATAAGAAGTTACAAGTGGAATCACATTGCTCTTCTGCATTAGCTGACAAGGACTATGACATAGAAGCAATGAGATCAATATATATGGGCAAAATGATTGGATTATTTTTGTGCTTTTTACTCTCTTTTGAGGAAAAGAGTCCATATTTCTTTCTGGGCTAGAAACTTCTTGTGATAAATAGAAATTAGTTGGTAAAATATTTAAGAAGCTGTCATAGACGAGACAGAATGAATGACAACCTGTGGCAGATCTGGATATTGCGGTTTATTGAAGAACCAGTGAGAATTGTGCTTTTACCGTGCTTGCTTAATGTCACACAGTCACTCCCTTGCTCCCTTGTCCTGTATGTTGTTTTATCAGATACAGTAATGCAGCAAACTGACTTTTGGCCATCAGGGACAATTTGTTCCTAATACATAAGATAAACAATTATGTGCTTAAGCTTACTTAAACTTTAAAGTTACTTACACCCACACCTTCTGTCTAGGAATACCCAGGAATCTATCTAGGAATAAACTGGTGCTGAAACTTAGGTGGTGTAAGTTAAGGCATTGTACTGTAACTAATTTACACCTTAAAGTGCAATTTGCACCTCCAAGTGCAATTTGCACCCATTTAGATTTCAGGGGAGTGGGTGTATTTGTCCTGTGTGGAAACATAACTAGGCTTGTCTCCACAAGAATTCTGGATCATTAAGAAAGATACATGTTGCAGAGTCTTGAAACTGATACAAAAGTGATCCCAGCTTTGAAACTGATACGGAAGGGGATGGGTTATGTTCAAGTATCATGCCAGCTTATTGTGAGTTAACAAGATTAACTAGTTAACGGGTACCATGTGGCTGTGGAATATGCATTACATAATTACTCCATAAAATTAACCAAGGATCTGTTGTGTTGTCTTGTCTTATTTTTTCTACCTTGATGTTGTTTGCAAATTAAGACAATCCCATAATGCTTATGTGTAGCACTGCAGATTCTTATAAGAGGTCATAGGAGATGCACAGTCAATGATTGTGACTTTGGAATCACCAGGAGGTCTAAAGCCTGGAAAACTGGCAGATTTAGGGCTTTGGTGGAATCAGAGGCTGATAACACAACCTGGAAAGGTTATTGTGTACTGAGGCTACTCTGTCCCTAGTCCTACAGAGTTTAGCACAGCTGTGTCTATCTCTCAATTTCTCGATCTACACCTCAAAATCTAACTAGGTTTTCCCATAAATATTCTGACTATTTAAAGTGACTGTTTTACACAAGAAGATCACAGGATCACTTGCCTAAACAGAAAAACAAACAAGCATTTTCCTCAACAATTTATCACCTGTGCAATGTAACTTCTTTCCAGAATATGTACACACATCTTCTGTTTTTCATATCTGTATTCTGATGGAAAAATATATCTTTTCTTGTAAAATATTAGAGATCTTTCTTTTATCTTCAGGAAAGAAATACATGACTGCTAGTATGATACTGATGTCTTCAGATGTGGTTGCATAAGTAACAAAGTACTAAATGGGGAAACAATGTACTTTTCGTACTAATTGTTGCTCACCAATCCTCTTTATGTTCATTGCTATATCCTCATTGCATCCACCACCTGCTGCCAAGAGAGTTTTCTTTCAGTCTATCAGGCTATATAAAGTTATACAACTGTTTTCTTGTGTGATTGCTTTCTTTCCATACTATTGAAGGGAATGAAAGTATTGTTCTGATGAATAATTTGGTTAATCAGCTTGCATTTCTGCAATTTAGATTACTTAATAGTAAAGAAAAGCAAGGAAATTGCATCTACTTCTTTCTATGCGCTCTTGTCTTAAAATCTTCATAATATGTTAGAATCAATGACATCTACAGACCAGATTTTTTTTTTTTTAAACTGAACCAGGACAATTTCATTTAGCAAAGAAACGTGTAACGATTTTACCGAACGAGACCTCTAAATCATTTGCCAGAAGGAAATGAAATACATTAAAAAAGCATTAAGACTATCAGAAAACAAAAGCATGGCAAGCTATTGTTAACAGGTGAAATCTGCCGTGTGTCTGCCGGTTCTTGGGTATAACAGAGAAATAATAGGATTATAATCAAGAGAGGGTTTCTTCTATTGTAACATGCGAGATAATGATAGCATTATTTTCTGTTATTCAGATGTAGGATTCATAGTTACGTGGAGTCACAGAAAGCTAAAAGTTTTCTGCTGAAGTGTTGTCGAGGTTTTGTGGTATCGATTGACAGTGCAGAAACAAGTTCTTATCATTTTTGAATTTCCACCCAAGTTTTTCCTTTTTTTTTCTCTAACCTGCCTTAAAGTTTGAATGGTTTGGCTGAAAAAATGCAAAAGGTACTTTATACTAATAAAAAATGTTCTTCTATTTCTTGTTAACTATTGTTAATACTTACTATCAGGAGTGAATGCGCAAAATAAAACTTAAAAAAAACAAACACCTGTATCACATTCCAGTATATCATAATGAACTCTTTCTTAGAAGGGAAAAAAAAGTATATTCCTTTTAATAACTTCATGAATACAGAAAAACAGTAGATATAAAACTGCTGTATGTTATTGTGCTGGTTTTGGTCTGGATAGAGTCAATTTTCTTCATACTAGCTAGTATGTGTCTGTGTTTTGGATTTGTGCTGAAAACAGTGCTGGTAATACAGGGATGTTTTAGTTACTGCTGAGCAGTGCTTACATAGATTCAAGTCCCTTTCTGCCTCTCACACCACCCCACCGTGCTGGACATGCACAAGGGTTTGGGAGGAGACACAGTGGGACAGCTGACCCCAACTGACCAAAGGAATATTAATATCACATGACATCATGCTCAGCTTATAAAGCAGGGGGAAGAAGAAGGGAGTGGGGGACATCTGGAGTGATGGCATTTGTCTTTCCAAGTAACCATTATCCATGATGGCGTCCTGCTTTCCTGGAGATGGATGAACACCTGCAAGCCTATGGTAAGTAGTGAACTAATTCCTTGTTTTGCTTTGCTTGCTCAAAGAGCTTTTACCTATTAAACTGTCTTTACCTCAACCCATGAGTTTTCTTACTTTTACCATTCCAGTTCTCTCTCTCACACACTGTGAAGGGAGTGAGCAAATGGCTGTGCAGTGTTTAGTTGCCAGTTGGGGTTAAGCCATGACAATCATATCGCACGTCTAGCATGGCATTGATGAAATCCATTCTATATATAATTCCGCACTTTTTTTTTCAATTCAAAATTTCTGTTTAATTTTTTCCTCATTCTTGAAGTAAACCTTCATGAGTTACATACGTGTGTTATATATTTTCTGGAAATAGGGAACAGTTTTCTCTGTTTAGTCATCAGTTAAGCATACAATAACACTACTGACAGGACAAAATATTGTCCTGAAAAGAACTTTGAAAAGAATTGATTTTTCATTAGAGAAACTAACTTAGAAAACCGATTTTGGACTGTATCAAATCATGGTTACTATCATTTTTCTCATTAAAGCAAGATGGTATTTCAATTGTTTTTCTACTTTAAGCATGTTTTAGAAAAGCAAAGCACTGTAAACTGTGTAATATATAATCGTCATATATTTGTAATGCATCTTCCCTGAAATCAGCCCTGTGAATGGAGTGTAATGACACCTGAACTAGCTTTTAAATAGTAGCAATGCAGACATTCAGGACATTATTTACAGAAAGAAACAAGTGCTAAATCCCTTTTACCTTAATCTCAACTGTATTGGGATTCCTTAGGCAGAGAGTTCATTGCTCAGAAGTCTCCACTAGTTTAGCTGCTTTCATTTTCTTAAATACAAAGATACCACCTCTGAGTTTGAAGTCCCCGAGGTATGAATCCTTGGAGGCTGGGACAGTAGAATGAAAGAATATTACTATAAGCTTCTCCTATTCTGCTTTTCCCTAGGCATGTGCTATCAGCCCTTGCAGGAGATACTGGCCTAAATGAATTTTTAGTCTAATTCAGCACAGCCATTCTTGCTTTTTTTTTTTCTTCCTGCATGTTCATATCTCCCCTGGCACTCCACCTGTGCATCCTCCCTTCTGGTTTTAATCTACATAAGAAAAAACTTGGACTAGACATCTCTGGAGCCTGGACAGGTAGAAACTCACCAGATGGCACAGAGTAAAATCCCTTTTTCTTGGCAGAAAATATGTCCCAAATGCAATGATAAGGGCAGAGAGTGGGTGTGCAAGACTTAGGTCCTATTTCCAAGATTCCAAGGATTTCCCGCAGTCACTACTTAAGCTTCTGGGTTTTTACCAGATGACAGATAACTCCACATTAAATCTACTGGTTTACTCATTACAATGTGTGTTAAGATTTGGCAGTTTGTGCAAGTTTGTATAGTCAATGATATTGCAAGCAGTTGCCATTTTTACCTTGTTTACATTGTCTTTTGATAGCCTGATACTCACTGTCTTCAAATACATGACCTATAACCCTGTCTTGTCACTGTGCTACCTCAGCTTATAACAGTGATAATCAAGTTTGATACTTCTAACGCATTTAAAAAGTGTTTTCTTTTTCCCTTTTTCATTTTACCTGTTTGCTTATGTATTATCTTCTCAGGAGTATCACAGAGCTCTTATTTTCCAAATACCTATGAGTTGTATTTTGTGTCCTTTGCATTATTTCTAGCTCAGTTTTGCTGTTCTTCTCCAGTCATTCATAATTTCACAGCTCAAGGACAGCCTCAAAGGAAAGCATGTATTGCTGATCTCACATTAGCCAAATTCATACATGGAAAGTAATGTAAATGATAGGGGGGGAAAAACAACACAGTAAATTTTCAGCTTATCAATCAATCTTTTATTTATTTCTGTAATACCGTAGGACAATGACATGTTATATACTCAAGTAGGAAACATTTCTTATCTCAGATTGAGGCATGCAATTCCTTTATGTTTACTGCTCCAGTAGTAGTATTGTAGTTATATGTAGTTGGCAATTTCCTATCAATCAAAACTTCTGTGTTTTTTGTCTGTTTGTAGAAACATATCAATTTGTAGAAGAAATGTCCCTGGGAATGAGTTTTCAATACTAGGCTGAAATTTCTGGTTGTATCTGTAAAAATAAATATTCATGGAGTATGGTGGTTCCCCATGCCTCTTTTCTTTGTTTCTCTTGGTTTGTTTTGTTGGTAGATTTTTGTTCATTTTGAGGAATGGGTCACTGAACACTTAAAAGTATCCTTATCCCATTGTGAACTAGAATTGCCAGTATTCTCTTACTTTTCATGGAATAAGAAAGCTAATTTTTAAGAAGCTAGCAAATTCCAGTTGCAGATTAGGTTATTGTTGGGCCTAGGTCCTGCAAAGAATGACACAAGAAGCCTCAAAGACTAAACATAGCCTTTTTCTCTGCAACTTTCATACACAAGTAATTAGAGTATAACTAGTCAAATAAATTAATGGATGCTTAATTATTATTACTTCTATAGCTGGGTTACAGTAAATTTTTTTGACAAAAAAAAAAAAAGGAAACGTTCAGCTAATTGCACTTGAGAGAATTCAGATAGGGTAATAGGCACTGATATTCCTCAATATCTTGAACAAGTATGATTGTATTGTTGGTATCACTTTTATACAAACCACAACCTTAAACAATTAACATTCACAGTTATCTTATTATTTCTCTCAATTCGTCACAAGTGAACAAGAACACAGATTTTGCAAATTTAAAATATTTTAGCACAAAACAAAATTTTCTTCATATATTATTGCAAGTTCTTGGGTTTTGTTGCTTGTTATGTGGAAGGGAATTAAATAAAACAATGAGAGCACATTCCTAAAGCACGTATTTTGTGGTTTTGCACAACACTCCAGTGTGAAAAAAGCCCACTTGTTGTTTTGTTTGCTCCACCACATACACTTTCCTCTTCATTATTCCTTACGTTTGCTGATTAAAAGATGTCACGGCAGAGCATGTGACCAGGAAGTGAAGAGCAAATAATGAATTTACATAAATGTAGATCTAACCTATTCTTGTATACCTGCAAAGACCATCTTTAACAATTTTAAATCTCAGCATTTATTGTATCACTGATGCAATTTTAAAACAAAGCAGCTGTAGTATTTGAACACAGTTGCATGTGTTGAAGTGTGAGAAGCACCAGCTTGAGCTGCAAAGTATTTGTTCTAAACAGAAATACCAGACTGAAGTCACAAACGAGCATTTATCATTTAAAAATAGTTTTAAAAGGCAGGAATTACTATGAAAACCATATATACTTCAGCAGTAAATTCAGACCCCAATTCATAAAGATGTTTAAGCATTCAAATACTGCACAGTGATTTTAATCTATTCAGCAAGAACTACTCAAGTGTTTAAAACTATTCATGTGTTTAACTATCTTGTTGAATTGGAGCATATACCATAAACATGAAATATTAATAATTTAGGTTAGTAATTATTTAGAATTTGTAGAAGATCAGTAGATGCTTTTAAGCCTAAAGCCAGCTATCTCACTTTTTGCATGTCAAACAAAAAGTAACTGGATTAAAAATTTTATTTGTAACATACTTTAACACTATAAGAAAACACATATTGTGTCTCCAGGATTCTTTAAGCTCATGAAGAAATTTTGTGAAATGTCACAAGAAGCGCAGAAGGTAACTGATCCACAAAGTTATTTGAGTGCTACTCACTGACTTCTGATCTGTGTACATGGACATTCATTGAGGGAAAATTTGAAAGATGCTTTGAATACTAGTGTTTGTGGAAATATTATCAGGAAAATTGTCTTCTGGGAATGATATCCATAAAGGGCTATTTCAGTAAAATGACAGAAAACAGTAACATCTTTTTCACTGTTATGGAAACCTTCACGAGGAGAAAGATGAGAAGAGGTATATAACTCTATCAGATGTCCTGAAAAATAGGACAATATTTTTATTTGAATTATGACTAGTGGTGACCAAGGACTGATGAAAAAATTGGAAAGGCATGAAATTTATGTGTAAAAATTTTCATCTGGCTAAAGTCCTGACTTGCAAATGTAAGGGATACCTTAGAGAAATGCTAGGCAGCCAGATGAAGGCGACTTGTGAAGCCCCCAAGAAATCAAGTGCTTTTTGACAGCAGATTTAAAGATGATGTGATTGATTTAAAAACAATTGTGATGGTAGATTTAAAAATTATCCGAGTGATTTAGAAATAATTAGGAGGATGGTCATAATCAAATGATCCATATGACTGGTGTGATCAAAAGACCATAGTTATCAGCCTTAATTTTGCTTCTTCATCCATCTTGAATCAGGGTAAAGCCTATCCACATTTGAAGGATTTACATCCTTATGATGGCGTCAGAGCAGTGGCCGAATATAAATAAAGACTTCTAATCAGCTACATTATACTATTTTTAAATAGTTTATTTTGTACTCAGTTGCAGGGCAAAGTCAGATTTTGCCTATGCACACAGCTGCTGTTGCTTCAAATGGAAATTCCACCCTGATAAAAAATCAGGCCTTTCACTCCTTACAGGAAAACCATTAAAAATCCGAAATAATACTTTCACCCAAATATCTGTGTTAAAAGGACTATGATACACATTATTCACAAAACAGCCATTAAAAAAGTTCTTGTTGGCTTCAGTCTCTGTGAGGATTTTTGCACTACACACAAATCCTTCTTCTTTCCGGCACCGTGGCTAAAAAACTGACTTAAATTTAAAATAACTTAGACTAATCTAAATTCTAATAACTTCAGCCTCTTGTGTTTTCTGATTCTATGTACTGCCATAGCAACAAGTAGTTCTTCTTTTATGAGGCATAAAAATGATTTCTCTCAAGTAGTAGTGTACATTTAAGTGACCACACACATTATCTCCCCAACAGGCATTGCTCATTACTAGCTGAACAGAAACATTGATTGATTGATATTTTTCTTTTCCATCTTTCTGTAAATGATTTCAAAGTGACACCACCACGCAGCGGCCTACCTCAGCTGCCAACCACCCTCAGCAGCCACAAGCCACAGTAGAGCAGTCCCAGGACTGGAAGAAGATCATGTGTTAGGTCTTTCCTCTGGTGCACCTACGAACAGTGTGACGGAGGGGTGGGTGTGTGGCACTGCCACGTTGTGTGTTGTGTGGGATTACTCCCTGCTGCTCCTATGTGGCTGTGTATACAAACATCACCAGAGAAACAACTGGAGTGTAACGCATAGCAAAGTGCATAACACTGCAAAGTAATGCAGCACTGTAATATGGCTCACAATTATGACAGTGATTAACTTCCTGTCTTAAAGGTGATATTATTTGCGTCAACAGCAATGAAATCAAAGAAATGTGCATGAAGCAAAACATATAAAATCGTCACTGTGTAGCCATCAGAGAAATTCTACTCCCTCAGCCTCACTGTGTCTCCTTCTAGCCGTGTTGTAATGCAGAAGTGTGCCCAATTTAAGGCCATCTGACAAATCAAAACAGCCACAGTAGTGTTAGGTTCTTTCTACCAGAAAAGATACTGCAGAACATAACTCAAAGCACTTGTGTCTGCTTCAGTTCTGCCAAGCTTCTTCCCCAAATTCTTCAGTAGTGAGTGTGAATAAAGAAGCTGATAACCGACCTCATATCAGCAAAGATTTCCAAAGCGTAGGATTCCCTCACTACCCCTTTAGAGCACAAGCGTCCCTGTCAGACTGCCATCCATCCCATTAGTTACAGCTCTTGGAGACTGGGAGAGATAATCATTGTCCACTGCTTGGCTACTTCAGCAGGGCAATATAAGTACACACGAAAAAAGGGTTTTTAATCACTGTTCTGTGTAATAGTCTTAACAGTAAAAAATTTGAGGGTGGAACTGAGCAACAAAAAGTCTTTCTCCTTTCCAAATGTTTAAAATATTTGAAAGTATTACTGTTTCAATGGTCTTTGTTTTATACATCAGGTCAGCTCTTAAGGTTTTGTACCATGGCCAAACCACTTTCTTTTTGTGGCAAACTGCGGAGTGTGAGCTTTAAGTGAATTCTTTAGTCATTGTTAAAGCCATGGCTGAATTTCTTTTACATCCTGGGCCAGGGTCATCAAAACTGTCACATTCTAATGAGGTAAAAAAAAAAAATTCTTCAAAATTGACATTTTCTGTTCAGAAAAGTCAAAAGCTTTTTCATTGGACTGTTTTCTCTAGCTCTGTTTTCCAGTACTGTATTTTTGTTTATAAAAGATAATTTTAAAGTGCTTGATAGTATTGTCTTTATATTAGCAGATTTGAGTTTTAATTCTCTAAGCTTGTCAAGGGGGCTGATTTAGTTTTTCATTGCCTACAGTTCTGTGTGAGTGAGTCTCATTAGAAGAGATAGTTGTTTTGCATGTAAATCAGAGAATCCTGGTCTGTTAGTTTTGGTGGCCTGTTCTAGCTTAGCTCAATTTGAATACACAGCCATGCCTGCTAAACAATATTCTCTGTGCAAGGAGTGCAAATGTTCATTTTGCATGTCTTTTGTTGCATTTTCTTCTGAAATGTCACCTAATCCTCTCTGTCATTTTGATCAAATTACAACATTTCTATCACTCTGCTTGTTCTTGCACAGGAATAAAATAAATAATTCCTGTCTGATATCTGTGAGCTAAAAATCTAAGCTCTTAAAATAATTCTTATACTGGTATCTCAGAAGCCCTTGGCCAACCTTTCAGTAACATCAGGGAATATTATTGGCCAGAACCATTTTTTTTTTCTTTCGTAGTTTTGATAGTCTTTGAAAATGAGATCTTGTTCAACCAATCCTGCAGTCTATTACTGTGAAATGCAAATACAGGAGGGGAGTTTCTTCCTCAGAGACTTCCAGCTGCAAAGGCAGTGGAGTTGCTATGTTTGCCATCTTCCTAAGGGTCTGATGCATACACAACTTTACTTCATTTTATAGAACTGCTCTTACTTAGAGATCAGATCAAAGAACATTATAAAAATTCCCAACAAATAAGTACAAGAAACCTGAAATATCTTAAGATTATTTTCCCTTGTGATATCTTATTGTCTCTCCCACAACTGCAGTGATCAAATTGCCTCCAACTCTGCAAGTGAAGTATGTGCTTTCTTTTACTATTGTTTAAATCATTTTGGGCGGCCTTTATGATTACAATACAAAATGACTGATCTGTGTGACAGCTCCTGAAACCTTGAGAGTTGGTGGGACTTGCTTTGCTGTAATATTCAGGGTACTATTTCATGATCCTGCACTCAACAAACTGTCAATCATTATGAGCAATATATGATTATGTATTGCTTAAAATAAAAAAATGTTTTTTAACCTCAAGGTAATGTAAAACAAAAGTAGTTTCTAGGGGTATGACATTTTAAATAGAGATGCTGTCTCAGATGCAAACAGTTCACCTGTAAAATAAGTAAAAGATGATAATAAAAACAAAACATAAGCAAAACTAAGTACCATGGTGCTTCCTGACAAAAATACAAAAATATTGCACAATTAATCCATAATTAATGAGAGGCTGTGTCATGTCATAGTTCTGGAGTCTATACTTTAGATCTGATGACACATGTGATTGATACCTCGGAGGGCTTTGCTGCAATTCATCTTTAACTATCACAAAAGAATATGTTTAATACCACTACAAGTAGAGTGTCATGAGGTGAACAAAGCAAGGCAGATTGCATTTATCACTCCTCCCATAGGAACAAGAGTAATATAGAAAGTTGACATTGCACTACTTTTATATTGTAGATGATACAACACTTTCTGTCACTCTAGTGGTGGAAATGAGACATAAATTATTCCTGCAAAACATTTGCGTGAAGTCGGGATGTGGTTTTTGCATAGTTGTACATTTCCTGCTCCGACAGTGGCCCTACCCTGCCTTAGGAGGCACATTGTTTTGGGCCAGAGCTGAGGAGGAGTTTCAAGAGACAGCAGTGCACAGTATCCCACCTCTCCCGTGGCAATGTTAGTGCCCAAGAAGTCTATTACAAGTCATAAAAGTTTGATGAAGCCCTGAGGGTGTTAAGAAAAGAGGTTTAAGGATGTTTTCCTCAGAGCTGGAGGCAGCTATAAAAAGTGTAATTGTGCCTACCTCACATTGAATCTAAACAAAGTGCTGAAAAGCAATGAAATAGTATCCAGGTTTGATTTTGCAGTATGAAGAACCATGTTAGGCAGAACACAGCTTTTTGCAAGGCATTTCCAGTTGATCATTTTGGGTACCATCTGTCTCAATTTTAATTGGCTGAAGTGCAGACACAAATCAGCTGAGGCTCATTCCACAGCCTGTAGAAAGAGGAATGCCCACTGCGAGGGTGCTGTTTATTTGAACAATGTAGATCTCTGTGTTAGGACGGGATGAAGCATTCTCTAGACACCACTTACTGAGTCTCAGTGCTTCAAAGGGTCCTTGGGTGTCTTGAGAAAATGCAGTGAACTGCCATCCAGATGTATTCATTCAGTAAGATGAATGGGACTCTCGGCATATGGTTATCACACAGGTGCAGGGAGAGGGTGGACTGAAGTGATCTTTGATTTACTCCAGGATTTTTTAAAAGTTGTATTATGTTGCTTTCTACAATAGCCCTATTCTTTCCCTCCCTGAGGAAGGCTAATTTACCCCACTCTGGTTCACTGTGAGTGCAAGGCTGTGGCCCCTTGCTTTGCTCTCATTGTGCTGTGCTTGTCTTTCAGCCTCTCATGCTCTCCAGGGCCGTATTCCCAGCTCTTGAAGTTCTGGCCTCAGTCATTTTTCTGTTTATTGTTCATCCTCCTCTAATACAGACCTACTAGGTTGGCGGAGTAAAAATCCATTCTACAATCATATGTTGACCCTGTAACACATAACCTGTTACATTAGCAGGTATGATTAGGTATTCAGAATAAACTGACACTTCTAACCCCTGTCTTCCAGGAATAACAACATTAAGGTCTACAAAAAATTTCTCACCTAGTAATTAAGTTCTGTTGTCATAGTCTGTAAGTCACCACCTACAAAAATAAATGCTAACTTGGATGAATGTTCTAACTCACAGATAGCAAGACTAGCTGTGCAAGACTGAATGCCGAAGGGTACACTATTTTAGAGCCAAAATTAATGTATCCAACTGGTGCTGAGCTGTGCCAAAAAAGTCATCCTCATGTTCAATTCAACAAGCCATTAAGGGAAAGAAACAAGGCATCTTGCAAGATGTGGACTATGTCCTTTCTTTAAATCTTTTGCTTTCCTCCATTAGCTAGGAAAAAAGAGCAGTTCTTCTAACCTGCTGATATGAATACAGTATTAAAAGTATTGCTTGAACTTGGCCATGGATAAATCAGTTTTGTGAGCAGAATTGCAAATTTGTGTCTACTGTATTGCCCAGAAAGATGAAAACTCCCCGGTGTTTTGTCTGAAAAAATGAAACTTTCCCTTTTTAAAATTCATTTTAACTTTTTCCATTTTATAAGGTTGCATGTTGTTTGGTTGTCTTTTTGTCTTGTTGGAGCAGTCCATTATGTAAAGTAAAAAAAAAAAAAATTATACAATACCAGTTAATACCAAACCCCACAAGATCTGGAATTACTTACGTGCCAACTTTTTGTTGAATCTTGTAGGTGTTAAGTTTCCTTGCTTTCCTTTCTCTTACTTTCTTCTTCCTTTTTCTGCCTCAGTCCTACTTCTACTTGAATTATAGTGACTGAGGGATATAGCCTTATGAGAAGGGAGCAATGATAAAAGAACAGTGAACTGGGTTTGAAGGCTATGAAAAACACAGCCAGACTATTCTTCCTGACTGAAAACCATTATGAGTTTATCACCTTTTCTCTTATACAGAAGAGTTTGTGAACTGTTCCTTTTTCATCAGACAAACCCACTGCTGACGTCAACAGAAACTAAGTTAAAAGGAAATGGCCTCTCTAGTCATTGAGTCTTCAGTGAATAATTCAGTTAAATAATTCTGAAATCTGAAGTCACTCTAACTATTCACCTGCCTATAGTCTTTCTTCTAATTTAGGAAGTGGGGCTGCATATCTAAGTTAAAAGGTACTATATCTATTTTGCTATTATAGATCAGAGACCGCTTAAGAAAATGGAGTGAATATAGAAGTAGACCAAAGTTCTTGGCATATTAATGAATGCCTGTTCAGTTTCTATGCAGAACATGTAATTTCAAACTTACAGCTTCTTGATGCAATGTGAAAAACCCTGCTACTACCCTGAAAACTACACCTTTGTACCTCCAAATATAGCTTCGCTTCCTTTTAAGACTCCTCCACTCTTCTCCTCCTAGCTTTCTTTCATAAAAATACTATACCAAAGAACTAAAACTCTTCTAATCAAAACATTTTTAATGACATATCCTAAAATAAGGATAGTTTAGCCTTTTTTTTTTCCCCTTGTGTTTTGTCTATCATATTACTAGAGAGAAAACTTAAAGCTTTTTGATAACAGTAGAACACTGTGGGAAATGCAGAAAAATACCTCCAACATTTACCAAAAATCCTCCATGGCTGTAAGTGGCAACCAGCTTTCACTGATGACCTCTAAACTGGTTCTTGCCCACTCTACTTGGAGATGACAGTCACACCACACTGCTCTAAAAAGAGGTCTCTAAGAGATAGTTTATTTCTTGAGGAATAGCTCTAAGCAGAACAGAACTTTTGATACTGACTCATGATATTGCCCAGAAGGACTATAGCAGTGGCTGACAGCTGTGCTGACAGCAAAATGGAAGAGAATTGGCCTGGAACAATCTGGCCAAGAGGAAGAGGCTGTTCCTCAGCGTAATTAAATTTATATGAAATGTTCCTGTTGGAAGAGAAGACTTCCCTAGAAATACTTCGCAATTACTCCTCCAGAGCTTTCTGTGTTTGGAAAGGGATTTTGAAGTTGGAGAGATGAGGTAGCAGAAATTAAAATAAGAAAGCCGTGAGGATAGGGGGCAAAAGGGAGGAAGCAGACAAGATGCATGTTTGGAAGTGGATAACAATTTTCCACTAAGTGAGAGAGGCTAATATTTTATGAGCAGGGTGAAGACGGGGGAGGAACAGAGGGTAAGCAGGCATTGTAGTGTCTTTCTTGCAGCCTGGGGAAACACCTGTTTACTCTGCATCAAACACATGCTGTCTGCAAGCTGCCAGACTTTCAGTCATCATATATTCCCAGGCTGTAGATTCTGCCTTGTAGACGAGGTCCTCCTCCTGTGATCACCAAAATGATCATTCCTGCCATCCTGCATGCATTACATAGCAGTGGCTCACCAACAGTTTGTGTGGCTGTCAGCCATACCAATGGTTCCAGGGATGAGGCATTAGAGTCACTCCAGAACCGCGTCAGCTGCAGAGGATGAAGTCAGGAGTTCCTTGAGTTTGACATTACCAGTTCACAGCTGGTGGTTTACTGGTCCGAATGCCAGCCCAAAACTGGGCCCCTGGTTGTTATCCACTGGTGAACCACTGCAGCTCCCACTTCTCTCAGCTCACAGAAAGGACTATGTGTCAGGTACATGAAGTTTTCAGCCTGTGGGCCAACCTTGCAGATTTTTAGTAGTGTGAAGGATGCAGTAAAAGTAGCAAAAAAGTCTCTCCAATATTCTCCACTTCTATATCTATCTAAATTGGCAGTTCCTGTAGATACATATGACTCTTTCTGTAATGCTAATAAGCACTTAAATACACAACAAAACAGACAACAAACATTAACACAGTCCTGTTTATATTTGCCATGCATTATTACATAAAACTAGAATTTATTGTGCCACAATTCCATTTTTTCTTTAAAGACTAGTTAACAGGTTGCAGTAAAAATTCCCAGTTTTCTGGTGTGTGCTGATATAACAGCTCCAGTCAGCTGAAAAATTCTGTTTTTCCTCTCCTTCAATTAAAGACAAAATAACATAAAATCTGAAAGATTGTCACCCTCTCAGATTAAAGTAACACTCAGCTATCAAAGGCAAAGCACTTAAAATTTTTTTTTAGAATAAGCAGAGACCCTGCTGTGAGGCTAAGGGTGTCTCCAGGGGAAAAAGAAGCAACAAATATTTTAAAAAAGTCAGTCTGGCACATTACTTCACCTGTAAGAAAGTTATTATGATCATATTAAAGATTGCTTGATGCTGCCCTTAAGTCAGTCAAAGGTCAACCCAAAGCAAGTTTTCTTCATGCTTCAAGCTAGGTTTCGACAGCTTGCCTGACTTATCAACCTAAAGACCTCTGCTTTCAGGCCAGGAAAAAAGGCAGTCTTCACTAGTTTGTAGTTATAAAAATCTATTTCAGAACACCAGCATTTAAGTATAGTCACAGAAAAGGGAGGAAGCAGGTCAGCAGGGGAGACAGAGGCAAGGTAAATATAGGAAAAGGAACTCTTTAAAAGAAGTCAGTTGAAAGCAATAATCAATTCAGGAGTCACCCTGTAAGAATGGTTAAGAAAACATTAATACAGGAATTACAAAATAGAAAGCTAAATTTAAAGAAAGAGAATTACAACTTGCATAGCATTAAAAACAAATATTCGTTTATCCAGGCACATAGTTCATAATATTGTGTTCTCTCTCATATCAAAGATCAATTATCTCATTACTCAAAGGGAAATTCTGTTTTTAAAATTATCTCCATATCTATTCAATCTTGTCTTTTGGCAAAAAATGTTGACTGAGAGAGGCAAAGTCAAAAGCCTAGCCACACTACAGTTCATTAAATGTGTTCACTGCTTTTAACAATGTTATTATGCCATTTACCCTTGTCCCACATTAAAAATTAACTTTGCACTAGTAGATTATTTTGTTCGGTGCAAAATGAGAAAGAACCCAAGGGACAGAGTAAACAAGGCAGACTTGTCATCTTTAAAGCGCTGCAAATTATAAAAAACATCTTATTCGAAATTATATTGCAATCAGAAATACATAGATTTGTGTGTCAGCATAAATTCCTACAGAAGTCAGTAAATATTGAACACTCAGTACCTCTCAGTAGATGCTCAGCAAGTTTGAGGATTAAGCCCCGTATTCCCATACCACAAGTATAGTGCAAGTCCAGGCCACACTGGAAGGGATTAGACATTCTAGCTGAATCCCTAGTTGCTGGAATATGCACTGTTTCAGATAGCTACTGGTATTCGTTTTGTGTTTTGTTGTGAGTTTTTTGGGTTTTTTTTCTGATGACTACAGAGTTTCTATTATGAGTGCCAGGTTCAGAACAGCACTTTGATATTGTGGGATATTTTCTCTCCATACAGAGTCATAATGAACTATTGAGCTGTGAAGGAGATGAATGCAGTGATTTACTTGTGATCCACCTGCTCAGCACCTGGGGTCAGACCAGAGCTGCACCTGTCATCATTTAGCCTGACAGTTGAGTCAGTTGAGCATACCCATACACCTTCAATGCTTTCCATCAGATTGATTGTAGGAGGAAGTTCTGGGGTAAGGTGCAGGAAAGAATGCTCCCTGGAGTGGAGACATTTGTGAGTGAATATCGTACTCACATTTATGAGGGAAAAAAAGGTTCTACCAAAATTATGTCCCTTTTTGAGACATAAGTATGTCTCAAATCTCTGCTCAAAAAGCTCTTTTCCTGGAGTGTGAACAGGGGTTTTAGTGCTATATTTGAGGGTAAGCAGTGCTGTGGAGCTGCATTCGTAGCCATTGGCAGTAAAAATCAGATGTGTACTTTATCTGGTATATCTGTGCTGTGGTATGAACAGGGCCGTGTATGGCTGGCTGAACAGAGCACTACTGTCACTGCCTGCGCACTCCCCTAGAGCAGTGGACACTTCTTCCTTCTCCCTTTGGCCAGCCATGGCGTCAGCTTTGCTTGCGTGCACCATACTTCACCCATTTGCACACAGAAAGCAGTGGAGGCAGAGGCCACTCATCTCTGCACTGCTCTCTGGCAAGGGCAGTTGCCCACAAGATTCCGGCTCACCCAGAATTTATATTTAATACCTGACAAAGTATAAGCTGCTTTATTCCCCTCAGTCAGTGGTCTGTAAACTCTGCAGTTGCATTTGCATGGTGAAGGAGAAGTTTGAATTGAAACTGCTCAGCAGTGGTAATTTGTGGCCAAAGAATTATCTGGCATGGAGGGCAAGACAGCCAAACTGCAAAAGGGGTTAAACTGGCTGGAAGCAGGGACCTCAGAGACAGAAGGACTCATTGCAAGGGACTGAAGTTTCCCCTGGCAATAAGAAACCTCCTCAGCATTGTCTTGTGGCCTTTCTGGAACAGGAGCACTCAGGGGCCCAAACTCCGGGGCCACCTTTGGGCAGCAGAGCTGGGCTGGGGGATGGACCCAAGGCCGGGCTAAGGTGCCCCATGTAACGTCTCTCAGAATTGGTGCTGGTGCAAGTTTATGTAAGGAATAGTTCACGACACATCTTTGCAGGTGCCTTGTAGAATCACTTATGTTCACAGGACTCTGTCCAATGCATTGTTCATCAGTACATTTTTTTTTATATTCAAGCACAAATATTTGTTTAATTTGCCTCAAGGGGCAGTGTAAAAATTCCTCAACAATGGAATCCAGTGTTTTCCCATGATGTTCCTAATTATAACATTTCCATCATGACCTCAATGATTTTTACTCTGCCAGGTACCCAGTATTGCTCCTTCCACCTACCTGCCCTGCCAGCACCTGCTTGTTACTCTCAAGAGTTCTCGTTCTTTGTGCTCTTCCACTGCAGCAAGCAGGCAGACAGTCCTTGCTCATGCTCCTTCCTTTGGCTGCTCCTGGTGATGTCCAGTCCTTGTGGGTCTTCTCTCTGTAACCGTAAGGATGAGTCTTCTTCACATATGTTAACATGGAACGAAAGGGAGAAAAGACGAATGTGGTCATAACTCCCTGAAACCTCGTTCTAACTTCATACTTTCCCTTATTTATGACAAACAAAACAACAAAAAAACCCTAAAATCAAACCAAACTCCAGAATATCCAGATTGCCACAAAGCCCATAGAAAGAAAAATATAATTTTAGAAAGTATGTAAAAATGCATATCCATGAGTTTGCCTGGTAATCTCATCTCTCTTTTAAGAACTGCTTCATTTTGTTCAGTCAGAAGATGGGCACAACATAACTGTATTCTGTCATCATAATTCTTTGCACCACAGACAGTCTGATTGTGTTGACCATTAATAGCTGGATTTCTTCTTTTTGGATGTAATCGAGTAGGCTAAAGGAAATTCACATTTTATGTTATACTATTTTTTAATTTCTTGAAAAAGCTAGTAAACAAATCTTAAAACAGTATATATCTCCAGCATTAAAATCAATAAAATATGTAAATATAACACAAAACTGTACCAAACATTTCCTTCACACACAAAGTAAAGAATTTTATTGAGCGAAAGTATTTCAATCGCTTTGTAAAAAAGCTTTCAGAGACTGTTTCTTTCTTGAACGTATTACTTTAGAGAATATGTAACAATTAGGAAAAGTACTTTTGGAAAAAAACCCAGATCTGAATCTGCAAAGTTCATCCAATAAAAAGTCATGCAGCCTCCAAAACAGCTGAAATAAGAAGAGCTGCAAAAGTAACAAGCAACTGATTCTTATCCAGGGGAATGAGGGGTTGGTGGTTTTTTGGTTTTTTTTTTCTTTTTTTGATAAAGGTACAAGTGGGAATTGCAGCCAGCACTTTACAGTTCTGTTCCAGCTCTGCTGCAGACCTTCCTGTGATATTGAGGTAGTCTCTTAAGAGTGCAGTTAGTCAGCACATATTCTTTGGTCAACTACAAAAACGTTTGCAGAACTAGTTACTGCTGGTAACACGGTACCTGAAAAATGGAAATTGTTTTATTTCATCTGAAGCAAAGGTAATGTGGGGTTTGAGATGAAAAGAAAATGTCGAAAACATTTTTGTTTTCTGAAGATGTAACTGGTTTGTGTTTTTTTGATTTTTGGTTGCAGAGAATAGCTAATAATTTGACAGACATTTCAATAAAATTAAAACAAAGACAAATCTTTGAGAGATTGATGCCGAGCTTTAGGAGGGACTGCCAATGTATTTAAAAAAGAGCTTCAGCACCTCCCCCTTGAAGACGAAACAAGTTAGGCAGCATGCCATGAAGCACAGAATGTATGATCCTCAGTTTAGGGAGTTTATAATTTATGGCCAGAGACTATAAACTACAACTTCTTTACCCTATGCATATTTTGTTGTTTCTCTCAATCTGAGGTACCCCGCTGAAGACCACGGTCTCAGTTTCCATCAACACTGTGCAAACACAGGAAAGCTGTGGCAAGCACAATTAAGCCCTGTTCAACTACACTGGCTGTTGAAATAACACCCGTTTCTCAAGCTCTGTTCATAATATGCTTATTCCCCATTGCACAGATATCAACGGGACAAGACACCTCCGAAACACATACAGTACAACCCCTTCTCCTTTGTAGCCCAGGGCCCCTTTTGCACCCAGTAGCAGCGAGGCAGCACTGGGATAGCATAAGGTCACTTTAGTCGCCACAATCAGCAGCAATGCTTGCCGGAATGCTCGTGGCCCATCGCTGCTGCCTAACACCAACTAGACAGTGCAGACACAAGGTGAGTTTGGGTGCCAGATCATTTTGATCACAGACGAATGCAATGGTGTTCATGTGTTAACACTATAGCTAGGAAGGTCCAGTGCATGCCGACAAACACACACAGCTGGTACTGAGTGTTTCTTAGGCATCCAGAAGAAGTGTACGAAGAGTTATAGAGAAGGATTTGAAGAAAGACTAGCGTATTTTTCTTTTCCCTGAATATCTCATGGGAACATCAAAAATCACTACATGGGGCATGTTCGCAAATCTTCATGTGGCTTTACCAGCCCTCTGTCACTAACAGAGGTTGTTGCAGAATCTGAATAGCAGAAGTGAAATCAGCCACTTGACTCTCTGTAAAAGTGGGAGCATATGCACATGCTTCAATCAGGTTGGTAGAAAACAAATCAGTCACAGGATTCATCTTTGATAATTTGCTCGGTGGCTTTCCTCTAATCATGTCTTAAGTCTGCCCAGCACATACGGAAAAATGCACCCCACCCCTACTCCAACATTACTCAAGTCCACAGAGTAGCTTTAAAATGTGAGGGGCTCTTGCTCCACAGTGAGGTCTTTTTCACCCCAACAATCTACTTGAGCCCTCACAGAGAGATGGGCACCGTCCCCAGCCCTGGAGCTGAAACTGCACGCAAAGCTTTTGGCCACCATCTGCACGCAGTGTGTTTCAGCCTGAGGGGCACGACACCCTGAATACTAAAGTGTAGGTTAACATGGCTAGCCTTCGCAAACAGGAACACCATTTTTTTAGGATTATTAATTGGATAGAAAGAGTAGATGACATGCAGGTCTGATCTATGTCTGAGTTTGTTGCACTCCGCATAAGCAGGAATGAATGCTGGTTTAAAGTCAGATTACTGGGTGCTGGAAGTTACTATGGGGTAGCTGCTACTTTGGCCCTCCAGCACACGTTGGCTGTTGGCTTACAATATTACTAGTAGCTTCTTTGGGCGATTCTCAGAAGGCTTTTCAAACTTATTGTAACACCTTGAAAGGACAGTAGAAAAAATCAAAAATATAAAGGATAAAACACCTTCAGGTGATGCAGTAATTCTATTTTGAAGGAGAGTTTTTAATTTCTTTCTTCAAAGACTTTATAATGCATTTCTTTCTGTCTGGGCTCTGCTCATCTTTAGTTGTCCAACTCCCTCGTCTTTCATTGATCTTAAATGTCTGTCTTAGCTACCGTTAAATCTTGGAATGCTGAAGCAATGTGTATATCCATCTGGAGCTATTTCACTCCCACTCTTTTACAACTAAAGTTCATCTGCTCCTTCTTTGTCCACATGCCTGCAGAAAGCCCAGTCCTTTACTTTTTCCAGTAACTGTATTAACTGGCCTGCTCTTTTCCACTTCCAGTTGTCTTCACTGAGGTGCTTGGCTCTGTCATGCCATGTAATACTTTTGCCTATATACACGAAGTAAATACAGTAATTAGTAAATAGGGGAATAAGTAATCGAAAGCATACTAGTTCTTAAAGACAGGCACATTTTCAGCAACTCAAGCAGTAATACTGCTGTAATAAAATGTCAGTGTTTTAAAATTACAGACTTTCCTCTTCCCAAATTTTACTTATTTAATAAAATTTGAATTTCAAACTAGTCCATCTAAAAATCACATTTAAGGAGGAGTATACTTTTTGTAGGATGACTTAGTATGTCTTCCAGCCAATTTCACCAGAAGAGATTTCTCCCCCCCACAAAAATCTATGCTTGTTTTTAGTGTACTGATTTTTTCGTCCCCCCAAAATGAAAAAAAATCTTTCTTGCTCTATGAGAACGCAGTTTGACTCAATTTCTTTATAATAACCTCTGCTTTGTTTTACAAATTAACTTAATGAATTAATGATAAACTGTTAATAAAGTAATTACTATTTTTGTCTTTACACTGCTTGGTTCTACACACAGAGTTGCTCAGATATCCTGTGACAAAAAGGAGGTAATGACAGGTGTCCCTGCTTTGCACTTATCTCATATATTCATTGTTTGATCCTAGGAGACAAGTTTCTGCTTATAACTTCTTTACATTTTCCTTGAAAGTAATGGTTCATATTCTTGGACTTGTTGTTCCATTGGCCTAAGGATTTTTTCATTCTTTCCATACAGACATAAAATGACAGTTGCTTTACTAAGGAAGATTATAAAGTGGATTTTGTTTTGCTTTGTTTTGACAACAAGACATAACAAGACATAACGTATGTTAACAGGAACAATTTCCTGTTGTTTGAAATTTAATCTTCCTTTTCCCCATGGACAATTAAGCCCTTTTCAGAAGTATGTTTGTTAAATACATATTTAGCTAATTTAGAAATGAACATTGGAAATTAATTATATTAGCATATCATATATTTTTTAACAGAGACATCTATTATCCTATAAACATGTATTTACTAAACACAAATTGGTTCTTCAATAATAGTAATTCTCTAGACAAACTGTATATAGTATTCATTTTCTCATCTCAGGATCTCAGATTGTCTTTTGTATGAATCACAGAATCACAGAATGGTAGGGGTTGGAAGGGACCTCTGTGGGTCATCTAGTCCAACCCTCCTGTCAAAGCAGGGTCACCTACAGCAGGCTGCACAGGACCGTGTCCCGGCGGGTCTTGAATATATCCAGAGAAGGAGACTCCACAACCTCCCTGGGCAGCCTGTTCCAGTGCTCTGTCACCCTCAGAGGGAAGAAATTCTTCCTCACGTTCAGACGGAACTTCTTGTGCTTCAGTTTGTGCCCATTGCCCCTTGTCCTGTCACTGGGCACTACTGAAAAGAGCTTGGCCCCATGAAGAGGCACATGAAGTCTGTTCAAACAATTTTGAAACATGCTGATTACTGAGAAAGCATGGTTCATTTTTCATTTGACTCAGCTGTTAAAAAAATAATTTTTATTCTTAAAAAATAAAGAAAGATATTTATAGGGTGATAAGATCATGGCCAAATTCCAAGACTCGCTCCTATCTTCTCTGAAAGGAAGGAAGAGATCAAGTCTAGTCCCTCCTATGTATCAAGTGCTTATTTGACCATGCTGATTTTTCTTAGCTCAGCAAGGTGACAGTTCCTCTAAGTTTTCTCTTCTTTTAGTCACTGAGATTCATCTAATTGAGTCACTTAGAGGAAAAGTGAGCTAGTCAAAATTTCTTAAAAGGGACTGTGACGAAAATGACTTGAGAATAATAGTCAGGTATATGTATCCTGTGATATTCTCATTGCCTTCTTTCAGTCCTTATAGCCTTCTTTCTATCCCGCACTTTGCTTTTTCCTCCCACAGATTTAATGACTGGTGAAGTACTTCTAAAACCTAACAATGTTATATTTTGTTATTTTAGGTGGTACAAATCATTAACAATGTCAGTGATTATATATTCTTATAAAAACGGATATTGTCCTGGGTTTGACCAGGACAGGGTTAATTTTCACCGGAATCCAGGAAGGGGCACAGCCGGGGCGGGCTGACCCAACCCCAACCTGGCCAAACAGAGCCGGGTATTCCATACCATGTGCCATCAAGCAGGGTTCCAGTAGGAGGGAGGCGGCACGGCAGGAACTCACTCGCGGCTTGGGAGGGCACAGCGGCGGTGCGGTCCGAGAGAGTCTGTTGTGTGGTCTGTTTTGTCGTGTTTTCTCCTTTTCTGTATCGTTGTTGTTCCTGTTCCCTTTGTTTGCTGTTCTGTTAAACACCCCTAATCCCGACCCACCGGTTTTCTGCTTCCTTCTTTCCATTCTCCTCTGCATCCCAGCGGGGGGAAGGGCAGCCGCGTGGCGCTTTTGTTGCTGGCTGCACCCAAACCAGAACATAAATTTGGCGCCCAAGCGTGGGGCGGGGATAACGGCAGGGCTGAGCAGCGGGTGTTAAAACAATTGTCCTAGATTTTGTTAAATTTTGTTGTACGCATTTATTGTGTTCGTTAAATAGTCGCCGGTAAAAAATGTTGCTGACTTTGATCAGATGGCTGTGGTTTTTGAATCCTTGTTTGCAGTATGTATTCAATGCCATGCTGTTCGTTATCACGGGAAAAAGGATCAGGATGATGATTTTGCTCTACTGTATGATATCGACTTATGACATGATAACATCACTGTGCATGAAATTAGGCTTGTATTTGCATGCAGCACTGTGGTCATTTCCATACCTCGGATCCTATGTCTTAGAATTTGTTAATAATCGAACCCAGCCTGTGGGGAAAACCGGAGGGGATACCTTCCCCCACTCTTTCGCCCCCCCTTTCTCCTTCAGGCTGGTCCTAATGGCTTTTGAGAATTTCGAGTACCCGTGGGATGCTCACATTAGCACTCTCCTTTTGTTCTGCCTCCTGAATGGGTTGCAGGTTTCATTTAGGGCTAAACAAGTAGTTAAGAACATCGTGCAGAGACCTGCCCCAGGGCTGGATAGCTGTGAGTGGCTGGGTGTGTGGGACAGCATGGGCAAGTACCTAGGGCAGTGAGCACCCCCAGTGTTTTTGAAACTCACCCCTGAGCAAGTACAGAATCAGACAAACTAGTAAAGTATCTGCAAAAAGTGTGCTGCCACCCTGGGAACTCCAGAGAGACACAAATCACCGCAACATGCTGGGGTCTGGCCCACGCCTACCGAGCTGCCCTGTTCAACACTGTTCAGTGCCCTAAAAGGCAAGGGGGGGGGGAAACGAAGCGGTAGGTGCTGCGACTGGCGCTGCCCCCCCAGCCGGCCATGCAGCCCCTCCAGCCCAGCAGGCAGTCACAGCCCCCCCGACCGGCACCACGGCTGCCACTTGCCACAGCCATAGGGTCTGCCTCCGTTTCCCCGGCGGGCACAGAAGCAGCCCCAGCCCCAGTTCCAGACGCAGGCATCGTAGCTGAGCCCAATGACCCACCTGTGCCGGTAGCAGTCGCCCCTGTAAAACTAAAGAAAGACGCAAAGAGAGCAGATCGCTCCAGGAGGGATGACGATGAGCCAGGGTCATCGCAGAAGATAGAGACAGAGATCATCACCCCGTCCCTGTCCCTGAGCGAGCTGCGAGACATGCGGAAAGATTTCAGCTGCCACCCTGGCGAGCACATTGTCACCTGGCTGCTGCGGTGCTGGGATAACGGGGCCAGCAGCTTGGAGTAAGAGGGAAAGGAAGCCAAGCAGCTGGGATCCCTGGCCAGGGATGGGGGCATTGACAAGGCCATTGGGAAAAAGGAACAAGTCCTCAGCCTCTGGAGGAGACTTCTGTCAGGCGTGAGGGAGAGGTACCCCTTCAGTG
>Ga0065711_1031369_pt1 | contig 29854 bp, 17 predicted proteins | sample Hoacrofraction12_FD_59098 | JGI IMG/M metagenome (GOLD analysis project Ga0065711, IMG submission 59098) | Hoatzin crop microbial communities from Cojedes, Venezuela - Epithelial fraction 12 v2 (version 2) | ecosystem: Host-associated > Birds > Digestive system > Esophagus > Crop | place... | reverse complement strand
TAAAAAAAAAAAAAAAAAAAAAAAATCTTGATGATGTTTAAGTCCTGTGCTTTTGCCTGGAAAAAGAATAGTTGTTCCATCAGAGGAAAAAACCCTGTAATTAAATTGAAGTGGAAAACGAGAGCCTAGAGGCAGACAGAAAGTGGGGAAAAAAATGGGGCACTCGACACATTTTAACTCACTGGTGTGCTGGGCTCTTTGCTGTGTCTGTGAAGGGCTTGGGGAAGGTAACACCTCACCTGGGCAAACCCTACCCCTGGAAGCAGCCGGGCACTGCTCCATGAACAGTAACAACACATTTACTGTTTCTGTTGTGTTGGAGCCTGAAAACTTCTATCTGTGTTTCATTTCCATATAATGATGACGATGATAAAACCAGCGGTTTTTGTAAAGGGATTCTGAAACAAAACATTGTGTTGATATCAATCAGATGCAGAATAAACCTAGTTTGCAGTGAATGGTTTAACAGTATTTGTTCGATAGTCCATTACTTCTTGGTGCCCAAACAGGTCTGGGTTTGATCTCGATTGGTATTTTGACAGATTCCACTCTCAGTAGTACGACTGAATAGCATTTGTTTCTGTCTAGTACCAACCAAAAATCTTAAATGACACAAATCATTGTGAAATGGGACTGCTGTCTTCCATGCAACTCTAAAATACACCTTCATGTACACTTCTAGCCTGTCAGATATATTCTTTGAAAAGTGTAATCTTAAATAAAAGCATACACATCTTACAAGTCCATTACTTCATCCATTCGAACAGAGATGTATCTCCAAATAATTATTAGTGCCAAGTAGAGACCACTTCACGTCAAAAAAACCCCCTACCATTAAACTTGGTACTCTTCAAAGTCCAGTATTTTTTAATGACTGAACAACTATGCTGGATTTAATTCTATTGTGGTAAATGACAATGCCAAGCACAGGCACACTGGAACAGATTATCAAGCAGTACCTTTCTAACCATCTAAAAAAGGAAATTAAAAAGGACATGCAAAATTCTTCTGCACAAAGCATTCACTAGTCTCCTCTTAGAGGCTCCCTATGGCTTGCAATTCTGATGACACGTTTTTCAGCACGTTGAACTGAACTTGGCCGATGTATCTATTTTAAGGCAAAATCTGCCTTATTGACATGATAAATACTTGCTTTTTGACCACGTGAGATAGTCCACTCTAGCACAGAACTGCAAATAATTGGACTTGAGGGTTCCTCTCAGTGCTCCTACAAAAACACCCCAGAATGTCAAAGCTGAATGAACATTGCTTCCCATTTTGGAAAGTTTTAAAATACTTTCTCTGTGCTTTCAGAGGCAAACTAGCAAAACAGATAGTGCTTAGAAAAATAAAGCAGTGAATAAAATCTTTGTGGTATCTCCTTGCAAGAACAGAGCTGTTGCCTTTTCTCTTTTTTATTCTGGAGGAAGACCAACTGCATATTAGAATAATTAATAAGCTGCATCCGTTGAAAGAACAGATGCTGGAAGCGTACCACACGGCAAAGCAAATATTGTTGGATAAGCCTGTAAGAGTCACCTGGGAGAGGCAGACCAGTCTCCAGGGATGGGAGCTGGAATTAAGGCTTTCATTAACCTTTCTTGTTTTTTCAAGTGCAAATGGGTAAGCAGAATAACGGCGAGGGAGTCTTCCCCCCAGGAGGTCATCTCCCAGGGCCCAGGCATGCAGCTGACTGGGGAAACACACAGCACCCTTCAGCTCATGACAAAGAAACCTCTGCCCACAGGTGCCAGAAGAAATAAAACTACACCCAGCCTCTGACTCGCCGCAAGACCGAACACTGCCATTCTTGCAGTTCTTGGTTCCTTCTGCCCTCTCCGTGTACCGAATGACGTCCTCTTTGCCCTTTTATTCCTCGGAAACTTCAGCCTCCTGCCACTTTGTACGTAGCGCTGAGTGTTTAACTTGTCGTCATACAAATGCCCTGGCTATGCACACGTATACATACAGGCACACCCAGCAAACCTCAGTTCTGTTGGCGTGCAGCTACGTATCAGAGACATGCATTACCCTCTAGGGGAGTCAGAGTTTTATTTTACTAAGAAGTAACAAATATACATCACAAATACACAGGTTGCTGGGCATCCTTTGAACTGATATGGCACCTGAAGTGGCTTCGGGTAAACTAGGGAGCAAGCCAAAAGTTTGACAAGGCACCCTGCTACAGGCAGATGCCCCACTGAATGCTGTAATTTGTTATCAAGAATAGTGGTAAGTGCTAAGGTGAGCCTAAATAATTTCTTTAGCTTACATTCGTCTTCCTCTCCTTTCCCCTATCCAGACCAGCTCTGTTCCAAAATGGCTGTCTGTTAGAGGGAGCAAACAACCCAGCACACACATTCTGAGCTTACGTTCTTCAGGATTTACCTGCACGTAAAACTCTCAAATGCTTGTTTTTCAGTGATTGATGCTGGATATTTGTTCATCTGTGTGAAAAGCCTCAATCTAGTCCACCATGGGACAGGACGACTGTACCATGAACAAGGTCAAGATCAGGAAGGAAGAAGGGTATGCTGCTGCTCTTAAATGATTTATTACCTACTTCAAAATTTCATCAAGGTTCCTTTTGTATTTTTTTTTTATTCCTGGAAAGTGCCTGAATCCCACCCCTGCACCCCAAGGACTGTAACGATGTCGTTACTTTTCTCCATCCACTGATTTTTGGTATACATGTGTGCTGCTAGGCTCGGCAGCTGAACCAGAGTAACACCAGCATTACATAGTTGGTTACCTATTTTCCTCTTCGTGCCTATGACACCTCTTGCGATTTCTACTCAGAGTCAAATCGTCCAGCACATCAAGAACAAGCTTCCATTAACTCATCAGCAAAAATTTCTAAATGTCGGTAAGTAATAAATGCTCAGATACCGATGCCCATCTGATCTCTGCTTTGACAGATAGCATAGTATTTGTATTATGTTGGTTTCTGAAACAACAGACATTATGCTCAAGTAGGATTGTTGTAAAATAAGATATTGTTATCTGCAGGCCTTGTTTTGAACTGACCTCATATTGCGAAGTTGCATATGAAAAAACACTGCCGTATCTCTTTTGTGAGACTTATGAAAACTACAGAATCCTGAGCAGTTCTTTACTTCCACGAGCATGATACGCTACAGCTGCTTTATTTAACAACTGCAAACAAAACTAGTAACAGGACTCTCAAACACTATGAACAGCCAAGCTGGCAGCATTTGATGTATCAGTACAGAAGACAGGTTAATTCAGTTGGCTACATCTGCTGACAGTTTTCAACCACCTTCGTGTGTATGAAGATGAAATAAAGCACAATGCAGTTTACTTACTCAATTCAAAAGTGCAACATGAGCAAAAATTCCATAAACAGCAACTCTTTGTTGGTCTGAGTTAACAATCCACATTTTCTACTGATTTCTTACATACTTTTTTTGCAGACCCTGTATATTATAAGGATGTTACGGCTAATTTCATAGACCTCATCTTCTAAACACCAAATGTTACAGAAAACCTGCTAAAACTGGTTTCCACCAGTAACTTACAGACCACAACTGGCAGAAGTGCACATACCTTTATGTAGTCAATAAGATTTTGATATTCGATATAGTTGCCTCCTCCAACTACAAACACTATTGCCTAAAAGGCAACAACAGACACATAATCAGAGTATGCATTCAAATTCCTAACATTTCAGCAGTAAAATATATACCAAATCATTAAACCTACAGAAAAAATCATCCTAATCACACTGCAGTCTAAGAAGAACTGGATACAGAACCACTAGCTTCCTACCTGAAAGAAGACAACAGAAGAGTTTTACTAGGATGCAGAATAGCAAGCTGAGAGCTTTTAACATGTCACTATCTTCTACTAAACAACATTTGAAACATAGGCAGTTGCAACGTGTTACTTTTTTGTGTGGAGATGTCTCCAGTGTCCATAGGAACAGGTAAAATATTTCCATGGATGCGTAAGAATTAATTTGGGACACATATAAAATACTTCTGTTATAAAGGAATACACTTTCTCATTATTTCCCCCCCCCCTCCACTTACAACTGGTAATAATCTATAATGTTACATGTAAAGGCCATCAGCATTTTCTGGGTTGTGTTTAAAAGAAAACAATTAATGAATAGAAAAAGGAGACTTAGTAGTTGCATCATTTTTGTTAACATTCACTATCCAAAATTGTTTGACTATACCACGTGAATTTTACATAGACTTTACGTTACTACTGCCATTGTTGCTGCGGCCATCTGCTAGCCATACATACGCTACCACACGGAATCTCTTTCGTTCAGGAGGGCGGCTAGGACACTTCAGAGACATTTGTGTATCACCAAGGCAAAGATTTTGCCTGTGAAACTCCGTAGTAAGATCAGATAAGTAAGACTCGTACTATTTACAAATAATTATGTTGAAAAATACTGAAAGTTACTGGCATTTGTATAAAATCACAAGGTTTGTTGTTCTGCTTTTTTCCTTGAATTGGAGAGACTGTTTAAAATACGGTCAGTCAAAGCAGTGGTCAACACTGCTGTTTAAGGCTGGACAAAGGATTAAATCTAGAGAGCATTTTAAAGACCTGGTATAAAAATGGGGGATTTGAATTGCTGCGTACCCAATTATGATATTAAAAAATCCCTGTAATTACCTCCAGAAGATTTTTCTAGATTTTTTATCTCCAGTATTAGTTAATGCTTACATAGTCCCTTGAAGATGAAAAGACTTCTTCAGAACAGCAGCTAATTACAATTAATACTAGCTGTAATTAGTCTAAGTGGTTTTTGCGAACAAGACCTCTTGTTTCCTTAGTCATCATCATCAAAAATGACTGGGACTTCAGGATTTATTTTCTTTTAACATATGAGCATTGAAAAATAATTTCTAAGTGACTTACCTCCTGGAATGGATTTTTGTTTCTTGGAACTGAGCTATGGAAACACAAACAAACTGCAACTTACATTTTATTAGACACTAATACAAATATGCAAAATAAGTATCATGTACACATCATGTTTATGTAATACTATGTGACATTAGACAAAGATATAAAACAGAACAATTGCTTTTCTGCACTCATTCTGCATTTTAGTTCAATGATTTATTATGGAAAATCATTCACTCCACAGGAATGAATACATGAGTAAATGGGAGTTCCGCTTCATCAGTTTTCAGGTTGCTGTTTGAATCATAAGCTTTATGACAGCACTTCTCCTAGGGCTTAAAAGCTCTAGCTGTAGTGCTGCTAGCTAGGAGCAAATACAACGAGTAAAAAATTTCATCAGCATTAGCACAGTTCATGACATTTACAAACCCTGCCTACCAGAATCTTCACCAGGTAAGCTAGTCAGTCTGCAGTGCCTGCATGTAGACTTCTTGATGCCTCAGTCTCACAAACTGCCACAGGCAGCAGGTCTGTGCTCTGCTCTCAGGCATCACAGCAACGTTGGGGTTAAACTGATTTCAGGAGGAAGAGGCAGGTTGCAGTGTGGGTGTGCAGACTCCTCCTCTCCACTTGCACACGAAGTCCTAGCCCCTGGGGGGTAGCAGGGAGAGGGGGGGAAAAACCTCTTCTCCTGCCTCACCTGGGCCCTTCAGGAGGCAGGGGAAAAGCACAGAGGAAGCTGTGTGGGCTCAGCCTGCTCCCCTGCTCATCACTCGCACGCTGTCACCGCCTTCTTGCCCTGCCCTGGCCTGCAGCCCCAGGCAGCCAAGCACATCTTACGCTCTACCACAGACTGAGTACACCGCGTTTTTCCCTTCAATTTAGCTTTTTCCTTATTTCAAGAAGTTTGCTCTGAGTGACCAACAATTGGCTCAACACAGGTTCCAGCGTGTCAGAAAAACAGGTTTTCAGAGGGAACGGCTATGTCTAATACGCTTTTTTGATCTGTCACGAATACTTCAGACCGCCCAAGCAGAACTGTTAGCCCAGTTGTCTTGGTATTTGAACATGACCTGACGTTTTGTGCCATCCTTTCAGACGGCAGGACCGGTTTATACTTGACATAGGCTTCACACAGGACATAAAGACACTGTTTGGCTTAGACTGAATTACAGTAATGCAGTTCCTACTCTATTTAAAAAATAATAGGTAGAAATGCCAGTATTTCTTAAAACAGGAAAAAGTAAAAAAAAAAATAAATCACTTTTTAATATAATCCCATTAATTATACTATTTTATACTGTTATTTTAAACTAGTAATATTTTGTCAAGCCAGCTAACCTATTTTTTTTATCATCTACATAAATATTTGAAGGGAGACTTAGACAAACCCCAATATGGCTATAGTAGAATTTTCTTGCCATGCTTAAATATTATTTAAGGAATATAATTTGAGTTTATGTAAAAAATCCAAACAAACCCAAACCAAAAATTAGAAGTTTTTCCCTATGGTGATTATTATAACTACACAGAACGGCACATTTATGAACTACTGGAAATACTCATCTTTACATTGTTTAAAGCAACATAAGAAATACATGGAGGGGGTAAAAAAATGCATATTTACATGAGAAAAACCCTTTGGCTTTAATAAAACCAATCTTTGCACTTTTGCACAAAATCTCCAAAAATTCTATAAAAGCATAACAGAACAACGAAAGCTTCAATTAAAATGAAACATAGAATACTGGCAATTTTTTTCTTTGATGCTTTCAAAAAATCTGCTTATCTTTGAAATGATATAGTCTGTAATAATACTTCCCAATAAAACACGTATATTATCTGAAATTTGTTTCCTATTACTACTCCTGCTGTCAGAAATACACTTTCCAAGTTTCAAGAACAGAGGAAGCAGGGACAGACTTTAATGTAAATAACTGAAACCAAGTCTGGATCTACCTGATCCACATTCATCCCGTAATCAACCCCTGCAATTAAACGAGCTGATTGTCTTCTCACAGCTCAGATGAAAATTAATTTTAGAAGGTATGTTAAAATTAAGTATCTTCTCTGTTTCTAGGATATTAGAGGTGAGATTAGCAGCTACAGTTCTTGGTCAAAGACATAAAGCAAAAGATATAAACTTCTAGTGTAACTACTCTTCCTCTCTTATTGGCAAAATAATTATATCCACCTCTCCATTTGCATATGAATATAAAATGTGCACCTGTCTATACAAGAGCAAATGCAGTCGATTTTTAATGATTTTTTTTTTTTGCAAAGATATTAACAAATTGCTAAAGAAGGGTCATACTCAAAATTTTAAGTTTAAAAAGTGATACAGAAACTTTGGTGCACTATCCGATGACTTTTTAATGTAACAGTGAAAACCCACAAAGATTTGAAGAAACCAAGCAGTAGAATTATAAAGAATTCTCACATTTATTATTGCTAAATATTAGCACAAATTCCTGCGACTGAACCGATGGACATGTCAGCTGCGCGTTCAGTCACTGGAACAAAGACATTTTTTGCAGTGTTATAATAAAAACTTATCTGATTGACCCAAGTTCCCATTGTGAATTCCTTCAACCCCAACTGTCTTGACTCAGAATTAATGATTAAAATTACTTGCTTGTAGTCAGCAAGTAAAATAAAATCGTATTTCTTAAGTTAGCCTTTTCACAGAGTGCAAGGAAAGAAGTAAAACTCACAGTAAACTCACCTGTCACTGCCTCGTAGCATCTTGGGGTCAAAATACCGGTAGTCGTCTGTTTCCTGTTAAAAAGTAGGTTTTTATCTCAAAAGACTGGAATTTTGGCTTATGAATTTCTGCTCGTATCTATTACATTAAACATCATTCAAACCAAAGTCATTTCCTATTTAGCAGGAACATCATTCAAAATTAATTGTGATGTCCACTAATATTCATAGTGTTTGTACATAACGGAACCAGTACAGAAAACAAATAGTGCGAGAGCTATGAAGGGTGCTATTGAGCTTTTTGCTTCTGGTTCATCTAAAATTGACTATTACATACTTTCCAAAAAATACACTGGTTGCATAATCAATCCCGACAGAAAGGCAGTATGAAGAAAGAAAATCCGTGGTGTTACCAGCTTTAGAGGAACATCACACGGTTAGTCATAAACGCTAACATTTGCCATGTTACAGAGATCTGCCATTGACTTCACGTTACAAACCCAAACAGTGCCATGGCAATGAATGCTACATACAACATAGATCAAAATCTGCTACTGTTATGTAACTTACCCTTTTCATTTCATGATTTATGACTCCTATTAAATCAAAATTAAGCTCTTGAAGAAGAAATGAGTTCCACAAGAATTTGAAAAGTCTGACTGTCTAAACGACACAAAAAATTTTTTTCTTCACACAAAACACTGAGGCGTTTCCAATATTTTTACTGGCAACAAGCAGGATTTTTGCCAATTATTACGGGTGAAAAACAGAATTCTCAGTAACTCCTTCTGACAACTACTTGGCTTTCTTCTGTCTCTATACTACATTTTCATCCAGGTACTGTGAAGTTCAGTTTGTGGATAAACTGCATGCAGGGATACAGCTGATTTTGTCTGGGTGCTTACATGCAAGATCTTTGTGTTTTGATGATTCTGTAGAGCAGAAATAATTCTTCTTGAGTTGCAGACAGATTATCTGGGGAATTTATTAGAGCTCACAAAGCATATCTATCTCTAACACTACAAAATACTTTGTATACATGTGGTGGTTACACACAGAGAATAAATCTATTTGATATTAAAGACTTCTATACAATTACATAAAATAAGTCTCTTAGCCTCAAGTTTGGCTTTTAAAAAATTTAATTTAGATCTAATTTCACACTGAATCTCTGTAAAATGCTTTTATATGCTCCACTGGGAATTTCAGCTATATCTGTAAAGTCTGCCAGCATTCACGATTTTGGCAGCCTCGCACACAAAGGTGGTACAGCCGCTCTGCAGCAGTGAGCGAGCTGGGAATGGATGGGTATTGCTGCACTAAAACGGAGAGGTATCTGAGAAACCGATCACTCGGATAAAGAGCTGCAGCTTCCCTGCTTGTTAGAAGGAATGACAGACTAATGCCAGAACTAAAATCAGACTTAAAAACCCACTATTACAGACATTTCCTCCTGAACGTATTACTGCTGTGTTTTTTTGCTGTGGGCCTGTGTAAGGAGACACACGAAAAGCAGTAAAGTAACAGAAACGTGAGAAGCTACCTTTTTTTCTTGTTGTTGTTTAAACACACTATTCCTGCTGAAATAAGTTCTGAGGGTGTAGGGAAAGAAATCCTACTAGATTTTATTCGCCTTAAGAAATAGTCTGCCAAAAAAACCAACTGTATAGCGGTTTCCTTACACACAACTGAATTTGCGACTTCCCTAAGCAATTCAAGAATAAAATTCATACTTCCGAAATTTATAGACTTCATTTTCAAGATTTCAAATTAAAATGGAAAAAGACCCATGGAAATATCCTTGACTTTCAGTCTGTATTTGTTTTTCTGCAGAAGCTAACATGACTAGTTTGTCCTAAGGAAATCCCTCATTTTTAGAATTTTTTGTTGTAATGCATGAAAGAAAACCATATAGGTATATTCTAAGCCTGAAAGACACCATATTCACCGAAACAGACATTAACCAAAATAGAGTTTCATTCATACATATCATAAATAAGATGTATCTACCTCTCAAGTCAATACAATGCATGTACTGTATTGACAGAGACTAAACTTCTTTGGGATTTGTCATAAAAATATTAAAGGTTTACTTATCAAAGATTGTCCTTACTCAAGAACCAAAACATTTTGGAATGGAAAACCAACTGGAAAACATTTAAAAGAACCTCCACAATTCTATGGTAAGTGGTGGTCAATTTCATATTGGTGCATTAAAATATGTGTACGCTTGACAACATTATTTCTTTTGTGTTAGGAAGATCTAAGGTTTTAATCCATCTCTATTTAGTGATACCAAAACAAAGCAACTATGTTATTAGATTTCTGAACAGAATATTCCTTTATGAAAACATAATCCCAAAAGCAATCACTTAAAAACCTGTTTTGACCAATAAATGTTACTATTAAAAAAATCCAAACAAAATCCAAGTAATGGATTATGTGAAGCTCATCAATGAATGTTTCTGAATAAAAATGGCAAGAAAAAGTATAGCTACAGTTAAACAATCTAGATAAGTTTAAAAAATTACAGGATGGTATTACTGCCCATAAGAAGGGTTCTATCTGTTCCTGCTTCTGAAACACTTGGAAAACCCAGGTGCAGCCTCACTTCTTCCTGCCAGCTGACCTTGCAAGGCAAGAGATGCCGCAGCGACAAGGAGAACACAGAGGTGTTTACAGACAACTCCACAGAGCTGTGCACAGCACATCATTCTGAACAGGTTTAAAATTTCAACTGATGATAAAACTTGCAGATGCTGATGGCACAACTTGTACTTTTAATATATTTATTTTATTGTTGCATTTTGTATTTAGAAAATAATTTAAATTAATTGCAATAATTCTTTGACTTCTTAATAATCTGTTCTGATTTTGCATTACAACTTTTATCTGCATGCACGTTTCATACACTGAGCACTGTAGTTAGTATAAAGGAGATTTTTCCTGTGTTGTAAAAAAAAAAAAATCAAATCTTCAGCTTTTTTTCCCCCTCCCTTTGTATTTTGCCTGTAGTGCAACAGTTTTCTATTCTGGGGAATAGAAAAGGACCTCAAACATCAGAAGATGAACAGAGGCCACAGTGGTGTATTTCTACACGTGGTTCTTTTCCAGATACAACTTCACTTCATAGTACAGCAAGCCTACACGTATTCCACAATGACTCTCTGGCTTGCTTCTGTCAGCTGAAACTTACTCAGAAAGTCGCTGTCAGTTTTCCTGCAGGTTAGCAGAATCATTCTTCAGGGTTTGCCTGGTCTCCTACGACCTGAAAAGTAGGGCTCCCTGTTTTGGGCCATGAACTCGAGGCTCTGGCACGGCAGTGAAACACGAAGCTGCTGTCTGACAGACTGGCTCATTCTCTGCTTTTTCAAGTGAAAAGATCAATGTTTTCTCCAAATTACCAAAGTGATCATGGCTGTTTTCTACTAAGTGAAACGCGACAATATCCAGTCAGTAAAAAAAACCCACATGACCTGTAAACTTTTCCAGATCAATTCCTAAATTTGCAGGCTGAGGAAGCTAGTGTTTACTTAAAAAAAAAAAAGTTTCATTTTTCACCTACTTGTATGTTATGTGTAGTTTTTAATTTCAGCTTTCTGTATTAAGTGTTCTGAGTGACCTCTGCTGGCTGACTAGACAAAATTAGCCCTATATGTCTTTTCCGGGTCTTGCATTTCGGGACAACAATTCACTGAAACCAGCGCCAGTCTCTTTGTTTGTAAGAGAAAGCAAAGCTTGTGCTAGCATTCATGACATACACTACCTATGAAGGACAGGTTAAGAAAAGTCAGGATTACCTGCATGTGGAACATCTTCATATTTTACCATTATTTCTCTCCCTCTACGTGTAGTTAATACCTGAAGGTGAAAGTGGACTAAGAAGAATGTTTCTCATCTACTGACCTGTGTGAGAGATTACAATTGCATCTCTCTGTCTGATGCTGAGACGTCACTAAACCAGGAAGACTGACATGATGTGGCAAACACACTGAAGCTTTCTAAATGACTTCTAACGGGTGTTTTTCTCAGAACGAGCTTGTGCGAAGGACGGCCATACGTAAGAGTCCTGAAGGAACGCAATACCGACTGCTTTGACTAGGCACTGCGCATAGAAAGACTCAGAGCTGTTTTCAGTCTTGACTATCTAGCTAACGTTTAAGCATTTTAAAAGTTTGTAAATTCTGTAAGTCTGACTTCAATTTCACAGAAACAAGGGGAAAAGAGGACTTTTCTGACATAAGAACAACTCTCCTTGAAAACTGGAAGACTGCATGAGGGCTAAAATATTTTCCTCTAAATAGCAAAGCTTTAAAGATGTGGGAAACAAAACTGGCTCTAACATACCTCTGTAACTACTTTACTTCTGAAATTCCGCTCTTAAAAAAAAAAAAAAGTGACGCAAAGAAAATCTCAGCCCACTATTTAACTTTCAGAAATCTAGGAGCAACAGAAACTTGGTATATTACTCTATACAAGAGTAATAGAAGCTCAGAATAGGAAAAAAACCTCAAAAACACTAGTTCGAATGAGACACAATAAATCCTCATTGTTAGAAACTACTTTTTCTGCAAAAAATCTTATGAAATGGTTATGAAAATGGTTCTAGAGACACAGCATGATTAGATTTAATTGCATTATCATGAAGAAAAATAGCCATAACATATTACATATCACAGCCTCAAGATCTCATCTGTTCCATCTCCTTCGAGGCGAGGGTAGTTATACTCACAGGGTTTGACTTCATCTCCATAAGGTTGTCCAATATACGTGTGACCGGTAGATTCTGTAAAACATAATGTCAAATTAATGGAATGCTGAAATGCTTACTAAGAATTATTCACAGGCACACTATTGTTTATGGAATAATTTACAGAGCATTTGAAATACTGCTTTTAACCGTTCTCCTCTTACTTTTTGTAAAGGCTGAGCACTTTTACCATCACTTAAATTACCCATTCGTACAGAGAATGCAAACATCTGAGGAGCATCTAGTTAGGGATGAACAGACAGTGCAAAAGAAGTGTGAAGACAGGAACAGACTTGTATTTGGGTGTTACCAATGTAAGCGGACGTGATGATGTATGAATTCTTATGAAAAGAATACTTCGCAGTTTAAGGAAAGAATATTAAAGGTGAGGATGGGAATAAGGGTGTGATTCTAAAAAAGACGTGATATTGTCGAAGAAATGGGTAAAAAAAGCAATCCTGGACACAAATGTTTGGAAGAACTGGAAAGGAACAAACTGAGGTGAGATTCAAGATGATTTTTCCTTATTTAAGATGGGAAATGTTAGCTTGGACAAAAGATCTGAAGTATTAAACAGTCAAACCACTTTAGTTATAATAAACTGAGGGAGAGTTTACATAGCAACAGGATTGGAAATATGTCTTCTTGACAGAATATATCAAAAAAGCACATTCCAAAGGATGATCTACAAATAACACTAAAAAAAGCTTAGTAAAAAAACAATGTAAATCCCCAAATGACCGCATGAGAAATAAAAAGTTAACTTTAACAGAAACACCACAGACCTACACCAGGCTTAAAAATATGAGGAAGAATAGCATCGTACTGAGCTACTGCAAAACACCTGGAGAAAGAATTAAAAGCCAGGAAAAAAATATCCTGAAAACATTGGCATTGTGGCTTCTTACTCACTCAGAACACAGAACAAAGCAAGCCATTTTATCAAGAATAATACTAACTTTTTAAAGCCACATATGTTAAAAAAACAAAACCAAAATGTTTACTACAAGAAGAATAGGAAGTCTCATTTAGAAGATAATTATTATCTATTGCTACAAGTAACAGTTTATCTGAAGATCTCTCTATAAAATACAACGTACAGGCAAGCTGAGTATTTACCACAGTTTCCTCAACTGTATTTCGTGACATACCGCTGATTTGTCACTGTGCAACGCAACTGATCGTGTCTAGTTATAGTGGAATTCCCGCAGAATTAATTTCATTGACTACGCTACAAAAGCCACAGAAACAATTTTTCAAGAATTTTATGTGATAGCCAATACTTTTCATGCATAACTTCTGTGTATAACAGGATGACTAAACAAACAACAGCTATGACAACATCAACGATGTCAAAAAGATGCACACTTAATTAGAGGTGAAATTTCATTTTACTTAGTTCAGATACGCTGTATTTCTAAATTAAATTCTGGTTCTTCACTAAGAATTACAATATGATGCCTGATTTTCTTCTTAGAAATCCTCATGTCAAAATATTACAGAATTAAGATTTGTAACTGTAAATACTTATTTATTGCCATGTGATAAAAATGCATATTGGAGAAAATAACGCATCCTCTACAGGGAAGCACGTTTCTGGGAACCGCAATTCAAAATTTCAGCTATAACGAGTTATACAACCAGTGTCTATTTTTTGTTGTTTCTTCTCTTTTTTGGGGGGTGTACATTGAAATTTGCATGTAAGTTATGCTCGGAAATATTTTCTAAAGTTAAGTGAATATCTGAAAGTGGCCCTGTCATCATAAACACACTTCGATTTTCAAGCACATTTCAAGATTATGGTTGCTTACATCACTTCTGTGTGAAAACTAGAAATGCTTCAATTGCAACTGAACAGGGAACGAATGCTTTCAGCTGTTCACTCTGTAACACATGCATTTTATACATGTTGGTCTAAGTAAAGACATGGAGGGGGTTTTTTGTTTATGAAGGTCTAGCCTATTTTGAGTATTCCATAGCTGCTCTTTTTATAATGCTGAAATCACACATGCTGGAATCTAATTCCTTACTAATGGGGGTATTCAAAGAAAATCTGAGCATTATTAGTCACTTGCCTAAAAACTGGAAGCTACAAAGTGATAGAACTATCCACCAGCAAATGCTGATGTTTGTTTTTTTACTGTACAACTGATTTTATTAATATGACAGAGGTATTGAAAGTTGATTTTCTGAATGTTCACAGTGCTCATGTGATAGACCTTTTTTAAATTGGTTTTTAAACTCACTTGTTGCTTCAGTACCAAGTTCTTCACTCCTTCCATTACAAACTGTGATCCTGTATTCATAACACGTGAAAACAGACTGAAAAACAAAATAAAGATGACGTGTAAAATATTATTTTTTAAATTTGCATTCTTAAGCTTTATGCTGACATCCAATTCCCATTGAAGTTGAAGGGACTTAAGTACCAAGTCATTCAATTTGTGATGAACTATATCCTTCATTCACAGAGCAACCAAGTCTATGGGAATATGCCTATAATCTCGCAGTCAGATCCTCAACTATCAATAGGAGGCTTGAGTTCTAGTCTTTTATCCATGGAATGGTTTATTTTACAACTTTGGTAACGCAGGATTTGAGCACTCCTTTCAGGTGGGCGTCCTAATCACCAGAGTTAACAGAGATGATCAGTGTCTCCAACCAACCAACCAGTAACTTTCCAAAGTGAAGCAGCACCGGAATTCTCTCTAAACATACTGCGCCACAGTTCCGTTATGACAGTGACAGTGCATTCCTGAAAGTTAAGCTGGTAATGAGGATTCCAATCCTCTCAAGCATGGAAAGACCCAAGTCCCATACCCTGCATCCTGTATGGGTTATACGTACCCTTAGCGTGTGTCATTATCTTTTCTATTCGTGTCTAGAAACCAGTAACTACACCTTTGAACAAGCAGACAGACACCCATCCCAGGACATCCTAATGAAAAAGCAGCGTGTTCTTGCATCCCAGACAGTCTCCAAGCCCTGGAGAGAACCAGTTTTGAATACACAGGGCTGTTCTTATCTTCTGCCATTGACTAAATACGGCTCAAAATGATGGCTGTCACAGATCCATTTCCTGGTGCTGAATTCTTCTCCTATGTGAGCCTGTACATTGAATGTGCAGGTGTAGGTATCACTATCTTAAGTTACTCTGTAGATTCAGTCACAGATCCATTTATTTTCCTGTGTGTAAGTCCCATGCACTGTTAAGGGGAGATGAGTGCTTGCAATTATGTGGAACTTAAAACTTCTTACAAATAAGGAAATGTTTTATTCCGGGCCTCATATAGCACTAATCACACTTTCAGTACTATTAAAATAAGCTAAAGAACCGAAAGGCTTACAGAAAATTAATCAAAAGCATACCCCAAAGGTTTAGGCGTAGTGCTTCCATAGCTGGTTGGAGCTGAAGCCATCTTAGTGAAAGCCCTGTGAAAGCAGGGATAGAAATCAAATGCTTATCTCATGGCACAAACCGCTGTAGAATGTTCCGCTCTGGTCATGTGCAAGTGAAAAAACTTCTGCTTCTCAAACTCTTTCAGGAAGTTACTATTTATTACATACATCCGCCTTGTCTAGAAATACAGGAGTTCAGGAACTGAAAGGAATTAGATTTTATACTTACAAGACAAAGACTTTATTCTGATACCCTGTAAAACTAGAGTAACTGATAGGCAGCATGGCCCTTTGGTATCAGCCAAAAAAACCCGGAGTCTGAACTAGCATAACTTTTCATTTAAGTCAGTAAACTGTTTCTGTCTTGGATCATTAAGTAAGCTACTACGTGTCATGTTCAATACTGTTCTTGCATTACTGGGGTTTAGTTTTAAAATAAGATTTGCATATATGACCATTACACATTGAGAGCAAAAAAATATGCCAGAATGAATATTTAAGGATAATTTATGATGTATGAGAAGTAACACATAATTCTTTCATGACAATGCTGAGTTACTTACTTCCATTGTTTTATGTAGCTCAAAGGAGCAAGATTACAACCTGCATCCGTCAATGCTTTTTTATACTGCTCCAAATCAATCTGAAATTATGAAATGGAGAATTGCAAAAGGTTGAAACTACTCTTAACTCTCTTTATGTGCAAAGATGAGATATCCTTATCTAAACATTAAATAAGTAAAGTTATAGCATTAACCAAAGTTAAAAAGTAGTTATGAGTCTTAATCCCACTTCCTACCAAGTATGAAAATATAACTTCAAACACAACTCGCTACGAGCAGCTCTCATTAAACTTGTGTTTATGAAATTAAATCCTGTGCACTTTCAGATACGGGAAGAGTCATATCAGCATCTTTAAACAACCTGACAGAATATTGGTGTCTGTAAAATGTCAGAACAGCAAATAATAAAACTGAAGAGAAGTTAATACACATTTATAAGAATATCTTCTCTTTGCCTAACCCAATGTATTTTCTCTACCACATAATATTTCTACCATATAACAATATTTCTTGAAATTAACAATAAGTTCAAAAGAAATATTAAGAAATTGTTTCCTGAATTATTCAAATATTGGCACAAGAAGTTTTTCTCCTTTATTCATCTGCTAGTCAACTGATACAATTATTCTTGCATACTCAAGGACAGAGTGAAGAGCCATATTAACATTTTGTTTTATCTACTTCTTCTATTGAGCAGTGGAGCAGAATAATAGAAACCATGCCAAGATGTGTCCTGCAGTAACTCTGAACTAAATATTTAAAAAGATAATCTTGCTCCTTACTAGCCATTAATATCCTTTGAAACAGTGGCTAAAGCTTTGTGAGCAGATTCCCTGATAATACTAGAAAATCTATTTAAAGTTTTAATATTTCCTAGGCATTTCATACTTTGCTTCAAAGAGAAGCAGAAATACCTATTCAGTGCTGAAACGATACAGAAAAATCCTGTGTGGCAGAATTTGGTGTTGGAAGCTGAAAAGAACATATGTACCTCCGAAGGTGCCTGAGCTGAGCTTATGTAATAGATAAGAAATAATCGCATTTTGTCTTCTGGAGTTCCAGCTGCAGTGAAAAAAAAAAAAAAAGAAAAATTAAAAACCTACAATTGTAACTATGTTGCCATGCTAAATGCTCTTCATTAATAATATATATGTACATTCAGACCTTTAGGTATGACAATAATTGTTATCTATAACCATGGCCTTGTTCAGCGTATAAAATGGTAGAAAGACATGTAGCAATTTTATTAAAAGTTGGGTTAGACTGGCTCATTGATTCTGAAAGCTTACTTACACTTCCCCCTTTTGCTTACAGCAAATATTATTCTTCAAATAACATAATAAATAAGTTATGTAGCAGCATTATGTCTATTTTATGAAAGAGTTACAAGCAGGAAGTAGATCCATGAGGGGAGACTGAAGAAAAATCACAAAATTAAAAGCCGCAGCACATTGTTTTTTAGCTCTACAATTTGTTTATGCAGCTTTATGGTTGACTGCACTGAAACACTTGAGGGCTGCAAAAGCGCTTATGTGAACTTTTGGTCAGGAAAAAAATCCTGAATGTCCAACTTGCTTTCAGGAAGGATTTCACCTCCTGAAACATCTTTTGTCACACCACTCGTTAGAGAAAAACACTGCTACAGATCTCAGGAAGCATTAACAACAGCAATCAAAATTAATCTCCGCCAGATCAAAACCATGATGTGGCCATCCCCGTGCTACTTAGACTATAACCTACTGCAGCAGATTCTGAACACCATCTGCTTTTTTCTAGAAGACAGTCACTATTAGTAAACACCACAGTTTCAAATGAAGATTTCAGAAGTACAAGTTCTCAAAACAAACATTTCAAATTCATAATCCGTCATTTAAAAAGGCTGATACCTTTAGCTATAGTACAGTATTTTAATAAAATGCACTTTCTTGTACTTGTGGGTAAGCAAAAAAGACAATTGTTTCTGTTTTTTTGTTTTGGGGTTCCCCCTCCGCCCCCACTATGGAATGTGGATCGTGTCAGGGGGGGATCACCTAATCTAATCTGCAACTGTTGTTTGTATGTGAGCTTATATTTAGTTTGGCAGAAGTTAAGAGTAAGCGCTGTCATAATGAACATTTATGACTTGGTACAATTTTTTCTGGGAAATAAGTTTTATTAACCTTTACCAAATACCAGTAAGCCAGAAGATCAAGATCTGAAGAAACTTTGTATTATCTAAACCAAAAGGCAGCTTTCAAGGTAGACATCCCACCTAGAGTTCACTTGGGTAAATAAAGCACTTAAACATTCCAAATATACAGTGTAACTGACTTTGGTTTCTGTAACTGACTTGGAAACTTGGTTTCCAGCTTGCCAGTTCATAGCTTGTTTCAGCACTTTGCTGATCACTGAGTTTCAGTTCCAACTGGACTCCTGTGGCACCCGACAGCACTTCCCTCGCCAGGCCTATTTACTATGCCTACAAAACTCCTAGAAGATTTGTGCTCATATAAGCTTAAGTGATATTTTGTCTTGCTAAAAGATAATAAATTAAAACCAAAACAGAACAAAAAAACCTCTGACTGTATTATATACACTTTACTAAATCTGCAGAAAACCCCTTTGTTTGGCAAAAGTACTTTACTCCTGACATACTGCTGAAGACAACCACAGCTGTGATAAACAGCTGAGACCCAGGTCAGCTGCCTGTGAGATCTCCAGTGTTTGTTTCTAGGCTATGGTCTGCGGCAGCACAGTAGGGAGAGGGAGCGTTACACGTTCTGAAGAAAACTTCACTTGGTGAACCTAGAACAGAACAATTCCATTTTCCATTCAAAAACCAGCAGGCAGCCTTTAGGGCTACTGATGACCTACTAGCGCAAAGCAACACCAGAAATTCCTATTTCATCACTATGCCAGGATATAGTAATACCGACTGAACTGGGAGGCAGCTAACAGCCCTGACTAGTAGACCAGTACAACCCAGCAGGCAACTGGAGGCTGAAGCCTGAAGCTGCTGAGCGGTCGAGGCTCAGTGCTTCTGCGAACAGCTCTGCAGGTACCACTGCCACAAGACAGATATCCCCGCAGGCAACGCAAACGAGTCATTCACCACTGAAAGCACTGGAAGACTCGATGCGTTATTCCTTCAGATTGTTTTCCGCTGGTATCTCTCAGTGAATCACACAATAGGAAGCTGGCCAGTGTTACCAGATAGCATGCCTGGAAATCATCACCGTGATTTAACTCAAAATCCTTTTGTGATACAAACGTACCTTAAACCTAGGTGACGCATATGAAATGCTAATGTGCTACTGTGAACACCTGAATACTTAGCTTATGAAGGTAAACTCTAGCTTGGAAATCTCATCTCTCTCTTGCGTAAAACCCAGGAACTTTGCTACTAGGAATGCTGGTATGATACATCAGGCTTGGTAAACAATTTGCTTTATACTGCAATCTAAAACCGCATGTGTGGATTCAGGTAAAAAGTAATCGATCCAGTAGGAAACGCTAGCAAGCATAGCAATTTCTGTTTTCATATGTAAGCTCACGCAAACATAAAAGCCGAAATCAAAATAGTACCTGCACAGTTCATTCTGAACGCAGAAAAAGACTAGCTTGTATTGCTGCTTATTAAAAGTACAGATTGTACATACTCTTATTAGTTTCATATTAACAATGAATGTCTACTGAATTACAGATTGACACCTGAGATGAGATTTTCTGAAAGTCTGTTAGTTTCTAGACTTGATACAACATGACATCTGTAAAATCTTAGCTTCAGACTTCTACCAACCACGTACTATTTCTTCTACTGCCTTTCGATTCTATACCACACACACTAATAAAAGATTTTTTAAGAAAGTCAGCAGGATTTATATATACTCTTTCTATAAATATGAATTGTTATACAAACTCCAAGCAGACATCACATCCAGCATGGAGCTACAAGACTACACACATAAGCATGCAGTAACAAAACATTTTCTTCAAGAGCATACTGGGAACAGAGCAGGAACCCTGGGTCTCTAAACGCTCGAAGTTTGCCAATATACTTGCCAATATGCAGACAGGCCAGTGGTCATAAATTCAGTTTTACAATCTTGCTCTGCAGGTTATTTTGTTCCAGCCAACTTGTGTCAGATCTCATTAAAACCCGTCAGAGGGCTTTGACATACCTCAGTTTGTGAGAGGTTGAAACGAGAGTTGATGCTACGACACTACGAAAAGCTGAGAACCCATCCTGGTCTCAGCCTTTTAGAGAAAGACCCCTAGCGACTCCTGCTACCAGAGAATCTGAGCATCACCCGGTGTGTAAGGCTTTGCCATGTACGAACCACGTATGAAGCAGAAGCTGGGGTGCACTGCTCTCGGGCAATGAAAAGAGACGGGCCACAGCTGGATCAACGCATGCAGAACGTCAGGCGAGTCCCTCAGCAAACTGGCCCACCCATGTTTTGCTTCACTTCTCTCCACCTTCTCCCAGCCATATTCTTCCTCACACAAGCAAGAGCTGTGCACATTACAATGACTTGATCTAACCGAGTTCTATGAAATGCCCTTTGTCATTCTGTTTGCGAGGTGTGTATGCGTTGTCAGACATGCAGTAGGATTTTAAAGAATCAGTATTGTTCAGACCACACAATTTCATGCTACACTAATAAATACTGATGAAGCACAAAAAGTTAAAATACTTTGACCTTCAGAAAGAAGGAGTTAGGAAAGGATTTTAGAGTGGAGCTGCAAAAGTTGCCAATATTTTGGATATTACTCAACCAAAATAGTAAACTCTCTAAACTGCTACTAAAAATCAATAAAAAGCTGTTTTCTTTACAAGTTTTGCACAGCTTGCACATAAGCTCTTTACCAACCCTGAAGTCTCAGCAGGTACAGATTTACTGCCTATCTAACAAATTTTATACCGAGTTCAGATTTAAAGTACTCACCGTCTGGGTCAGAAATCATGTCCAGAAGAGATTTATCCAGAGTGGATTTGCTCATTATTTTTTCCTCATATTCAAAATACACATCCAGCTTTCGACTCTATTTAAGAATAAGTGTTAGGGTTAACATCTTAACACTATGAAAGAATATTTATTTCCTCTTTAAAAAGGTATATAGTTTTACTTAACATGACTGTTTTTAAAAATATACTTTTAAATAAATTATCAGTAAAAATAACTAATGCTTGCATTATAATATGCTTTTATTAACTCTCAGAAAAATTGACGCTTACGTAATTCTCAAGTTAAGGGTGAAAATGCAAGTTAAGCAAGGGTTGTCTGACATGCAAATATTAAATGGGAAGAGGAGCTTTGTTTCCAACTATGGTTTTGCCATAGCTTAAAATTACATGCCATCACTTGTGGTGTTATACCGTAACATGAAAAAATAATGTTCAAGTGCATATTATGTCAAATTCATGCTGAATCTCCAGTCTCTCAGTCATCAACGCAATTACTCAACGCAGATTGATGTGGGAAATTCCTAAATACATTAAAGCATCATCCCAGAGAAAAGTTGGCAACTGCCACCTTGGGCTGGTACTGAAATAACCACCTCAGATCAAAGGCTTGCAATAATTCATTCACACCAAAGATGGAAGACTTCATAATTAGATTATCTTGCTAACACTGGAAAAGACACATGCAGATCAAGTTGCAAAAATCCTTTTTAAGGGAGGATGGCACTGGGACCACACAAAAATAATGAGGCAAAAGCTTTATGGAAGACACCAGATGACCATGCAACTAATGACTGCATGCAATACATCTGTGCAAACAACCAAACTTTGCACTTCTCCACCATCATATCATGAACTTACAATCTAAAGACAGAAAAATGCATTCCAAAACTTCTTTAAAAAAATTCTGTTACATCACAGATCATTATAAGCGTTTGAACACTAAAACATAGCATTACAACACGTTACAACTACTCAGCGTACAAAACCTTACTATCCGGTAACTAACTAAATCCTGGCGTTCGGACACATTCTGCTATGCACTGGCTGACAGAGGAGACCAGCAGAGTGGATCTCCATCTCGTTGCCTTGGAAGTGTTTCAGCTCCCCATCATACCCGCTGGGGAGTGAAATGGTACTGCAGGAGCGAGGCAAGAGGCTCCGGGGCTTCTCCTGGGTTCAGAGATTCAGGAAATTTTGCCTGCTAACGCCAAGGCATGCAAAACAGCTATGGCACCTTCTAACCCAGTGCAGTGGGGGTTGTAATGACAGCAACGGAAAAACTTTAGAAGTCTGGTTTTCACATGTTTTTTAATTCTACTAAAATTATTCCTGAGATCACAAAGAAGGAAATGGAATTTTTAAAATGTTATTTCACCACCCCACCCACCCCCCAAAAAAACAACAACAAAAAAGAAGACGACAATGAAAAAAAAAGCTATTTCTCTAGCCTAAGGGTGTTAGGATATTTCACCTTCTGAGTATTGTAGGTCCGTCAAAAAAGAATTTGAGACGGGAATAGAAAATGAAAGAGGTAAGTCACAAGAATATTTTAATATTGAAAGCCTTTGGCAATCAGTTTATGATGCAGGTAGCTATACAGCACTTCTATTTCTCATTCACCATCTACTTTACTCACAGAGAAGAGCAGTTACTTGCAGAACAGTAACTTAAAGCCTTTGTGGAAGCTTGTAATTACAGCTCACAAAATAAATTACCACGAAGCGTGCTCAAAAAAATGACCACTTACTACTTTTAGAGGCAGAAAGATGTATTCTGTCGTTTGCCATTGTGACTATGACTACCTATCAGGCGTACAAAGTGACAAAAAAAAAAAGACCTAGATCTTCTTTCAAGCTATATTTACCTTGAGCTCATGTTAGAAGAGTAGTCACAGCAAATTTTTTGTAGTTACGCTACTGTAAAACCTTGCATTAATCCTGTATTTAGCCAAGGTTAAAGTGATTATCAGTGTTTATGTTACACTACTTTCAAGTCTGAATAGAACCGAACTACCAGCCTTTTTCCAAGTCCTTTCTTCAGAAGCAACGTGGTATCCAGCATGCCAGACATGTTCTGTGACTTCAATTCCATGGCATCTTGGAGACTATCTGTGTTAGAGTTTCCTTAAATCTCTCTAGAGAGATATAACAATTGCTAAGGAACTACTACTGTTCTTCTAGTCTTTCCATTACATTCACTTGCTTTTTGTGGTTTAACTACATTTGTATCTTCTTGCATGGAGCTAAATACAATGTTTTTAAGTTTAAAATGTTTTTCCCAGACAAAAGGCATCCAACAAACAAAGGATGACTTGAAATGTGGAAACTTCATCTTATTAAGATAAATACATTATTGTTGAATTTGGCAATGCCCGTATTATCACAGCTGGTGATCTGTTTAAGACAAATTTATTCAGATGGCATGTAAAAATTTACAACATAAAAAAAAGATTCACTAACTCATTATATGTGTTTACAGATCAACTTTTAAATACAATTATGTAATGCAAACATGAGATAGTTTCAATTGTAAGAACAGATTTACAGTTGTTAACTTACTTGGAGCACAGAGTAGGTAAAATTCTTCTCAACCATGTGCAACTCCATGGCTGTTTGACTAAGACTGCCGAACAAAACAGAGTAACCGCAGCAGAGAACTCACTGGTTGCATATACTTGCTATGCTTTACACTGAAACATTAATGGTACATGTACACTCACTCGCTTAAAAAATTTCGGACACCTACTTTTGAAGTGTGAACTTAGCACTCTTTGGGGGAAAAAAAACCCAAAACACAACAAACTGAAAATCCTAAAACCTCAGGTCCTTTGTTTCTATCCACAACAGGGACATCAGAGGTAAGCAGCAATGTAAAACTTTCAAGACTCTCTTTCTGATGTGACAAAAGCAGGAACTGAAGTGATGGATCAATAGGATGAGTCTATTCAGCTGCTTCTTCACTAGATAACTGAGGGTTACTAGCAAAGATGCTAATTAGGGCAATATTTTTCTTATATTTGTTCGCTAGGAATTAGATGGACATCTAACCACATTTCATACAGGTTACTGAATAGCCTTAAACACTACTAGTTACCTTTTAATAGATTTCCCACATATACCACACCAATGAGACAGTCACTTCCCAAAGAGCCAACTTGTCTAGTAAGTGCTGATAAGAAGCAAATGTCCCATTTAATTTAAGTAAGTACAATTTTGCTCAGTCATTGGCAAACTTACAGACATGCCAAGAGGGAAAGCTGGTGATTAGGAGCTAAACCATCCTGTAGATTCAATAAAAAAAGATAGCAAAGAGCAGGTTCTTGTGGGTGCCAAACTGGCAAGCAAGGTGAAAAAAACTAATAACAAAAATCAACAGTAAAATCGAGATGCATTTACATTTACAGTTGTTCCCTTTCTGCCTCCTGCTCTTGATTTCCTACTATGACATCTTGTTCCACACCAACCTCATTCAGGAGACCCTTCTGGCTGCCAATTCAGGGGCAGGATCTGTACAGCAGTTAAAGTGCTACACTTCGGCTTGCTTTGTCCTTTTTTTTTTTAAATATTATTTGTGAAAGCTTTTAAATCAGTATCTTTAGAAACAGGCTGTATGTAAGCCAAAACTTATTTTAGGGAAAATCACTGAAGTGCATGGGAATCTCTACCTGAGCACTGTACTTCAAAGCAAACACAATAATCCTTCCTTTTTAAGCACAGAAGTGGAAGCAGGACCCACTGAAATCTCTTAGAGGATCATTTCTATAAGGACTTGTTGGAGACTCTCCCATCGTCTTTACAGTACAAAGGCTGTTCATTCAGAGAGAGAGAGAACATGTAGAAGAGAAAAGAAACTTGCTAAGAAATTACTGGAGGAATTTCTCAAAGATGTTGACAGAAAACAACCAGAAATAGTAACCCCCAGAATGAGCAAGGCTGGTCAGGTAATTATTGTGTGCTGCTATCAATAGGAAGAGAGTCTCTGGGAGAAGGCTGAAAGGGGCAGCTACAGCCAGTTCCCTCTGAGCGAACTGCACAGATGATGCTGGAAATGTCACTGTAACTGAACTCACAAAAAGATGTTGTTTACCGGAAAGTTACTCAGTTATCAGTTTTGAACTACAGAAAAACAGCCTGGACCACCATGACACATACATTTCACAAACACCGTTTCTGTTCACATGGTAAGAGAGAAATGTAACCTCATTTAAAACTGAGTCATTAAAACAGTGGAATTCCTTTGCAAAATAGGAATTTGATAATTTGAAAGGCTACTGGCAATCCCAGTAATGGAATCATTCAAAGTATCAGGCCTTGAGATCAAGCAAATCGGAGACAGACGATAAGAAAATTCAGTAGGAATAAAAAAAAAACCCTAAACCAAGCAAGTGTAAGTAATCTAAGACAGATAATAATTCACACAAAAATCTGCCACTTAAATTCATATGTATAGAAATCTAGCAAGATGTTACCTAATCTATCCTCTCTCCAATTAATCACTTCAGAGAAGTGTACATGTACACCTTTTTATATGCCCGATTTAACACACTTCAGTAATCCTAGCATTCATAGAATGACATACACAGATACGCATTACTTGAAACTCTAAAGCAGCTAGAGAGATATCCATAATTCTAGTTATCTGTCAGGTACAGCCCTTCAGTCACCAGCTTCTTCAGAGAAAAAACAATCTGTGCAAAACAAGGATGCATTTGTTCTAAGCAATGGCAATAAATACTTGATGGCTGACTTCGTGAAAAAAGTGATGCATTCTTTCCAGTACTGCACTAAACACTTGGATACGCCAAAAAACTGCCAGGACCCCTGAGTACGTGATTGATTTCTGGTTTCCTCTTGCTGTGTCTTAGAAAATGATCCCAGAGAATGTGGAAAGCAGCTGTCAACTGTAAACATTAAAATTTGACCACAAGAAAAACAATATTCACTCAGCATATCTAAAGCAGGTCTTGTAGCATTCTTTGCACTGATTCTCATATATATGTGGAGAAGAACACTCAGATACTTAAAGTAGCAAAAAAACCTAACAGAGAATGTAAGCAGCCTATTTTAAAGTATGAATGTGCTTTCAGATTATTTTAAAAGTCAAAATGTAGTAATCTGAAGAAGAGCATGGTGCCTCACTAGCTCCTCGTGACAGGGCACTTGCCAAGAACCTTCTCTTATCCTAATCTGGTTTAATTATTTAACTGTAAATAAAACGTATTAATCACAGCCTCATCGTGCCATCAGAATTTCTTTCAATAGTACTGGCTGAGATACTGTCCTTTTTGAGAGTATTTTTGAGGAAACTGTTGGGTAGCATATCATCCTGCACATTAAAAATTCCACAGCTTGAGACAGAAAGATATTTTTGTAACACTGGGGAGTAAAAAGACGGGAAAAAATGGACAGGACAAAGCAGCTGGAAGAAACTTTACATTCACTCAGTGAAATGGCTTTAGTGTAGGTAAATTCCAGTAGAGGAAACACATGCTTTTGCATTAGTTTGAGTTTAAGATATTTTCCTAAATATCTGGAGATGAAGGAATTGATTCTTTCCAAATTAAAAGATGCTGTCTCCTGGTCTTCTTCGACAGCTGTACCATAAGAAGGTAAGGAGCCTGAGCACTTCGCAATACCAGAATGAAGAACCACGTATGGAGAAAAGGATCTCCACTCCCCGGGAACTCTCTAACAGCAGGCGTCCTGTCAAAGGAGAGCGCCCAAGGGCTAGGAGAGGGCTACAGCAGAGGATCCCTAAGGTAATTCCTTCCACCTTCAGGCACCGGAGAAGTGTGTCACTATCACCAAATGGTGAACAAACAAGCGCATCTGACTCCAGTCCATTGCCCAGAGGACGCTGGCGATCCAAACTGATGTTATTGCCATTCCACATCCTGCTCTGAAACCTGGCTTCTGTCCAACAAGGAATACATAAAATACCGCTGGTGTAGGCCTGCCATCACCGTCTCAGTATCTTTCTTAGAAAAGTCAATTTACAGACAAGGCATTAAATAAAATACTAACATTGTAAAACTTCTATTTTATTTTTCAGTGGTATTAATGTATTGCTTTTGAATTGCCAGATATGAAAACTGACATGCCTAATACTGCAAAAGCACATAAACTGGCCCCACAGTAATAAGCCAGAAACAATTCTATCTCTTCACCAATCTTACAAATGTCAAATGAATTTATTCATTAAAATCAGAACGAATCCTTTGCTCATTCATAGTACTTAGTTTAAAAAAAATTATCAGTAGCAGTAACTGAGGACAGATCTTATGCACTTCACAAATGTCAAAGTTAGCTTTAAAACACACCGCCTTCCTTGAGTTATAAATAGTATGGGGTAAAGTTTTCTAACTACTGTTTTTTCAGTGGGACTTGGTGGTTGTATCATTTTCAAAAACAGAATCTCAGTTTTTCTGAAAGCCTCATCTGTAATCTGTGTTCTCATACTGTGAAACAGATCCATCTTCCAAGTCATCCTACTCGCAGCCATGGTCTTTACTTGATACTGAAACCACCTGCAAGTCCTCTGATACAAGAGCAGCAGACGTAAACAGAAAAGAGGACAAGCACCCTTCTGAAGTGCTTAAATTACACACAAGACATCTAACACAAACACTGCTGAAAGACCAACTTTCTAACTTGCATGATTATTGCCACTTCTCTGGGTATCATTTTTGCTGGTGAACAGTAAACAGTGCCCTTCTGATAAACACATACAGAACAGAAAACTGCTTAGACTGAAGTCATAACTTGCCATGACACCTCTAAAGTAAATAAAACACTTCCATCATAAATTTATTTCAGAAAGACTCCAACCCACAATAAAGGTTGTGGCCATCATAAAAACCACAGAGAGCATACTAGTAAATTCTGATAAGAAAAGAGTGGATATGTTATGTTTACTTCACTTTCCAAGCAGAGGCATTCAAAATTCACTCCCTCTCACTCTTCAACACTAAGTAACATTATACAGTGATTTCTGCAGAATGTAGCACAACTGAAAAGGCTCACTTTCTTATCTTACTTCACCTGCTCAAATATATTTCTCCAGGTAAGGAGCACCACTGATAGAAAACTGGAATGGGAGAGCAATCATACCTTTATATGCTCCAAAACGGCTGTTGCAACATTTGTATGAAGATCAATGAGCCTCTTCTTTTCCAGAAGTTCTGGAAGAGAGCTGAAGAGATTAAATACAAACTAACCTGCTGAGTTGCACAGTTAGTTGAATTGTGTATTGGATATAGTTGGTAGAAAAAAATTTATAGAATCAGAGAATCACAGAACTGTCTGAGTTGGAAGGGACCTTTAAAGATTATTAAAATCTAAAATTATAGAATTCAGTAGGACTGGAACTAAAAAATTACAAAGTACAGATGTAATGATTCTCACAACAGAAGGACATTATCCACATGTAATGTAGTAAAACAGGTTTTCACCTTGACTAGCAAAACCCACACATAATGTGGGTAATCTAATATTCCTATTGAAAGCTTGTTATCAACAACCGACATATGCCCTACTTAACTAAAGGAATAATCTACTAGAATTATGGCTTATACAATCAACATTTAGGTCATCTCTGATACATATAAAAGTGTCAGTATCTGCCAAATAATAGTATCTGTCAAAGAATACCAAATAATGGCAAATAATTATCAAATAAATTTAAATGATAATAAAAACTGTCAAATAAACACAGAGTCTTTGGATGTCCTGGAATCTGTCACAGGTGCTTCTGAACAGAACACCAGTCTCTATGCAGGATTCATGATTGAAATCTTGTCTTTAGTGAAATGGGAAACTGAATGGTTAAGTTTACCTCGTAGACAATTTGTTATTTAATGTGTCGTGATCTACATGGTTTTCACTGGTGGTACTTAGGCATCACACATATAAAAGACTCCTCAGGGTCTACAAGCTTTCAGATCCAAAAGCACCCCAGACAGTCAGTGTCTTACTCAGCTTAATAATAAGTGCATGAAAAGGCACTTAATGACTTTGACTGCACATCCTGAAGAACCATGAAGTTAAGTAACCATACTTTCTTTCTTCCTTTAAGCAATTATAAAATCAATGTTACCCACAACGATTGGCCATTAATGACATTAGCTGAAAGGTGATTAGTACTGCATTTGTAAAGGACTGCATTTAAAAATAGAAAGAAAGGAACAAAAAAAGACAGGAGAAATTGTAAAGCCTAAGGCAACTGTGAAGGGTATCTTCTTCTTGCTAGCAGATGATGGACAACAAAACAGCAAAGCCTAGTTTAATTTTTCCAGCAGAATAACGACTAAATGGAAGATCTTAATGATATTTGGAGTTCTCAGCATAATCCTAAAGATTAGAGCCAAAACATTGCAACAGGAGCATTTACTGTGTTATACACTTTTCTGAAGAGGGAAAGTTTTTCCTTAATAATGCCAGATTACAGAAAGCAGTCGTATCACAGAATCACAGAATGTTTGGGGTTGGAAGCGACCTCTGTGGGTCATCTAGTCCAACCCCCCTGCCAAAGCAGGGTCACCTACAGCAGGCTGCACAGGACCTTGTCCAGGCGGGTCTTGAATATCTCCAGAGAAGGAGACTCCAC
>Ga0065711_1031368_pt1 | contig 29857 bp, 16 predicted proteins | sample Hoacrofraction12_FD_59098 | JGI IMG/M metagenome (GOLD analysis project Ga0065711, IMG submission 59098) | Hoatzin crop microbial communities from Cojedes, Venezuela - Epithelial fraction 12 v2 (version 2) | ecosystem: Host-associated > Birds > Digestive system > Esophagus > Crop | place... | reverse complement strand
GGGGGGGGGGGTTGAGGCTTGCTGTTCTGGAGGAAAACTAGTACAATACAGTGCACACCTGGTTCTCCTTCAGCACTAATTGCCACTGTATCTGCGCACACACACACAGCTACGAGGAGGTTCCTGCACAGATCTCAAAACCAAATTACTCCTCTGTACTCCAATATCTGTTTGTAAAAGCACCATGCTATGAATACTCAAGTGTCCATCTGAGCTGACAACAGCCCTTTCCCCTATCAGCTGTGTTTTGGATTTCATGCTCATTGCCAGAGGGTTCACAGCTGGGAATTACATATAGGTCATGTAAAAACTCTTTCCTTATAGTACTTCTCAGGTCTTACTGTGCAATAGAGGGTAATCTTTTGGAATGTTTTCCAACTGCCTCATCTTCCATCGAATTCACCTTACAAAGATAAACTATGATGTAACTAAAAGATAACTGTCAATGCTACGCCAGTTCCCCTTCTCCCACCCCCCAAACTGCATAGCACTTGCCTAAAGCACTTTCCTTTCTTCAGCTTTCAGGCCCCTGCATAGTTCCACCAAGGTGGCCTGAGCCTGACATAAAAGTTGTTGCAATTCTAGGTCCGATTCCACAAGATGCTCTGGCAGTATACACCCTCCCTGGCCTGCACAACTTCGGTATTCCGGGGCCAATCTTTTAATGATTCTGCCAATATGGCTCAATTTTGATTTCCAAGCTGCTATGCTTCTCTTCTAGTTCCGAACTTCTGAGCATCACAGTCAGTTTCCTACCACAAAAGCCGGAAAGACAACAGTATCGTCCACTTTATATTCAAGGAGAAGAGGATACTCTCACCTCAGTATCCGAGCTTCCCATTTCTGCCAAGCAACAGGCCAAAAGCCAACGTGAACTTTGCAAAGCGAAGCTACTTCCCCTTTCTCGTGGTGAGAAGGCACCACCTTGTGGATGCTGCTCCCAGAGGAAGGCTTCACCAACCGGCAGAAAACACTCCAGTACCACCAAGTCCCAGTTCTGGCAATGGGAGCATCAAAGGTTTGCATAATGAAAATGTTACCACTAAATAAATATCGGAGCATGTTTCAGCTAACAAAGCATTCTGCCTAACTAAAGTGGGTAATTAAGGCTTTGTTATATTTAATCTCCAAGTGAATACTGAAGTTCTTAAGCTAAACCAACTATGCAAAATCTTAACAAAAGAAATTGACTGGTAGCATTCAACAGTAAGCTCTTTCCACTATCCCACCTATATATATTTCTCCAGCAAGCACTGATTAGACGCTTATTGCAAGGATCTAAATTAACATAATTGATTTGCGTGTAGAAATAATCTCAGTTTTCCACAAGCAACTGCCAAATAGCAGTCACAGTCAAAAGCAAATTTAATCAGGCACTGTACAAAATACATAGCCACTACCTTTGTCCGAAATAAAATACCCAAAATTGCTACAGGTCAGTATGTTGGAAGTTAGAATAAGAATATTGTACTTTCTTCACTTGGTGGGCAAGCAATATTTGCCATAAAGAGAATCCTTCATCCACAGGCCCTCTCAGTAAAGCTTCTTTTTCCTTTGCATGTTAAACTTGGGCCAGGGGAGACACCGAACAACACGGCTGAGAACATAATCCAAACAACTTCTAGCTCAACATCTAGCCACTAGAATATATGTCCTCCTGTCAAAAGACTGAGAGAACATTCTGAAAAACAATTGATGGAACACAAAATTAATGTCAGTGGGCTGATGGAATACAAAATGAGTAACAGAATACACTTTACAATATCTATATACTTGGTATTCAGAAAGTATGGAAAGCAGAAAATGCCTATGACTCCTATTTTAAAAGCTGATTCCTTTATGTATTATCTCCATATTCCACCAACACTGCCAGAGTTTTTACGCAATTTACACAGAATGAGCATCCAAAAAAACCCACAAGAATATAAAATCTGCTTGCAGTCCTTGAAAATGTTTCTATAGTTAGTATTTTTATGTAAATGCTAATATTTCAGTGTCTAAAACTATGAAGAAAAATGGACTGCAATGAAGGAAATTAATTCTATCTTCGAGTTCTGATGACTCAAAAGACAGTGCCTGTAGTTTCAACACAATTAGAGACCCTGGATGAAATTATTTTCTTGCAAATCACCTTGCCATCCCTACATTTCATTATATGAATACAGAAAATAAACCTAAGAAGAATTAACACATTTCAGTTTAGTCTTAACCCATATAGCTGAAAAACACATCTGTTGTCCAATTAGTACATTCAAGTGAGAGGAAGAGATAAACAACAGCCTGATGTTCAGTAGCAACACTAAAGTCCCCTGCATCGTTCCAGCTGTGTTCAGATTTGGGCCCCTCACTACAAGAAAGACATTGAGGTGCTGGAGCGTGTCCAGAGAAGGGCAACGAGGCTGGTGAGAGGTCTAGAGATCAAGTCTTACAAGGAGCAACTGAAGGAACTGCGGCTGTTTAGTCTGGAGGAGGCTGAAGGGAGACCTTATTGCTCTCTGCAACTACCTGAAAGGAGGTTGTAGTGAGGCAGGTGGTGGTCTCTTCTCCCAGGTAACTAGCGATAGGACGAGAGAAAATGGCCTCAAGTTGCATCAGGGGAGGTTTAGATTGGATATTAGGAAAAATTTCTTTACTGAAAGAGTGGTCACGCACTGGAACAGGCTGCCCAGGGAAATGGTTGAGTTACCATCCCTGGAGGTGTTTAAAAAACGTGTAGATGTGGCACTTCATGATATCATTTAGTAGGCATGGTGGTGTTGGGTGGATGGTTGGACTCGATCTTAGACATCTTTTCCAACCTACGATTCTATAATAATATGGTAGACTTTAGGGTGTCTTTAAACTGGATTCTTATCACCTGTTTAGAGGGGATAAGAGAAACCAATGAAAGTTAATGACCTCCAAAAAAAGGACTGCATTTAGAGATCTCTCTCTGAGGTACATACTGAAGCAAAGGAAAAAGAAAACCTTTAGCAGTAAGACAGACGCTTAAAATTTGGTGCAGGAAGTGGGAGGAGCGTCAGCTTTCTGCTTCCACTTCAGTACCATCAAAACAAACTATAAGCTGCCCACTCTACAAAATGTCTTACAAGCATTTCTGTTAAATAAAAAATTCTGTTGTCTTTATTCTTCTGTTAGAACTTCCACATGGCTATACTAGGAGAGAGGATCTCCCAAAAAATACATTAATGCCAAATCATTAAGCGTATCAGTACTGTGTACTTTACTAGATCACTCGCATACCTACAAAGGGATGCAAATGACCACAAGGATATGCTGTCTTACAGTATATTAAAAAACTGCAGTTTAAACATAAAATCAATTTTCAGGTTAAATGACACAGAAAAATTAGGAAAGCTTAATGTCTCTGCCCATCAGTAACTCTACAGAATCTGAACTAGGTGAGGGAAAGTTTACAGGCAGAAATATTCCCCTTTACTAGACCAACTGACAGGCAGGTTTTCCCAAGTCCCTCTTCAGGTTTCTAGTGAAAAGCTCTCCCTTTTCCTGACTGTATCAACTGACCTAATAAAAAAAACTTTCACACCACTCCCTATCAATCTTTCCTCACTTAATCTTTGCCTCATCAGTTACAACTCTGAAAATGGAAGCAGATTTATGGAAGCTGAGAAAAAAACTGCAGTAATTAATATATTCTGAGGTTGCAGACTGTGTCAGTACATGGATTACTGAAAAATTTTGACATGGATAAAAAACCATAAAGTTGTAATTCTATCTATAGTTTCTGAGAGAAGCATGTGACAGTAATTGAGTTTGTGTGCAATTTTAGAGCTCAGGAATACAACCTATATGACTTATCAATGATATTACGGCATAATGAACCAGACATCTTTGCAAGGTACCACAGAACTTTTATTTTCCTTGATTTTTTCCTCTTCACATAGAGCAAAATTTATGGGCCAAATCCAAATCATATTTTGCCTAAAAAATGCCAATGACTTGTATGATTTCTTAAAAAATGTAACCTTAAGTGTCAGGTATTCAACTACTACAAAGAATGCAGTTTGCTATGCCAAGAGAATCAATATTGTCTACCCTTCAGATGAACCAAGGTTATGTGACTGATTGTTCTTAATTACCTAGCATTTCTTTGGACATTCTTAGTATTTGAGCAACATGACAGCTACAAAATCCCAAACTTACATAACTACTAAAGATATATTTAATAGAATCAATTACATCATCTGCATGACACACATGCTTCAGGCCTGGCTACAAATTCTTAAGTTCTTCTGTTTTCTGCTCAAAACTCCAGAAGGCTTTACAACTGTAGTAGGGCCAGGTTCAAGTGTTCAAGCAGCACCTAGCATTCAGGAAGCATCATTAATTCCAAATAAGTTGGTGAAATTTACAGAGATCCAGTAGTTTACTGTACTCTTGTCAGTAACAGCAAATCAAGTTGTGTAAATAGTATTGCTATACAAGCTCCTATACAAGCTCTCATTTGCAGGCTATTCACAGCTCTCCTCTGTTTAGTATCTCCTTACATTTGAGAGGCTCTATGAAGAAAAGCAGCAGTTAGGCCACTGTACTGACAATTCATGACACATTCACTAGTACGCAAACCTTACCTCTAGCATCCAGACAAACAACTGCAGTGACCAAGGAGAAACAGTACAGGTATCTGTACAAATTGTTTGTCCTTGAGAGGAGAAACACATTGCTATTACTGCTAGTCAATCATCCTTCAGCAGGAACTGCAAATCCAGCTTCAAACAATGTTAAAAATAGCAGTGTTCAAGGGCAAATAAAGAACTCGAAGTAAAAAAAGAGTAGTAAAATAACCAAATAGAAGATGCACATTTTTTCAGACTAATCCCACTGAGGACCACTCCAACATCAGAAAAAGCAAGCAAACAAGACATTAAGGCAACTGAAATACAAGCCTAGTAACAGACCAGTCTACTGCCACTCTATAATATGTCTGGTAATAGTTTGCTCTTGGCATGAAAATAACAAGTTTAAGGCTTTGGAAATAAGTGGAAACATAACTTGTTGGTATGTATTTCAATAGCCATTGCATTAAACTGGTGAGAGGTTTGACATATCAGTAGTCCATTCAGAGGTGAATGACTGGACTGAATGCAGGTGGGAAAATCAAGCATGCAAAATGCAATTTATTCTCTAGCACTGGGTTTTTACAAGATGGCAAGTATTTCATTATATCCCGTCAGCACAGACAATGTTATTCTAGGAGACGGAACCTGGTAAATATACACAAATATTATTTTATTATTCAGAAATCTCATTTATATTAACAGATTTTATCTGGCAGCAAAAATTGGAGAAAAGCAGGTATCTATTGTGATATACAATTCGTGGCCTTTGGAATTTTACAGTATTGCAATTTTAAAAAGCGCGCACGCACGCACACACACAAGAGGTACTGGACCACACAAATACTTCTAGAAACTTTGCATCTCCAAGTAACTAGTATGAAACTATTTTGATTTAGCAACAATCTTAACTGTTATTCTCCAGTAACTGTTCAGTATCATGCACAAAGCACTCTGTCAGTCTACATAGATACTACTTTCTACATCAATAGCTATCTCTGCTGCAAACAATCTCACCTCCATCCACATCTTAATGGAAGAAGTCAAAACAAAAAAAACCCACACATACTACCCATAGATCCATTCATCTCAAAACAGACCTCTCTAGGGGCTCTATCTTCAGATCAAATCTGCAACTACAATTTGCACAAGATGTTTTTAAAAAACAGAACTACAAAAATACAGGACTACAATAGCTATGTGTAGAATGTCTAATGAGATAAAATAAATCACTATTACTCGAAACAACTGCTGCAACCAATGCAGTTCGAACAAAAGAAATAACAGGAAAAGTACCGCAGGCCACGTAAGTTAAACCAAGATCACAGAATTTCACCTAGAACTGAACTTACAGTCTTGGACAATTCAGTAAATTCTCTTTAAACTTCCACCTTACTAGGAGACAACAAACAGGAGCTGGAGATAACTATATTCTACACACTTGTAAAGCACCAGCTGCAAAAACTTGGCTAATGGTTTAGCCATAGCATGATGACAGATGGATATGAAACTATTAATAATGAAGGAATGCCAGCATGTTATGGACTGTACCAGCTATTTAATGGATTGTTATACATTTCATTCTGAATTTTAGCATAGGAAAAAATACTGTGGTTTGAAAAATCTACTACTCAGCATAGTTTCTGACCTCAGCTATAATTCATTATGCATGGTTATATTACAACTCCAAATACAGCAAATTATGATGCATTTTAAAACCAGAGCATGCAGACTAAAACCAGCACACTGACCTAATAATCCACAAAAGCTCTACGCAATGTAAGGATAGGCTGTATACAGCCAGGTATTTGCTCAACTTTAGTCAAAGTACAAAGCATCGTAATAACGGTATGTTACAGAATCCTTCCTAGAACTGTTAAAAGTTTAAAGGACGTTCCAAGCACCTAACACACTTTTTCTTTGCTTGTTCTGGGTAATAACCTGGTTAGTATTTTTACTCATACTTATCCTTTTTACTGAAGATGCAGTTTTACATTCAAAATATGTGCTGCTGCCAGAAGCCACACATTCTTGCCCCTCTTTCTGCCTACATTAGTGCCTGTTCAGCTGCATAACAATTGCCCGCTACATTTTTCCTTCCCTGGGTTGCTTTTCAGCCAGTGTACATCCTTGTTCGGGCTCATCAGCAAGTATGAGCCAGCTGCAGACTCTATACTGAAATGAATTACAAGGCAGGTAGGAAGCAAAAAAGCACATACTGTCCTCTTGCTGCTGTTTAATCTCTGACATTGGTTGACCAACTCTTGATTTTGGACTACTTAAACTTTCTGTAACGGAGGCTCAATTAATCTGCTACCTACACATCACTTGTGATTTGCACAGATAATTGATTCTGCTTGCAGCTTGTATCTGGTGGCCTTCTTTACTAGGGACAACTTCAGAATGGGCCACAGGTCAGTGGATTTCCAGGCAGCAGCTTCACAACTTTACTAGTTCCTCTCCTCTGCAGCTCCCTTTAGCCAACTGAAAATGGAGGCACAGCAGTAAGCATTGCTGCCAACCCCAAAACAGTATTCCCAGCCAATAACCATCTCCTTTTCTATTGCCAATCTGCTCCTTGAAAATACAATCAGCAGGAGCAGGCTTCACAAATTGTTCCAGCAGCATCTGTCTGCTTCTAGTAGCACTATTTCAGAAGCACTGCAGAAGCAGAGGAGAGCACATCTGTTCTAATACACAGTATACCAGTTCTTTGCATATTCTCTGTACCCAGGCTTCCTCAGAAATTTTGTGCTCACTGCCCAGCCTTAACCGTTTCCATTACAATTCCAGGAAGGGCAATGACATGGAGCTCTTCCATGGAACCAGAGAAAGTTATACAAGCCCAACACATGCCAGCCTTAGGCGGCTGTTTGTATATACGCCCCAGAAAATCCTACGACAGTGCATATTCAGAAGACTTTTTGGGTTAAGAATTCACCCCACAAATAATTTTTGACACAAGCAAACCTTGAATGTTTTATCACTCAATTCCTCTTCCAAACAAGCTCTTCACTATCTAGCTAGAATATGATATGGAAAAGGACATATCACTAAAAAGGTGAGCAGCAGGCTCCTGTACTGTTCTTGGGGGAACTGAGAGAATTTGCTAAAGACGTAAGGGAACAGTCCTTAGACGTCATTCCAAACCTCTCTGAGGTTTGTTAGAATAAGACATTGTTGAAGGAAATAGACAACAACAGAAGGCAAGGGTCTCAATTAAAACAATCATCTTAGTATTTCATACCTAGCTTACCTTTCACTGCATCTTCTCTCACAACTACTGGAAAAAGAAAAAAAAAAAAAAGACTTAACATACTTTTGGTGATGCACAAATTTAAGACTGACAGAGCAACAGACACATAGCCCTGCATCAAACTTCCAATTATCCAGTCGTAGCTTGCTACTGTGGTTCACAGGCTTTGCAGAGAAATAACTTCAGTTTGGTATTTCAAAGACTGACAACTACTGAAGCCAGTTTGGTTAAGCAATGTTCTTGAGATGTAATGTACCCGGAGCACTGGTATGTGCCTGCAGTTTTAAGCAAGACCCCTTTTTCCCCTAGGGCGAATCTGTGTGAAGTTACAAAAAGCTGCTAAGCAGCAAGCACTTTTAAAGCAATTTTCCTCTACAAGCACTACGGGTTGCAGTTGCATGAAGACGTAGTGTTTAGTTCATGTACTAGAGGTGATTTTGCTAACCAGCACATCATGAAAAATATAATACCAGTCTGCCAAGAATCCAGTCAAGACCTCAGATACCGTTGAAGAGGAGATACCAGTGAGACACCATCTGCCCCAGGTCACAAGTATGAGATGCGATACATACAAAAGTAAAATATAGAAAATACTGGAATTTAAAGACATAGAAAATTATTTGTATTCTGGGGTGGACAATGTAGCTCATCAAAATCAGAGTATCAAAAATGCTAACAGAGTATTGGGGAAGGGGGGACACATACTGTCTTACTGAAATTCGGATGTAGTCTCACCAACAAAAAATAGCATCTCATTCATTCCTAATTAAAATTCTGCAGATGACTGCTCAGTCTTATTTAATAAAAACCTCTAAATCTAATTTTGTTTACCTAGAATAATACAACAGAAGTATTGTATTCTCAAATGAGATACAGCTATGCATTTTAGCAAGAGGCAACATGACAGTTTTGATGAGGTTACCAAAATCATGTAGTTTCTCATTGAAATCCGTATTTGAAATGAGTCTCCCTCAGTTTGATCGTAGTGAACTTCTGCCAAAGGATTTAAAATGCTTGCTGTAAAATGATGGGTTTCCTTCTTTAAACAGAAAATTGGAGTGAATAAATCAACATAGATAGCTGCAACTTCAGTGAACAATGATACAGAACATACATACTCCCACTAATAAGATGGAGTCTTCTTGTAGAAAAATCAGAATGAAGTTGCTCAGGAGACCCTACATTATAGCTCACCGATTTCAATTCCAAGCAAAACAGAGGAGGGAAACCAGAGGAAAACCCACAACTCTTCTAATGCACAAGAGCCTCAAAAGTAAAAAAAGTGCAGACTGAAAAGCCTGTCCTGTAAACCTAGATACTCCTATTTACAAGGCAGCACAGGATCATCAACCATCTAGCTGCAATAGTTTGATCTGGTTGTCTGTTATTACCATCCAACGATGTGTGGAAGGAGAGGAAGTTTTGCAGACTGAAAAAGGCAGGTTCTCTAGTTAACAGCAGCAAGCAGACTGCATCAAGAAGCTTCCAGATCATACTTCATGAAAAAGCAGCCCCAGGAGTGCAACTGGTTCCACAAAAATGCAATATTCTCACAAAGCAGTCCTGTAAACACAAAGAGGGAAGTGATACAATCATCTCTATTTCTACCAGCTTCCAAGCAAGTAAGATTTTACATTTGATCCCTGGGCACATTTGTATTGTAACAGACATATGCATTTCCCAGTCTTAATTTCCTCTTACCCCATCCCTTTACACCTCAAGGGGCTGGTACAACATTATTTAGGAGTAACAATTGCAGAGCAGGTCCTCTTGATTCCCAGAAGCCTGGGGCCGAGTAACCATAAAGCAAAACAAACTCTAGAGAATCTGGAAATCGACCAACTAATTAGTCCATACTGAGCTCATATAGGTAAGATTTTTCCAACAACTTTTAACCTGGTCAACTATTCTTTGTATTGCTATGCTGTCTAGAGACTAGCATCACTTTCCGTTACACATTACGCAAATACAGAAATATTCCTAGAGAACCTACAGTTTAAATAAAAATCAAAGGACAAGAAGGAGGCATAGGAAAACATGCAAAAAGAATGGCATACTCAAAACATAAGTACTTCTTTGCAGAGTCACAAATAGATTATTGGCATAAAGGTTCAGGCAATTTTTCACGCAGTCAAAACAGTACATCTTGCCAAAACCTAAATTCCCAATAAAATGCATGAAACCCCTTCAGTACAATTAATGTTGTTTTCTACAGCACATACAGAGTAACAACATGATAGTGCAGGGAAAAAACGCGAATACTGTATTTTTATTTTAGCAGTAGAACATCTTATATAGGTATGTTACTTCAACTAGAGAAATATAACCTAGACAAATCTGCTACAGGGTGCATGCAAAGTTTATTGGAAAATGACACACAGCAGTTACCAGTGTTTAAAGGTCTCTTACTGAACAAAATGGTATAGTCTGCTTGAAGCATGATTCTATCCAACAGTTACACAAAGAATCTGTAAGAGAAAAAATGATCATTTTCCTTGCAAAAATAGGAAAACAGGGAGGAGACTGCATGTCCACTAGAATATAAGATTAGAATTCAAAACCATCTTGACAAGTCAGGAAAGATAACACATTAGAAGAAGGAGCAACTAGTTAAATAACAAAGTCATCAGATGCCTATCCAGAGTTTTAATGAATGGTAAGTAAAGGATATCAAGACTGTCCCAAAGAAAGCAAACAGTGTACTATGGTGCATAAACAAGAGGATGTCCTGCCAGGCCCGAGATGAAACCCTTTTCTCCATACCTAAACATTGGTAGAGATTAAACTGGAATACTGTCTCAGTTTTCACTCCACTTTCAAGATGATATAAATCAGCTGAAGGGAACCCAGAGAAGTGTAACAAAAACAAGGGTTAGAAGACACAAGAAACTGATCATTCATTTTGAGTATGTTTTTCAGAAATTCAAGTCAAGGCAGGTATTAGGGAAAGTGTCTGCCCTCCTTTATAGCAAGAATTGTTCATGATCGTATAGCAGATCAAAACCAAATCTGGTAATAAAATCTCATTCCTCTCAACTCCCTCTCCTATACATTAAGACTGGTGCCTTCCTTCTACATAATTTCATATGTGCAATTGTGCAGAATGATAGCTTTTGGCAAAGTCACTTGCACTGTAAAATGGAAAAAGCAATGGAGAGAATACTTTAAAAGAAAAAGAAAACTGAATTCCAGTATCATATAACTTTAAACTACCTCCTTTTCTATACTTCACCACCACATGAAAACAGGAAACATTGCTCTACCATTTCTCATTCCTTTTCCTCTGCAGTATTAAACATTTTATGAGCACAGACAGTCCAAAAGGAACACTCTGCTGGGCCATAAACTGCAGAAACATATATTCTCCAGACACAAATTAAAAAGCACATGGATGGCAGCAGTACTGAAGATAGTTATAATTTCATTTTAACCAGTCATTTTAAACTAAAATAAAGTTGTGCCTTCCGAGGATAATTATAACAGCCACATGAGAAGACAAAACCAGCTAACTTTGCCACTGTAATGACACTTAGCAGTTGGATTAACTCCCTTTTATCAAAACTATTTTTTGCTCAGTACTATGGAGCAGAAGAATAACTGAAACATAAACAATCTGCAAAAAAAAACTGCGTTTATGAAGTTCTGGCGAGGCAAATGAACAAGCTCTGGTCTGTAATCCCCCTTCAACCATTTTGTTTTCCTAATTAAACAGTAACACAAATTAAAATTCATTCCAAACCCCACTTTACAAACAGCAATGTTCACATATATATGAAATACTGACACTTACTTTCTAAGCAGGTTTTTGTAAGAAAACAAAGGGTAATACTAGAATTTTAAATTAAAAAAACCCAAAGCTATAGACTCAGTTCTTGGCATGAAAATACTGCTAAGTATAACATGGGAAGAAATCTTAACATAAAATGTTTTGCTTGTTTCATAAACCATTTGTTAAACTGATGAAGCGCACTGAACAAGGTTAGGTATTCCTCTTCGCACCAAAAGAGAGTATGTTTGAAACCCAAAGTTCTGATATAGCTAGCACACACGTCATTTTCTCATGCTGCTCAGTTCACCATTTAATGAGGATGTGAACATCAACTTGAATTTTGGTGCAGGTGGAGTGAAACATCTCGAAGAGAGCAAGAATTGTTCTTTACCAGAAAAAAGTTAGTTTTGGAAGTAATTTTCCTGATTCAGTAAACAAATTAACTACTGTTTTCCATGGCTCAAAATAAAGCTAGGGCTATACAATGTTTCTTTAATTCATAAAGAATAAGGCAGCAAATTCTGCAGTATCTACACTATTCTAAATATTCATGCTTCTGTGGATAACGTTCACAATATGATTAGCATAACACACTAGTATCTTTTCATCCTATTGAGTTCATAGAAGCACAACTCGGTTTCTCCAAGAAGTTGGTGAATTATCTTAATAAAATTCTGCAGGTTCAGAAGCAGTAAGCAAACAGTCACAAATTATTTTAACTTCCATGCTGCTCCCAAAATATACAGACTTCATGGAAAAGAAAGCACCAAAGCTACTCAAATTGAAGTTGAAAGGGGGGAGAGAGAGAAACAAAGCAAGTAGCAGCCCCACACTGAAAGAAGAATTACAGTATTAGGTAAACCTCAAACTTTTGCAGCAAGCAGATGGCCAGGAGTTCAGTGTGGTGATGCAGAAATAGGAAAATCCTCCTATTAGCAGCTGGGAAGGGTATTCAGGTACACATACGTACACAAACACAAAATACACTTGAAACTTGAGCAACAAGACACTTTATGTAAGTATCAGCACCTCAACAGAAAAGGACCCATAATTTCCACTAAGTTCTCACCATTATAAACTGTTTGAACCATGTCTGGCCTCAATATGGCTAGTAAAATTCTGGTAACTCAGTCCCAAAACATTTTATTCCAATAAGGTTAGGTCCTCAAGAAAACACGTTTCAACAGGATATAACATATTTCTCTTTTTAGAAAACTTCAAAATTGAACCAGCTCTCTAAGTTTTGGAAGTAGAGAAAAGTTTTTCTTATTCTAGGTTTAAACAACTTGCAAAGATAATGCAATTACTGTTTCTGTAACACTGGTATTAAAAACACTTTTTAATAGCAAAGTATAAAACAAAGCTTGCATTTCAGCAGCTTACAGTCCAGATACAGACAAATTCGCCTGGAAGTCTAATGTATCTCCATAGTTTTGGAAAAGTCAGTGTAAAGTGTTGTTACATACTGTAACAACAAATCAACTATTCATTTTTTTCCAAACTTTCTACATGTTTATTACCAATTCAAAGGGAACTGGCATTTAAACTTTTCTGCAGAAGTCTTCCATTTTGGAATTTGTTTAGCTCTCTATAAACTAATATTTTCAAATAACAGAATAGTAATAGCAAAGGTCCAGAGGAGCTGACAAGCAACCATCTATGTGGAAACAGAATAATACAGAAGCAAGGAAAAGGCCAAATGGAAATACTTGCTTTTAAAGAAAGAGAAGATTAATGGTTTGAATATTCTCTCTTTGCCAAAAGAAGCACTTCAATCTTGAGACACTTTACTGCAGGAAGCCGAGATGACAGAATTCAACACACCTAACCAAGGACAGCAGAAAATGCACTGCAGATGTCAAGTAATTTGTGCATATAAATTGATTTTGAGAAGAAAAAACTTACACAACCTAGAAAAAAAAATAATCTGTATTTAGCTAAACATTTGGCTTTCCACAACAAATTAAAATCTTGGGTATAAAGTTTACAGAGCAGAATGTGTCAGTGTGAAGCACTGAAACAAAAAATGTGAGAACTAAGTCTGAAAAGAAAATTGACTATGTCAGCTTTAATTGCTGACATATTATCAATACTGATAAAGTGAACTTCTAGTTTTAAAACAGAGCATGTGGCATCTCAAGGGGAAAAAATATTACCTGTGGAAATTATGGGCTTCTTGACTACTGTTAACTTCTTTAGCATAGTAAATAAAACCATTACCAAATACTTACATAAGGTTTGTCTTTCATTTGCACTATAAATCACAAGTGAGAGATTAAAGTCTCTCCTAAGCTATTTCATATTCTCAGAAAGAACAATTAAAATAAAAAAAACAAAAACCAAAAGATGCTACTATACATTTACTGGTAGTAACGATAACCAACATGCTTATCATAAAAAACAAAGGTTCACTTCACAGATCTAAGAACACAACCCAGACAAAAGTATAAAGGACAGCCAGTGTTGTAATTCGATTAGCCTCAGGGATTTACAAACCAAGTTTCATCTTCAGTCTCAATTTGACATTTAAAAGAATGCTTAAAGCAGTTTGGTTTTGCAACTGCCACTTTTAGAGTGCTTTTCCATAGAGACTTCTAGCCTGCTTCACACACTTTCTGAAGTACTAACAGCTGGAAGACCAGGTTCTATAAATAACAATTTTTGTAAGCTAAACAGTTAAATCTCAAGAACAATTCTAGTCATACTGGGTTTTAGTTTTAGCTCTTCACTGAAATGAAGACATCATTTCTCTCTCAACCAGCACGAACACTAGACTACTTTTACTGAATACCACTTACTAACAATAAATAGTTTCCTACGAATATGGAAGAAGAGAAGAAAAGACCCCAAGTGTATTTCATTTTCTGTTCTTTTTAGGAAGGCTAAGGAAGTCAGGAAACTAGACAGGAAATATACAGGGCTGATCATTGCTGCTTAAATATGTAATCTGGTAGACAGCATCAACACACATTGTAACAGAACATTCAGATCCAAATGCTTTCAAGTACAACATGCTCTAAACCAGATGAATGTAATGTAAACTTTTCATGTAGTTTTACATATTCGTTGGATTTCAAAAATAAAGGGCTTTTTGTTTGATATATAGTCAAACTGTCCTTCTCTGTTTCTAGCAATTGCTTTTGACGTGACTGGCTAGTTTCACCCAAACCTGGCAGAAAAAAAGTAGGTTTTGGTCACAGCTGTGTGCAGGGAGGGGGGAAAAGGGACACTGCTACATAGTGCCCCATGGAGCAAAAAGCTTCAGTGACTGTTCAGTCATCAGTGTGGCTGCCAGGTGGCCTGTCAGTAGACCAGAAGCGATCCAAACCTTGTGCTGCCTCTTACCCTGGCATCGTTTAAAGAGCCTGGGACGGAACAAGGCTTACTGGTAAGTTGGGTGGAAGAAGGGATCAAAAAAGGAAATCAGGCTTCGTATTTCACTTTTCGAGAAACAACTTATGTTTTACTAATGTCAATACATATGAAAAAATAAAAAACCCTTCGTGTTTCTTTGTACTTTGCAAACTAAAAAATTCTAAAACCATTAAGTCAAGCAAAAATTGACACTTTCACTTGCTTCATTCAGTGGCTAAGATGGTGCCATTCAATGAATATGTTTAATACTTTTTTTTCCTCATTTCAAAAGATGGATTAAGGTTTCATTTACTACACATTATTTAAATTTTACACCGAGGATGGCAAGCGTTACTTTCCAATGAGCATTTATACACTGTTTATGGACACAGTATGAGTGCTTTTCAACGGTAACAACCCTACCCTCACAGCATCCTCACAACTAACAGCTCTGTTATTCCCATTTTACAAACTGAAAATAGAGGTACAGGAAGGTTACTGAACGATGACCATCAGTTTCAAGGCAGTTAAGGTCAGTTCTTCTCCAAATACTTCATACCATATAGAGCTACTTGGGTTTAAAAGAGCTCCCTTTGAGCCCAGTAGAAGCTATGAATGTTAATCACTTGTGCACATCAAACTTGATATCCTCACACCATGAACACACAATTAAAAACAGCTAGAGAGGTTATTATGCCAACAGAAAGAACTATGTTAAACTCACTTGAACTCCAGCATAACATCATAGCACAGGGTTTCCCCAAATTTAATCCTATTTGAACCCATTTCCTTCTTAGGAAAAGGAAAAAAAAAAAGCCCATTTAAAAATACTCAGTGACAAGAAGCTATTTATGTTTAGTAATACATTCCAATGATTAATTAATCCAGTAAGAACACATCCCTTATTTGAAGTCTGAACTTGCTTAATTCAGCTTCCAACCACAGCGCTGCGGTATACCTTTGTCAGCTGAAGAGAAGGTTGCTTTTATCAAATATCTCTTCCTCAAGCAGGTACATATTGACTAATGAAGAAACCCTTAACATTTCCTTAGCTAAGCTAAACAAAGTAACCACCTTATGTCTTACTAAGTCTGCTCTCCCCTTCTACCAGTCATTTTCAAGGCTATTCTCTGGAATCCTCCCTGGACTGTTAACACCAGATGTACTCCTCCAGTAACAGTTATAGCCAAATAGCTAAGACACAGCCTCCTTATTTCCGATTCCCTTGCTCAACTACTCAAAGTTTTTCACCAGACCTTTTAGCTACACCCAAAAGGACTGGCTTCAAGTTCAACTTCTACCAGCCATCAACTCCAAATCTTTTTCCAGCATCTCAGACTGAGTCCCCCTACATGTTGCCCAACCCAGTATTTAGTTGCACTGATTCTGCCATGAAATAAGTGTAAGGCATTGTTTCATGTGTCCCATTTATTAGTGATCTAAATCACTTTGCAACCTTGTTAATGTTCCTTTAGTCCCAAATTTATATTTATGATTTTCTAGGTAAGTAAAAACATCTGAAATAATTCCAACAGTTATTTACAATGAGAACCTTTGATACTCTGTAACCTCAAGTAGCAGAGGTTAATGCAATGTATGCAACCACAGACTTATTTCTAGTATGCGCCAACACCTGAAGGTGCATAACATACTCTGATGTTGGATTTTGCATGTTACTCACACACATCCTTGTCTAGGGATCCATGTTTGCAAGAACACAAATCTCTAGCCAAGGCCCTCCTAGAATTCTTAACTAACAGGAGTTATTACAGTTTATTTTGTAACATAAAATTTAACAAAGCCTTACAATACTCCAGAAACCACCCACTAGCAATGTGTGTTAAAGATGCCAATAAATGAAAATACGGTCGGATTTCCTTTTAATAAATCAATAAACCTAACCAATAGGTGTTTTAGAAATATACAAGCTTTCAATTTGTGTATTTACATATAACTACGTGGATCTTTAAAAATTATATTTAAAGAGTAAGATATCTCATGGATCAATTCAAAAAGACAGAGCTGTGACGAGAGCACAAGTTCCTGTCCAAAACTCCTTACTGAAGCGTTCACAGTGAGAAACAGGAAATGACCAGCATACCAGGTATCACAAACGTCTCAAAGCAGACATGTTAGCTTTAACATAATGGAAGCCTTTAAGCACTTGAGCTTTATTTTCTTCTTACACAGGATGAATTAGCATCATAATCTTAGGCTACTTCATATTGTCCAACTCTACGACTTCTGTGAATATCATGACTGTCCCTCTGACTGTAAGCAGGGCAGCAGCCTGAGCTGTCAGAGGCTCCAACCCAGCTCAGCTTCACCATTTTAATGAAGGTGGAGGGAGAAGCAGAGGGGGTCTAAAGGAGAAAATAAAGAAATAGAGAAAAATAGTATCTTCCCATAAAACATCTCCTCTTTTTCAAAGGACTGCATAATATTTTCCCAAAATATGAGAGCGTACATACTCAAACACAATTCTTTCCTGACTTTTTAAAGCACTATAAACACTATTGGGTGCACTAACTAGGATGCTATTTTTCGTACCTGAACTTCAAAGGCAGGTTTTAATCTTCTTCACCAAAAGTCTTTAGAAATTCCACAGCAGAAGGAAATGCATTCCTCTTAAGTCAGCCAGTTCCACACCTCTGACGTGTCTATTTCTGGTATGGTAGTTGCTGTGACGTCAGAAGCATGAGAGGGAAAAGGCCTCACCAGTCTTACTCAAGTTCTTGCCACAGTTTCTCTCTTACACTGGAGTGAAGAGTACGTTACCCATACTAGGAAATACTTCTAAGAGTTAGGTCTCAATGACATCTTTGGAGTTGATATGATCCTCCGTGGATCATACAATGAAGGAACACACACACACATTTATGCATCTTACATCTTCTAAAGCACTTTTCGAATCTTTGCACACAGTCCCTGTACTAAGTGTCCATGTCTTCCTTTGTATTTTATGTCCACAGACAAGGATTTGCTGAGCTATTACCTTCCTTTCTGCATTAATTAGCATATATAACCAGTCACAAAAGGAATTTACATTGCCCCACAGCATAAAACCTTTTGAGATTCTATAAACTTAAGTATAAGGGACAGAGGCAGAAAAAGATCTTCACCTAGTCAGAGTACGCACTAGTTAGAGCAAGTATTGCATTAGAAGGGAACCATCAGGGTAAGCAGTATTTAAAGGCAACAAAATAAAATATAAATTTAAGGAAAAAAAAAAGAAAACAAAGCACTGAAACACAGCTGAAGAATCTTGTAAACCCTTATTTGAAGTCCTAAGTAACAAAAAAATTTTAAAAAGCCAAGCAAAACCACCAAGCAGAACAGTTACTATTCCGCCATTCTCCAGCTGGTACATGCTTGAAGATTCCTGCTAGAAGCTTTTTCTGGTTTTCGTCTTCCTGATGTTTTCATTCTTCTCATATTTTATTACTTGATACTGTAAGGCAAAAACTTAAGAAAGGAGGAAGAACTTACTGGTATTGAGAACTCCTCCGCCAAATACTTCAACACTGATGCTCCTCTAGCCAAAAAGTTACTTCTCTCTGCCAGGTTGCCTTGGAGTTTTGTGTCAAACTCCTTTCTGACAACTGAGGCAACAGAGTCAATTATTATGAGTTTAACTTTCTTTGAAATAATTTCTTCTTCCAAAGACATAATCCTAAAAAAGAAAAAACAACAAAACCCCTGTCATTTATAACATTATTTACACAATAGAACCATTTTTTAACCTTGAAATCGCTTAAATAAAAAGTTTACTTTAATAAGCTGAAAGTCAGCCCCTCTTTCTCCCCTTCACACACCACCTCCACTAACATCCGCATGTATTGAAGAGATTTGGAAAGGAATCTGAGGCTCCAGTGGGCCACATAACCCGAGGCAGGACATCTCCAAAAGAGAGGCTTGGAAGTATCTCTAGATAGCAACGCTATGCTGTACAACCCCTGAAAGGCAGACAGCAAGTCAAGTGGACATTGAAACTGTGCCCTTCTGCTCACAGTAGCAAGGTCCCATTGTCAACACCAGAATCCTTGGTATCTATTGATGCAGAAGGTCAAATACCTTTCTGTATGTCTCCAAGGATAGTATGCCAAACCTAATCCATTGATAATATGCTACCAGCTGTTCTCTGATAAAGCTGCACTAGAAAAAGAAACTATCCTTAGAATAATTCTCCCACTAACATAAAATACACAAGATGATGCTAAAATATATATAATATATATATAATTGTGAAATGCATTCACAAATTATCATAAGGTAACATGAAAATATAGCACCACCAACAATGACATTTGGGCTGATCACTGTTAAACAATTCCTCCCTCCCACTGCTGCAGGGGTCTCAGCCTTCCTGGAAGTAGCCTGTGCTTTGGAGAAGCAACCTCCTATTTCATGGAAAACGTAACTCTCATACTATGGTCTCTCCACTATCCAATCTAAGACCTGTCACATGAACACTCTCCTTTAAAGGCTTACAGAGATCAGATCATATAGAAATTGTCTATCAGAAATTAGAAAATGTCAACTGAATAAGTCACATGCTATGAAATGCAAAAAGCAATGTCAGTCCTTCTGTAGCAATTTTACTTTGTTGGAGACCATGCTGTCATCAACACGCAAAGGCCTAAAATAAATAAATTAGTCTTCATAAAACTTTGACATAAAACAAATATTGTTATAGACAATCCAGCCAAAATGGTCTTTTTTTTAAATTCTGAAAAAGAATACCTCTTCAGTACACTGCCACAGGTCAACTCTCGATACAGGTGAATGCTACGGGTCATGCAGAACAGCTTTTCATCTGAGTCAAAATAAGCAGGGAATCTGTTTCCTGCTATCTCAATCAACCTATCAAAAAAACCAGAAGGCATAACACTGCAAAAGGAATAATGTGGGATAATAAGGCATCAAGTATTCACAAAGCAAACAAAGCAAACCTCTGAATGATAAGCAAATACCAAGTAATACCGGAAATCTTCTTCAACGGAGAAGCATACTTTAGCAGTCAGACTGAAATACTGAAAGTCAGAACATACAGGTTTTCTTTCCCAGTGACACTAGAGTCAGTGGTAACACCAGGGAGAGACATAATATGCCTGTATGCAAAGAAACACCATATCTCCTGTAGAAACAAACTGCAAAGTTTATAGTTACTGAATGCAAAATTCTTTGAGTTTTGTACAAAGGTTCCACTCAATGGGCAAGCATTCTCATATTTTAATTATTATATCTAAATATTATTTTCATTTAAACAAATGTACTCTCCAATTCAAACCATCTTCCCTTCCACCTTTACCTTGCAGTGAAATCATAAAACAGACCTTGCATCATCACAGAAATTTAACAAGCTGGTAACAAATAGCAGATCCATTACAAGATTCAGCCAACAGGGAAGAAGGACTGCAAAGAACAGAGCCCAGTTCAACTACAAGTACTCATACAAGCAGTACATGTATGGAAAGTATACCTGCCAAAGTGAAAAATCTTTTCACAGATAATCTCTCCTTAAAAACAAGAACAAGGTCATCTGGATGGGAGACTTTTTCACTGAAAACATTTCCATTGTGCCAGTTACCTCTTTGTAAAAAGGGCTTATAAAATCTTAACGTACTTTTTTGAGCACAGCAAAAAAAACCCAAACACCCAAACATAGCATTGTGTCACAAAGTGACTGAGGCTCCAGCTGCCAGGTGGCTACAACAGAACATCCACCTGTTCAGACAGCACAGGTACAACTGGCATGACTTGATATAATGAAATGACTAAACAGTTGAAGTGGCTGGTTCACTGACAGAACTGGACATGGGATTCCATGATAAAATGTTCTCCATTACCTTATTAGCAAATTCATGACCCTTCAAAACCTTGAATTACAATTGTTAAGCATGCCACTGTTTATTATCAGAGTAGACTGAGGAAGGGTATCAGATAACTGCTGATAACACCAAAAGGACTCAGAGGAAGTTGGATATTTATTATATGTTATCAAAATACTTTCATATTTATTCAGAAATGGTGCTGTAAAAAAACCTCTCGCACAGATGTAAAGCTTAACAATTTACTGATGAGAGGCCAACTTTTTCTGTTAAATGAGATTTTATACATAAAATCATTGAGGACACTCAATGGTATACATTTCAGAAATGCTGACTCTTTGGAAGTCAGCAGAAAGAAGTTCCACCCCTCTGAACACACGGCAATTTTATCTAGGTCCTTAAATAAGTGATCCAAGAATTTAACTTAGAAACTCACAGTTACCATCCGAGCACTGTAAATTTTTTTCCACAATGAAGATTTCATTTTGTGATAACAGAAAATACTTAAATGTTTGTATTTTAAACAGGCACATCCCACCGCCTACAGCTTGAGAAGAGTGGCATCTAGTGGATGATACCTGTGGGCACAATTTACTGGTTATCTCGATGCTTTTTATTTAGGTCTTTTTCATTAAAACCCACAATGTTACAGCTATTTTACAAAAATTCTTTTAAATCAGTTTTATTTCATTTCAAAATAGAAACACTAAGCTTGAATGTTAATATATCTATCCTAAGCAAACAATTTCCTTACAATAGCCCAAATCTTATTCATTAGGTACATTACTTACTACACCTAAACTTGTCCTACAGAACTTCCAGGGACAGAATGTGGTCTTTCCATTTGCACCACTGATCATGCAGACCATTTGGGCAACCGTGATCTGTCATTCAATGGTCCACACGAAATGAGATTCCAGTATGCTTCCTAACGGACATGCATGTCGCAAAGAACATCATTACACAAACTGACTTAAAATGACATGCTAAAAGCTCCACAGAGCTCCACGTAGGTTAAAAGTTCTTTATGATCTAAATCCTATTTGTCATGATGAGACCAAAAACTGCACAGAACATGTTCTCTGCAACCAGGGAAGAGGCCCACAGGGTGGAAAATCCATTTGTTCTCAGCTTCTGTTCACAGAAATTTGTATCTGTTGTTTTTCACAAGCAATAAGTACAGCTAGAGAGAAAAGCAAACAAAAATTATTTTCAGACTTTCCAAATAAGTCTGGTATGTTTTCAGCTAATAGCTGGCTAGACTTGAATGTAATTGCTACAAAACTGAGGACAACAATGTTGATTTCCAGACTTACTACAGCCATTCCATCTACCTGTTCTAGTGTCCGTGTTCTGACAAAGCTGAATGACAGACACCACCTGCACTGTTACAGTCTTACACAAGAGAAAAATATATAAATTACAGAAACTAAGAGCATATCTTAGAAGGCCAGCCTGAATCCTGATCGCTCTTCTCAGCACTGCTATTAGATTGAACTAAATTGTCACGTTAGAGAACAAGTAACAAGAGTACACTGGTTTGCAGAAGGAAAAAGCTCCCTGCCCTGAACCAAGACCTGGCCAGGCAGAATGACAAAAGCGAAGTGCTTTTCAGCGAAAGAAATAAAATTAGCCAGCTTATGCCCTCTCCAGAAGCAATACAACATTACAGCCAGTATGACAGCTACAACTTAGCAGCTCTCAGCCCTAAAAAGCAGCAGGGATACAAACATTCTTCTCAGGCCTTCTGTAGAGACTTTTGAGTTTTAAACCAGCTAAATCTCCCCGTTAACCCCTTTAAAATAAGTTGCTATTAAATGAATATTTACCCTCTTACCTGAAGTGTTTAGAACAACAAAAACAAAATTTCTTCTACTTGCTATCTATTAATAATACAGGATTACAGAATCATAAGAAAATTCATGTTGGCAAGAGAACTCGGGAGATCTCCAGGCCAACATCCTGTTCAAAGTAGTGCCAGCTATGAAGTCAGAACAACTTGAGGCTTTATCTAGTTGTATTTTAGAAGCCTCCAAGCATGCAGGCAGCACAACCTCTCCGTGCAACCTTTTCCAATTCCTGACTGTCCTTACAGTGAAAAAGCTTCTCCAGGTATCAGCACAGAAATGGATTTCAATATATGCCTGCTGACTCCCTACCATGCATTCCCGACAGCCTCCTCACTTGCAGGGGAAGGCTGCTGTTAGAACCCCCCAAAGCCTTCTCTCCTCTAGACTGAGCAAGCCCTCAGTCTCTCCACAAAGGGCAAGTGCTCTGGCCCCCAACTATCTTGGTAGTCCGCTGCAGAACTCCCTGCCGTTTGTCATGTCTTTCTCATATGGAGAGCCCAAAACTGGATGCAGGATCTAGATGTAGTCTAACAGATACCAAGCACAAGGGGATAAGCACTGCCCTCACTCTGCTAGTGCTGCTCCTCAAAGGTGGCAACACAGAAAGTGTAAGATACAGCTTGTCCGCTGAAATTGTGTATAGCTATAATTTCCAACTGAGCAATACTAAACATGATTTAATACATAAATATTCTCATCCTTAGTAATAATGTTATTTTCATCACGTTTCCTTTCTACATCCTACCCTATTTTCAGCAGTTTCATCTTCACATTCACCTGTTTTCTTTAGCATTCACTTCTAAGCAAGAAGTCTTCATTAACCTGTTAGGTCCTACCCTTTTTTACTATCTACATTGCAGGCATGTAAAATCAAAATTAAGTGGCACGCAAGAATGGAGCACATACATTGCAGAGCCATTGCTTGAAGCTTTTTGTCTTTGATATATTACGCTTCCGGTTTAAAGTAATTAAAACTTTTGTGAAACTAACTTGACAAAAACAGGATCAGAAACCCCACCTTCTCATCCATGATAATTTCATACAATTAAACGATGCAAATACACTTGCTTTGATACTCCAGATTCAGGTTATAGGTGTAACAACTAAGTCTTCTGAAACATCTAAATTATTTCAATGAACCTTTTTCTGCCCATTTTTCTACACGAACAGGATGAGACTACTGCACTTCTTGTCCTCCCCTAGACCCTTAATAACTTTTGAACTCACTGATTCCAAACAACAGTGACAAAGGAATAGACATCTCAAAGCCTTCAAATCCTCATTGTTTAGAAAAGCTGGTAGCTAAGTAAATTAGAGCTATCTTTAATGAAATACTGGAGAATTATTTCAACAGTTCATCAGACAGTGAGCGTGGGAAGAGTGGCAACCAACACGTGCATACACCTGCAACTCTCAAGCAGACACAGCATATAGTGTCACCTGTCCATTCAGCAGTTAGAAGGCATCGTGAGTGCATAGCTGAGCAGTTCCAGTCACATGGGCAAAGTAGGAGATATTAGAAGAACCAGGTATGTTATACAGGTAATAGAATATAGCACTGCATTGTCACTAAGGACATAGCAGAGATGCAAGGTTACTGTAGAAGGAAGTCGGAAGTGCAGAAGGGCAGGGGGCCCCACTCAGCAGAAATAGGATAGAAATCTGAAGGAAAACTGGCTATGTCAGTCCTACTGTTGACAGAAAAACTTCCATCTCCTTTGCACTCAAAATCTACATCCCCAAAACCTTCCTGCTAACTCCACAAACTAAACTGCAAATATAGATTTCAGGTACAGGACTGTTAAGACCATTTATAAATTGGAGTATGCGCCATCCACCTCCTCGTACCACAAGCAGAATCTGCAAAATCATACAAATTAGGAGGATAAGCAAACCATTCGATTAAATTAATTTCACCATCTATGGAATAACTGCATATATCAGATGAATGCTTAATAACTATCATAGGCATTTACTTCATAAATGCTTAATTATTGCTCAGAAAATAATTGAAGGCTTCAAGATAAAAGGTGCTAAAGAAGCTGCAAGTGTGTATTTTAGAATTTTGCCTCTTACCTTTCAGCACTGAATGCTGACTCAGTGTCAATGTATATAACAGCCCCATCTAGTCCTCCCATGCTTACAGGCAGTGTAGCCAGAACACTCACCATAACACAAAATTGAGTTTTGCCACAACCTGGTGGGCTAGTTATCTGGAAGAAAAAAGATTAGTAACATAAACAAGAGATGTCACATTCATTTCACCCTAATTCTACTTTTAATTAAGACTCATCAGCCAGAACTCCTCAAATTCTGCTCTTCCAGCTACCAAAGGAGGAGACAGCCACAAAAAGATTGAATGCAGCCCAATAAGAGCAACTTGCAGTTACTCTTGGATCTGTGTCTTGCAGTCAAACTCACCCACTGAAGAATAAACAGCTCTTCTTCAGACACAGCATTATGTTTGTACTTTATTTCTTTGACATCCTTTACCACCTCTTGTATTTGAGGTCCCCTACTCTCCCCCTCCTCCTACAAGATCTTCCTTCCCTAGAGCCACACCCAGTTCTCTTCCATCTCCTTCTCTGTGCTACCTTCTGAAACAGAGCACAACTGGAAGATTCACAGTTGCCACCAACATGAAATCAGTGGCCTTCAGAGCTGAACAAAGTCCAGAATTAATGAGTTCACAGATGTCAATGACTGCTTAGGAATCAGTATTACCTTGGTTACAACCAGGTCTCCCTTGGAAATCACAAGGATAATCACTTCTAACCTGTGAAGACTGAATGTTCAATATGAACCACATACATACATAAGAGAGATTTTATCTGTCCCAGAGACTACACGCTGCTATGAAGCATGTGTTTTGTCATTGGTGTTAACTCCCTACTACCATATTTCAACATGAGCACCATTTAATGATCCAGACCAGCTTGCCAATTTTAAGCATCCACCTGCGCTTACTGGAAGCCTGCTGTGGTTAAGCAGTACTCAAAAAGAGCACACTCGACTTGCATGAAATGGTTCCAGTATGATTTTGATCCAAGAGAAAAATCACAAGGATCAAAAGAATACATTGTTTGCTGAGATCTCCAGTTTCTGAGAGAAAGATTTTTCTACTAGAGGTGGCAATATGCGGTTCTTTATCCACTGCAGATCTTGCAGAAATTGTAAATGAATGCTGGGCTCTGTATTCAGATAATCATATGTTCACTACTACTATAGCGGTTCTCTAAATACATTATCACATTGTCACTGCTTACGGGAAGGGAGATGATGACATCTTGAATACTAAGAGGGCAGAAAAACAGCAAATACAAAGTTGAATTGACTTTAGACACTATAAACAGAGTGATGGGTTCATACTGGTGCTAGTAGGGTCTAAATAATAATGCAGGATAAAAGTAAGCCTCTCCAGTGAAGCTAAACTGCAAAATGAAGCATACGTCCTCAAAACACCTCGTACTGCCAAAGCAAAGGCTTAAATACAGATCTGTTGTTTTAAATTAAAAAAGAAACCTTACAACATTCAAAATCAAACTGATTTTTGAGCCTAAATGCTCAACAGTTTGTTTTTAAGTACAAACATCCTTTCACCACCAGATACTACGCTATTCCTATGACATCGTTTCAAGCAGCAGCGTGACTTGAAGCACAGAAAATTTATAGGGAAACACTGAGGGACTGCATTAGCTACAGTTACACATTAGCTACCGTCAACAGTTGGTTAAAATCCCCTTAATCACTTTTGTCTTTAAACAAGGCCTGAAAACCAAACCATATCAGTCAATCTACTTGAAGCTGGAATGCAAGCGAAGCATTAGCTTATTTTTATTTAGAAGCACACACTGCGTTCAGTGAATTACAGATCAGGAATCAGTCATATTTATGCAATTATCTGTGTTCCATCCAGCGTACTTAAATTACAAAATATCGTATCAACCATAGGTGCCACCTTCTGATGTGAACTCAAAGCATATAAAAAAAATTGCAGAGGCAATACACATTCCTTAGGTCGTGATAGCCAAGGAATCTCACCAGCTGTTTCTAGTTAAAAAGATGACTTGAAATGAATGAGGGGAGGGCATCAATCCAGTTTTCGAATTAAAATGTTTGGACAACTGTGAGGAGACCTCATAAGAACGTTTGTAGTTTCAGCCTTGCCCGAGAGGTGCACTGGAATCAACATTTCTTTCAGTGGCTCACGCAGGAGCTAATTCAGCAGAGATTCTGTAAAAATGTCTGAGAATACAAGTATCATAGCAAAGAAAGTCTGGGAATCTTGCAGGACAAGGTAGTACAAAGAAGCAAGCCAACGGAGCAAGAAAGAATTTCTATGCCCAAAGGAAACAATACTTCATCTTCTATCAGCATTCCTTTAAAGGACATTAAAATGGAATTTTAAATAATCCACAGTGAACAATTTTTTAAAACTACCACATTTTATTATAGTTACCACTCATTCAGCAAGTGTTTTGAACAACACAATCTTAGTTAAAAAAACTAAAATTCCTCCAATATAATTTAAATCAAATGTCTGCAAAAAGTTTGCTTAGTTTGTTTTACTCTAAATTTGCTCTGAAAAAAAATCCAAGTCCACCCAGACAGAAATGTGAAGACTACAACAGTTTTTAATTTCTCTCTGTCTAATAAAATATACTTGTATTTTTTAATCAGCTATATATTATTTTCTCTGCAACATTTGTAGGGTTTGGATGAAGTCACAAGGAGCTAATTCTTCTTCAGCTACCAGGGGATTGAACTCCTCAACATTCACAAAGTCATTACTTTAATTTTTCCTCAGAGGAGTTGGTCAAAAGCTCTGACATCTGACCACAAAATTTCAGCTACGATTTAATTTCCAACTTAAAATCTAATAGTGGTTTGGGAAAAAATGGCCTGAGACAGTGTAACGCAAATCAAATCCCTCTGGCACTCAAAAAGCAAGCAGCTTTGGCTGCAGAAGATACCACCACAAGTCTTAACCCTGTGGCTCATGTACTCAAATTCCAAGTTTCCAACCACCCTCACTGCTGGGTAAAGCAACAGGAAGATGACAATTTAGCCACACCAGTAAGGAAGTAAATGCTGCACACAACATACTTTTGAAGAGAACTTCTCAGACTTAGAAAATCTGCCTAATAACAAAAAACACCAAAGGGCAACCTGTTGGTCAGCTATGCCCCAGTAAATTGCAAAAGAGCAAATTAAAATTAAGTCCCAAAATGACTTGAATCCAAAAAGAACATGACCTGAAAGTGTTCGCAAACTCAACTACAACATCAAAGCAGCAGCAGCAGACACTTGATAACTTTCTACTAGAATTTCATCTAATAATCATACTGAAGAACACTTGCAGTGCTGCCAGCCTTTGAAACTAATTCAGATCTCATGACTCTTGCAAAAATGCTTTTAAAAATCTCCAGAACCAGGCTTTAAATGAGAAACACAGTTTGTGCAGAGTTAATTGCTCTCTGCCTTTATGTTTGGTGAGAAACCCCCAATATGTGCTTTCCACATTTAGTCCCTAAAAGGCAAATAAAAAGCAATACTTTTTCATTTTTTTTATACAAACTGAACTGTTTTTTAGATACAAAATGAACTTTTGGTAAGTTAGTCATCTGATTTCTGGAGTCTACCTAGTTCTCTCTATAATATTTCTGATGAAATATTTATTATGCATCAGTACTGTTAATCTGGCATGAGGGTGCAACCACGACCAAGCTACTGGTGGAAGGACGGACTACTTCCAGTTCTGATCTCACCCACCAGGCATCTTGTACAGACTTTTAACATCTCAGTCGCTCAATGAGATTACCCATCCTTCACATTCAGAAATTTTTTCAGAAGAAAACTTAAAGTGCAACACCCTTCCTGGTGAAGTGCTTTTCATTTACATACATATAAAAGTTCAGCCTATCTTTTAATATATTCATTTCCCCCAACTACCTTTAAATACATTGATATATACGGAATATGACTGTTCTTAAAATAGAGTTTAGCAACAGTTTCACAGATTTTCTCATATCTGAAGAGATAAATGTTTTAAGGAAACGCTGAAAAAAAAAAATTTGAGTATTGTGATAATCAACCAAACTGAGAAGTATTACCAAACACACAGATCTGGAAAATTAAGCATTTGCAGTTACTTCCAGAAGGGCATTATTTTATACCATCTCAGGAAACAATATGTGACATCCATGTTTTGAGATCAACTGCTTGCAGGACTGACTTTCAAACAAACAAACAAACAAAAATTAAAAACAAACCCCAACACAAAACTTTGAGGTCAAAGGTTAGCTAAACTCTCACTGCTACTCATACGAACAGGTCTTTCTTCTTCAGTGAAACAGAATTTAGCAAGTCTTCTCTCCCAGAATTTAAAGACTTGCAGTATTCATCTTAAGTTTTCCCGATGCGATTTTCTTAAAGTAAACTGGTAACAAAGCTAGGCCTAAATATGAAGAAAATATTAATTCTGACAGATCAATGTAAGGCCTGTAGCTAGTGGTGTTCCCCAGGGGTCAGTACTGGGCCCAGTCTTGTTCAGCTTATTGATCAGTGACCTGGATGAAGGGACAGAGCGTACCCTCAGCAAGTTTGCTGATAACACAAAACTGGGCGGAGTGGCTGATACACAGCAAGGCTGTGCTGCTGCTCAGTGAGACCTGGACAGGCTGGAGAGTTGGGCAGAGAGGAACCTGATGAAGTTCAACAAGGGCAAGTGCAGGGTCCTGCACCTGGGGGGGAACAACCCCATGCATCAGTACAGGCTTGGGGCCGACCTGCTGCAGAGCAGCTCTGCGGAGAGGGACCTGGGTGTCCTGGTGGGCGACAGGTTGACCATCAGCCAGCAGTGTGCCCTGGCTGCCAAGAAGGCCAATGGGATCCTGGGGTGCATTAAAAAGAGTATGGCCAGCAGGTGGAGGGAGGTTCTCCTCCCCCTCTACTAGGCCCTAGTGAAGGCCCATCTGGAGTACTGCGTCCTGGAGAGAGTCCAACAGAGTGCTACGAGGATGATTAGGACTAAATGCTTATAAATATCTTAAGGGTAGGTGTCAAGAGGATGGGGCAAGACTCTTTCCAGTGGTGCCCAGCAACAGGATAAGGGGCAATGGGCACAAACTGAAGCACAGGAAGTTCCGTCTGAACATGAGGAAGAACTTCTTCCCTCTGAGGGTGACGGAGCACTGGAACAGGCTGCCCAGAGGGGTTGT
>Ga0065711_1031366_pt1 | contig 29858 bp, 27 predicted proteins | sample Hoacrofraction12_FD_59098 | JGI IMG/M metagenome (GOLD analysis project Ga0065711, IMG submission 59098) | Hoatzin crop microbial communities from Cojedes, Venezuela - Epithelial fraction 12 v2 (version 2) | ecosystem: Host-associated > Birds > Digestive system > Esophagus > Crop | place... | reverse complement strand
GTGCAACGTGTCCCATCCTGGAGAACCGGAGCTGATTAGGGGACACTGGCAAGATGAAGATCACGTTTAATCCACTGGTTACTCCTCAGCGTGCTGCTGGGGAGGGGAGAGGCTCCCATGCGTGCCCCAGCCGCGCGCTGTCTGTAGGGCAGACCTCGCTCAGGACGGCGGGGAAGTCTGGTGAGTTATCGTCCTTCGCATCAGAGTCTGCTGCTTGGGCATCGGCGCTGAGCACCAGCTGCTCCACCTCGGTAGCATTCCTTAGCAGTAGCAATACTGGATTTTTTTTTCATTGGGAGAAAAAAAGAAATTCAGTCTTGTAAAAAAATACTGGAATTTAGATTTAGGATCTGAAACTCCCTGTCAGTGCCTCTTTTAAATGCTCTTTTTACATGCTGACTGCATCTGTTCTAAACTGTTGGCAGAACAGGCTCTTGCCAGACACGATGTGAAAATGACGCCGTGGTGCTGCTCGGTTCTCTGCTGCCTTCTCCCCTTCCACCTCCAGAGCCACGCTTGCCTCCCTGACCGGCCGGTAAACCCATCCCTCTGCCGAGTCGCTCTGCTCTGCTCCAGCCCGGCTCTCTTTGAAAAGCACTTAGGCTCGTCTGGGGCGTTGATTGAACAGGGCAGCGCCGGAGCTGCGCCGAGCGTTGAGCAGACCCTGCCACGCTCGATTGACGGGGTTACCCAAGGACCCACGACGCGCAGAGCTTTCAAATGTCAAAGCCGTCTCTGCTTGAGGTGTGGGGGGATTGCAGCGGGCTGGGAGGCGAAGGCAACCCGGGGCCCGCAGAGCTTAACCCTTCGGTGCTCGGAAATGAAGCATTCTGGCCCAGCCGAGGATGGGTTGCACATGGGGCAGCGGCTCTGCCAGATGTGGCTGTAGGCAGAAATCTGGCTGGAGAGAGCACTTGGCTGGAGGGACAGGGAGAGATGGTAACGTGTTGCTCTTGGTAGAAAGAATGCAGAGCTGGAGCCTCCTAGGAACACCGCCAGGCAGAGCTTGGGGTGCTCGTGGTGCCTTCCCCACACTCACCCAAAGCAATGGGTGTTTGCTAGAGGGTTCCTCTCTGACAAAGAAAAGCTGCTCCTCGGAGCTGTCACTACGGAGCAGTTGCAGGGTCTCCCAGCTCCTCATCCTCTGCCCCTTCCTCACTCCTGTCTTTCTTGTCCTGTTTGCATCATTTCCAGCTTGGTGGGAAAGAGGAAATCTCTAGTCTGAAAGGGAGAGATGGAGACATTCAGAAAAAGCCTCTAAGGAGGAGTGGTCCAGTGCAGGCAGGGTGCTTGGTGTGCGGGGGCTGCCGGTGCCCTGGCTGCTCTGCGGGTGGGCAGAGCCACGGAGCGTGCTGGATCCCGCGGGAGATGTCTGGCAGGAGGGGGAAATCATAGAATCATTAAGATTGGACAAGACCTCTAAGATCATCGAGTCCAACTGTCCAGCCTCCAAATGGAGGGAGGAAAGTCTCATCTCCAGCCCTGGGAGACTCAGGTAACTGAAAAGAAGCCAGAAAGTCTCCTATGTGTTCAGCAGCAGCACTTGCTTCTCAGGGGAGAAAAGAAGGTGTAGGTGGATGTGGAGCATCCCGTTAACCCTGGCGTCACCTCCGGAGCCTTGCGCCTGCAGCTGGAGACCTGCTTTCCTTTCGGACCCCTAGAACATCTCAGCCAGCATCTGCAGGGCAGGGGACATCGTCGGTAATGCCGTGGCTCTGTAGCCTGCACTGACATCCTCCGATCGGGTACCTGCTTCATGCCTGCCCTTAACGGTGATTGCACGGGCAGCGCCACTAAAATTATAGGTCCATTAATTAATTTCTAAATGGTGGTGGAATTCCCCGGGGAGCGCGTACAGTGTGAGGACTCTATTAATTCATCTTGATTAACATTATCACAGTGAATACCAAATGAATTCATAACGATCAGCCAATTATTTAAAAGTGTGGCAGATGGGATCTGCGTAACTCTAGAAATGCGCTGAGGCGGTGCTGACTGATCTTCTGACGCTGGCGTTGCATGAGGAGGGCTTTGGAGATGGGCAGAAGTTCGGTGCACTGGCTGTCAGTAGATGTTTGGGGTATAATCCCCGTGGAGGGAAAGCTGGAATAACTCCCCTGGTCCCCAGATAAAGCTCTCTCTTGTTGTAAACCTGAGAATTCACAGTGTCTCCTGGCAGGTTTGGAGATCTCCTAGTGTTGTCCTAGGCCTGAAAGTGAGAAGCTGGATCTCACCAAGCTTTGGTTTTGAGCAGCTCTAGAGTTTCACGTGCGATATCCACTTGATTTGTCAACAAAACGTCTCCTTCCCGTTGCGTCCGCCCCAGCTCGCTGCCGCTGCCCATCTGCTCTGCCAGCCAGCAGCCTTGTCCTTGGCCTCTCACCAGTCCCGCTGCCTCCACACCACCTCTGTTTTGGGGAACAATTTTGGGCTAAATCCTATATTGCTTATTTCTTTTGCCTAAATATTCCATTACAAGGTAGCTGGCTCTTTGTGCTCTAAACTGTTATATCTTTTAAGTAGCAGAGCCGGGGTAATGGGCCTCGTTTCCCTAAAAAATATCTTGCTCTGGAGACCGAATTTATAGCTACATAAAGGCACGGCAGGTTCCTGCTGGGGAAGTCTCTTCTGTAGCCCAAAGGTGTTTGTGTGTCATGGAAGTACAGTAAAACCCTCTAAACTGAGTACTGCAGCTCTGGGGAGAGAAGAACTGTCAGAGGCATCCTGCGTGGTGGTGAGCAGCTCTGTGTCCTGCAGAGCGGTGCTGGCAAGAAGAGGGGTTTGTACCCCAAAACCTGTGCCAGGAGGTGAAAGGAAAAGGCTCGCTTACGTAGCTAAGAAGTTGGCTTCAGGGAGCAAAGGCACCAGGACCTCTTGGGCAGCTGATGGAGCTCTGGAAGGGTTTGATCCCGACACGTGGAGGGACCCCAGGTGAACATGCCAGGAGAAGACCCGGGCAGGACCGGAGGGATGGACATTGACCCGCTGCTCTGGGAAGGAGCCTGGCCAGGGCAGGCGAGGCAGCGTGCCCACGGAGGAGGGAAGCAGCCGGTGCCCGTGGGTACTGCCGGCAGCGCGGGGCATTGCTGCAGGGCGATGAGGCTTTGCTTTTGCAGTCAGGTCTTGGGGATCTTGGCTTAAAGGGGTGCAAGCCTGCAGGAGCCAAAGATTCCTTCTTGCATCTCTGCTTGCTGCTCCCCGTTAAAAATATGTAAGGTAGATCCTGATGCCGTGTTCGTGCTGAATGAGCCTCATGGACTCTGAGATATTGCAGCTATAATAAATAAGCAACTGGGAGCATTTTTCCTCTATGAATTACTGCCAGCTGTGTGAGGCTTTGGTTTTTGTACTCTGTCTCCCTCTAAATACCGGATAGTGAACAAAATTAAGATTGCCATCAGGGCTCTTGACTAATGCTGGGATTATTATTGTGGGGGTGGCTGTTTGCATCCAGAAACAGAAGTCTCTCTGCCTGATCTGTTACTCATTAGGGTCTAAGGTGTCTGTGTATCAGCAGCCTTAGATTTGAAAGGCAGAAAGTGGAAACTGCCTTTGAGTTAGAGAGGCAGAGGTCTTGTGAAGAGGTGGGAGTAAAAACTGAGGGTCTTGGGATAGAGGCATCTTGCGTGCGATGCCATTAGCTGGGGTTAACTTCAGAGGTGAGGAGGGTTGTCGGAGACTACGAACTCCATGGCCTCGCGTTGGGGTGCGCTGCCATCTCGTGTGACGCTGCTGTCTCGTGTGACGCTGCTGTCTCGTGTGACGCCACTGACTCGTGTGACGCCACTATCTTGTGTGATGCCGCTGTCTCGTGGGATGCTGCTGTCTCGTGTGACGCCGCTATCTCGTGTAACGAGGTCCAGGCCCCACCACTGCTGGCAACGCCGCCAGATCGCACAGCGAGCAGGAAATACCAGCGAGGAGCCCTTTCCCATGCTCCCGCCGGCCGCCCTTGGACGGCTCACAGGGAGCAGGCGTTGGGAACCGGCGCAGCCCGGCCCCGCTCCGTCTCCTGCCTCTCCTTCCCCCAGCGCTGCCTCTGGACATCAGCAGCTCCTTGCATGAGCCAGACCGTCTACGCTGGACCCGCCGGGCTGCCCAGTTTGTTAACGGGGCTACCGCTTGCCGAGCTGGCGCCTGCAGCCCAAGCGCGCTGTGGAGCACTGACAGCAGCGTTTGATGCCGACCGGGTGAAATGGATGTTGATGCATCTCTGCAGGGCAGCTCGTGGTCCATCTGGAGACCAGAAGGCTGTCCTCCCCCAGCGACTGCGGCTCGGGCTGCAGAACTGACCCCCAGGATCGCTCCTAAATCCAGGTGCAGATCTTCTAATGGCAATGGCCTGGGCACGGCATGCCTGCAGCTTGCCTCCCTCAGCTGCGGTGACGTGCTCCAGAGTCGTGCTCTGAGGGTCCAGGACATCTCTGTCTGGTTGCAGGCCTGATCTCTGACTCCAAGACTGCATTAAACTTCACATCCTGAGATAATTCTTCCTCTTCCCCTGTGGTTGTGCGTTGGTTTTTCCCCTCTCGCTTGCACTGCTGAGGGAATTAACCTGGGAGGGGTTTGACTTGCAGTGTTGCGGGGAGCAATGCTGATCTGCAGCTCAGAGAGCTCCGCACGGCTCCAGGGAGCTGCTCAGATAAATCACTTGCTCCAGAGGGACCAAAGTTTCCCCCTGTTTTAACCCAGAGTGACTTGGAGCTCAGCTCCCGCGCTGACACAGCAGTCATTGAGCTGTGCCTGATCCCCTTGCCATGGCTGTGCAGCCCCCCTGCACCCCTCAGAGCCATCCCGGCTCCCGGAGCATCCCTCGGGACCAACAGGAGCAAGAGGAGTATGGGGAGAAAGAGCAGGAATTCAGGTCTCCAACCCGCTGTCCGAGTGGAGGTAAAAGCAGGCAAGTGGCCATACCCCAGTGGAGGAGCAGAGTTCAAGAGCATGGATATTTTTAGTAATAATTTTGGAATGGAAAATGCCTTTCAGCTTAATGAGCTTGTTTATTACATCCTTTTAAAGTGCTTCTCTTTAAACCAGCTGGTTAAATGACGCTGGGTTTGTTTTTTGTTTTTGAGGATACTCTTAGGTTGAGAAAAAGGGTTTGTTTGGTTTCTGATTTTCTCTCATCACGTTAGCGGTGTTGCTGTTTGTTTGTGCTTCGCAGTGTCCGGCACTGGAGAGTGAAGCGAGCTAGCGAGTTTTGCTGTTGGTTTCCAGAGCCATTCCCCATGTGGACTGACTGCATGCAAAGGTTTCAGTCCACTTTGTAACACTCCATTTCACTGAAGTTACATTTTTTTATCGTCACGGTGGTATTTTGCCTATCTTAAAAAAATGCGGTATTTGCTTGAAAATGTTGGCGAAAACGCCGTGTTTATTTCTCGTATCGCGGCTTTTGAGGTTGATTGCAGTCATAGAAACCTGTGTCTTTGAAAAAAAAGGAGGCACGCAAAAGCAAAGCAGAGGAACGACTGGCTGAATTAGTTTCCTCTGCTATTGTGGCATTTTCGATATAAACAGGTACCTCAGGCATAAGCGCCTCAAGATGCCGATGGTACACAGCTAAGATGTAGCTTCGTAAAAAGGCAACAGAGCCTAATAAATTCCACCACTAGTGAAACGGAAATCTCCAATAACTCTCCGCCCAGCACTTCATAAAGAAAGCAGCCACCCACTTGTAGGCTTGGAGGAGACCAAGCAGGTTTGGGGCTCTCTGGGAGGAGGGTGGTGTGACCCAGCGATGCAGGAGCATGTCCCCAAAACGCATCCAGGTTGGAGTGGTGCGGAAAGCATCATCAGCCCTGTTTGCTCTGTGGATCTCTGCGTCTGCCGGGGAACAGCGAGGAGCAAAGGGGACGAAGGTGGGAGAGGATCAGAGCATGCTAAGAAGAATGAGACAGCCAAGGCCAAAAAGTGCATCTTCTGTTCGCTCATGGCCTGCGCGCTGCCTGAGAAAGGGGCTGAGCATCGGTGCCTGCCCACTGCGGTGCTGGGCTCCCTGTGCCCAGGGACTCCAGACGCTGTTTTCTCTGCCCCTCAGCGATATCCCCATTCAATCCATTTTTGATGGGAGTGAATTATCCTTCCCCTCCTCCCCTGTGAAAAGAAGCAAACCCCAGCCAGTCATCCACGCTTTTGTTCCGGGAGGGATGGATTTTTGTCTCAGAAACAAGTGCTTGTCTGTATTAACTCAGGGGAAGTGGTAATTAGGAGCCGCCGAAGCCTGCACATCTCTCTCAGCAGACAAACGAGCCTGGGATGCTCCTGCCCGTGGGGGCTCTCAGAAACGCCTCTGCCTTGGTAGAAAATCCTGTCCCCTCTGTGCCTCTTCCTCCCCTCATTAACATTCCTCCAGCACAAAAGCGTGGTGCCCGCCGAGCGTGGCAGTGCCCATGGTGGGCGGCCGTGCCACGGCATGGGGGATCCAGCTATGAGCGACCACATAGCAGCTATGACCAGGCTTTAAAAACAGAGCATGTACTTGGTGTCTTTAATTAGTCTAGAGATAACAGCGTCAGGTTTCTCTCCACAAGCCCAAGGCTTAAAAAGGAAAGAACTTTGGTTGGAGGATTGGGATTCTGGGGTGTTCACACACCTCAAAGAGCAGGGACTTAGCGAGGTTCACCACGAGGCTTGCAAAGAAGTGGCAGGAGTTTGGGGATGCTGCAGTGGTTTCTCAGCAGTGTCCTCCTCGTCTTCCCCAGAGCCTCAGCGAGCAGCTTCTTCCTCTCCAGCACCTGGAAATCTCATTACTCAACTGCAGCCACCCACGCTGGTTGGTCTGGCACCTGAGCTAGGTTGGTTGCTCATTTTGCAGCGGACTCAAACCTGCTTGTGTAGCCATCAGATGCTGTACCACGAGCAAAGGCAACGCATCCAGTGTTGATGTGCACACCAGCAAAGGATGGATCTGGCATTTTTGCACATCAGCCCTTGGACCCAGGCAGCCGAGGCTCATCTGCAATCCACGGGACGGGGCACTGTGGTTCTTAAAGAGAGAGAGGTCATCGAGAAGTGGACTTGACACATGGGGCTCCATATCTTGCTGTACCGTGGCCTGGGGATGTGCAGATGGGCTGGAGAAGCTTGAGATGAAAAATGACAGCAACCGGCCTTAGGGGAGTACAGACCAAATCAAGCAGAACAACATGAGAGCCTCTTCACCAGGTGCCATGGAAAACACAGGCTTCGGTCCTTGGCTCGGCTGAGGCATAGCTGGAGGAGGTGGGGCTGCCTCTCAGAGCTCTTTGACTGCAACATCCTTTTTTCTCCTCAAGTGGACTGCAAGTTTTAAATGTTAAGAAAATCAGACTAGAATACCTCTCAGCCATGCGAGTCTCCTTGAAGAGAAATAAAAGCATTGTCACAGCCATCGACACAGAGGAGGGCGTGCGGAGGCTCATCTCTGCAAACACGGTGCGGCAGACAGGGCTGGTGTAACAACAGCTTGGGACGGCTTGGCCTCGCAGGAGAGGGTTTTCTGGGTTGCAGCGATATGCCTGGCTCGCCTCCTGCGTTGGAGACAGGCCACATCGTTGATCAAATGCTGTGCCACCCTCATGACCAGAGTAATCAGTATCGTTGGGAACAGCACGGTCCTAAGAGCAGATCTCGTCTGGCGCCTGCAGCCCAAGCGGTGAGGTGGAAGGACAAGACACAGGCTCCTCGTGATGGCTTCCCTGCATCCATCCCAGACAAGACCCGTAGTTTCTCCAGACGAGCCTGTCTGCTGAGGCATTAATTGAGTGCGATGGGAGATGAGAGGGTCATGCTGGTCTTGCAGATCGTTTGCCAGCCCTTCCCTCCTCCTGGTGAGCAGCAGGTCTGCCCGCAGCAGCGGGGATGTGTTCTCCAGCCCTTCACCTCATTATCACCACCGTATTGCAGGAAGAGCGAGACAGCCCAACTGAGGTTTGGAAAGGTCCTTGTGGGTCACGCTGTCAAGTGCCTTGTTATCACGGGCACTCTGTAGCTGAAGCCTGTTCCCAAGGTCCCCTTGAACAGAAGCTGGATGTCTCCTTGCCCACCCAGCTAAGCAGAAGGGCACAGTGTGGAGGGGGGCACGGATGATGAGCAAGAGAAGGCAGCCAGCAGCAGAACCAGCACCCCTGAACTGCCATGCTAATCATGCAAAGCACCACATGTGAGGCAGGGGGGAGAGGCATCTTGTGGCCTCTCCAGAGTTGCGAATATTTGCTTCTTCCTAAATATACATTGATGGTGCCGCAAGGGAGAATTTGAGTTGGAGGAGCCAGCTGCAGATCCCCTCTGCTTTTTGTCTTTAGCCTGTGAGTTTATAACTTCCATGAAAGGAAGAGAAAAATCCAGCAGAAGCAACAAGAACCAAATGATATAATGATCTTTGTTCCTAAATTTTACTGTGTTACAGGGATGGAGCACCATCCATCCCGGCCCACAAGACTTCTGGGAAGCCGAGAAGAACAAGGTATTCCCATTTCAATATTACCAGACAAGCTGCTGTGCAGCTACCACATTTGTATTTCTCTTTTTTATAAGATAAATAAAAAAGAAAGCCACTAAGAAACCCAGCCTCTAAACCAAACCCATTTGAAAAATGTATTTTTGTCGTCTCCACAGTGGTTTGACTAATCCCCAGTGGGAGTGGGGAGTGGACTCCAGAGATAAGGCCCTAGGTCTCTATGGTGAGGGGTCTCCTCACTACTGAAGATCCTCCTTCACACAAGCATCCCATATTCCATGATTTAAAAACAAAAAAAAGATAATTTGCTTGAATACTTGCTCCTTCTTTTCTTCCCACTACCCCACCTGCTATTTTTTCCTACATTTCAAGAAACAGTCCCCATTCTTTTCTGAAATGAGGGTCTGTTCCTCAGCATCTCTACTGAAGGAGCACTGACTTGTCACGTCCTCTGCAAGTCTGTGGGAAGACTGATTGCAGTAAATTGCAGACATCTACCAATGGCTTTATACCAGTGGAGGTCAGAGAGATGGAGGACTCTGCTCAGAAGCTGTATGACTGGCAGCTGTTAGACACTTCTGCCTGCTCCTTGCACCTTGGATGTCCTCTCTGTTCCGCTGAGCTTCTGAAGCACAGACTGCAAGGATGGCAGCATCCGCAGGGATGTCCATGTCTTGGAACCAACAGATTACGAGAGTCTTGAATGCCGTCTGCAAATCCTGCGCCTTTCAGGACAACGTGTTGGGCTTGCCACCCCTGGAGCTGTGTGATGCTTGAGGTTGAATCTGAAACTAGGGAAGCAGAGATGCTAGATCTAAATGAGTTCAACCTCTGGATCCTGAAGAGGGACTTTGGGTGTGCCACATGTGGAAGAATGCGGTGACAGTAGGGTGACCATCGGATGGGAGTTCGCGTGTGCACTGACAACTGTACCCCAAAGCCAAGCACAGAGCTGCTGCAGGAGCCAACCTGTTGCTCACACGAAGAATGAAGCTGTTCCCACTTCACTCTTCAAGCTGCCCGTAGGGAGAGACAGTAGCATCTACAGCTGAGTCAGCTGCTAGAGGAGTTGCTGCCTTGGAGGCATCCCCGAAAGCTACATCCAACAGCCAGCGCTGGGCGGGTGTCCTGCAACGTTTCTAAGCGAGGAACAGGTTGGGTTCATAAACACCCGGTAGCACAGGTCCTGCGAGCAAGCAGCAGCTGGACTTCACAGAGTAATGTCACCTCGTCCTGCAGACGCGCAGCTTGGTGAAGGCCTGGGCGTGAAGCTGCTTCTTGGTGGGAGGGGAGGATAACGGCGTCTCTGAGCTCAGCGTTGGGAAACAGGCCCTGCTTTCCAGGGATAGCGGGTGGATGGAGGTCATCCAAGCTGCTGGGGGGGGGATCTCAAAGTGATGCCAGGCTTGTGCTAGCTTTGGAGGGGGCCGTCTGGTCTTGGAAACATGGGGGTAGCAAAGCAGGTAACGCTCTCCTTGGCAAGGGCTTGGCTTATCTTTGGACCTGCCATACTCGGTGCGAATTCGGCATCTGCTCTGCCCGGCGTGTCATTGCTGCCAGCAGCCGAGGCGTTTGTGCGGGGCTAAGCAGCTCCGCAGCCAGCAGCAGCACCAGCTTACCGGTGTAGCAGCTCGAAGCACAGATCGATAGAAATAACTACTTACCCGTATAATCTCTTTCCATTTATCTCTTCCATCTATCGTTTATATCAGCTAGATTCAGCCTAATCACTAGCAAACGCTGTCGTGATGACCTGTAGCATTCACTCTCCCTTAACTCTTCAAGGGTATCTGATTATTCACCCCCAAGAACGTGACTGTTGGTTTTGATGAGGTTGAGATTTGCAGATTTAAGGCTTTAAGTCTAGCGGAAGACGTCCCTGCCCATGGCAGGGGGGTTGGAACTAGATGATCTTTAAGGTCCCTTCCAACCCAAACCATTCTATAATTCTATGATTTTAAGTAGCCAGCGTCTCCCCAGACCTCTGCAATGCTTCCCCACGAATCCCAATGTCCAGCAAAGTCACTGGTGACTGAGCAAGAAGGTGTGTTTTGGGGATGAACACCCCTTCCCAGTGGAGCGGCCCTGGCGATGAAGGCTGTTCTTGTGTGGTTGTTCTCAGGGCAAGGAACCACACTTTGTACCTGTATCCTTGAGACCTGCTGCGACCGAGCATCAGTTCTTTGGCATTCAAGTCATTTTAGAAAATCCCATTTGTTGCGGGTTAGCCTTTCTCTTAGGCTTTTCTGTTATTTAGTAGGTGTTTTATCTCTTCTAATGTGCCCAGAGGAGTTTTGGTGCATCTGTGCTGCTGAGGAAGGATTGGCATTAAGCAAAATTTTCTAGCCTTTTGATGATTGACAAAACAGGAGTCGGGGTGGGGGAGAAATTTAGGCAGGATTTTATGTTGGCCTGAAAAAGTGAAGAGAAGAATCCGTGCCAGGCAAGAGCCAGATGGACAAAAGCCACGACTCGAGTCTGAGCTCTGAGAGCAGCAGCCTACCTGGCTCTGGCAGACCAAGCAGAAAACGTCGCGTGGGCCTCGGGAGCCTCCGCAGCCCGGGAACTTAAGAGCGGTCTGCGAAAAAATAACCCCTTGCTTTTTGCAGAACAGCTTTCACATGGAAGGAGTCTGCAGCGCTGCGCCGGCGGCTGCTGCGGGAGGGGAGGGCGAGCGGTGGAAATCAGCCCCAGGCCTTCGCGTGCTGCGGTGGAGCTGGGTTAATGGGATCAGCGTCCATATAGGACTCTTTTAGCATGTGTTTTAATTTCCTGTTTTTTAAGAAATAAGTTTTATATTCGAGGTTTTATTTTTGCACTTGGCATAGAGCTGGTCCCACTGATTGCCTAAAAAGCCTTATTGTGCTAGAGACAGCTCTGATTTCCCTGGAACAACACCTGTGACCCTGCTGCTTTCTCTTAGCATCACATAACCAGCTTCAGATTCAGCGGAGAGGTATAGCGTTAGGATAATTGGCAATAAACAGCAGGCTTTTTACGTTACTGAATGCCTCATTCAGCCCTCAACAAAGAGTTCAGGGCCTTGTCTCTCATGGCTGGTGATGGAAACTCCGGTTGCTCGGGCTGTTCTCGGCTAGACTGGGCTAGAACAGAAGCGTGTGATGTAGGGTGTGTAACATGATGGTTGGGAAGGAGATAGTTACCCGTGTAACTGTCTGCATAAAGCTGCTTCTGACGTTTAGGGAAGGCGTGTGTGCTGGTTTCAAAGGGAGCTCGTTGTGGAATTGTTAGTAAAATTAAGGTTTACATCGGAAAATTAAGCTTTATATGAAAAATGCAGCATTGTTCTCCATTGAGGAAAAGCATAAAATCAAAAGGAGCTCTGAGGATGGGACCCAGCTGCAGCAGGCATGCGAGGAATCCACTAACACAGCGACTCCCTGCAACATATCATAGAGGATGGAGCGGGGTGGAGACTCCGTGGCCATGCTCCCTGATGATAAAGTGGGAAGAGATGGTCCTCTAGAACTGAGAAGCAGCTCATCTGGCCCCCTGAGCCAACAGGTTTTCGAGACCTTGCCAAGTGCTAGCCTTTCATGAACTTTGCTTGTTTTAATGTCATTTTAATACCAAAACACCGGCCTCCGAGGTGCGACCACTCTTCTTTGAGTCTGCACCCTCAATTGTTTGTAAACGATACCTTTAAACGTGAAGCAAGAAAATTTTACACCAGTCATGATAAAAAGTATGCGTGACTACAGTCACTCAAACTCCACCTTGAAAGTAGAAAGGATATAAAAATAGCCAGGGAAATAGGGGATTTTCGGAGAAGATATCACCACGAGCAAGTCAAGGGAAACTCCATCTCAGACTGCTTCTGACCACGGGGATCGGCCAACGGGCTGAGCCTTGCTTCTGTCCCCTTGGGACGCCTTGGGTGAGACCTGGACTAAGCACTTTCCCTGGGAATCTTAGAAATCTCTCCAGAGAGTTACTCCCTAACGTTTATAGCCGGGCTGTATTATTTATAACCTTTTCACATGTTTTGTACTTAATAACATCATATTTGCACGTGCTTTCTTGCAGACAGTCACTATCACCAGCAATTCAAAAAACCTATATACCTGCTGCACAAATAAAGCTGCACTGTTTAAGCAGCCAGTTGTCCCAGTTTCTCACTGAACGCGACCAAACGCGGCCGTGCCGGTTCATGAGCACGACTGGACTGAAGGTGCAGACCGCTATGAGTGTATCCAGAATCGTGGTAGTTTAATATACACATTAAACGCGACTGGACTGGTAGTGGCAAATTGGGTATCACCCAGAATTTAAACCTAGCTGCACCTAGCCTCCCACTCCGGTGAGGAGAGTTAGAAAGCACGGGGGTTTACTTTCTGCCAAATTCCTCCATCCCTTATAACGCAACACTCATTAATAATAACGTTATTAGCATTTAATGGGTGCTTTTCTTCTCCGTACTGCTCAGACATTAACTCATCAGCATGTGACGTGCTTCTGGCTAGATCACTCCTACCACACAGGATTTGGGACAGGTCTCTCCTGTCTGTTTAGAAATTATCAGAGACAAAGTCAGGGTGGTGGTTGGCATAGAGCACCTGACGGCAGGTCCCTGCTCCCAGCTCCTGTCCCACGGTAGCACCGTCCTGCCGCGGAGCCTCGCAGCAGCCGTTAGCATCACTGCCAGACCAGGGAACTGGGTGCGTGACATGACCTCCGTGGAAACTCTGCTCTAGCAGGCTCAGAAGATGGTTGGGCTCTGGACTTATGCTTTAAACTGATGGACTTCTCTTTTCTTTAGGATTCCTTTATGCTATCACTTCACCCATCCATTTCCCTCTCCCGCGGTGACTTGCCATGTTGCTTCCTTTGCTTTTCATCATGTCTTTAACCTCTTTGCTTCCAGGACTTCTCCCTCTCCAGAAAGGGGAGCTTCCCAGTAGCAGCCAGGTCTGAGAGGGAGCCCGTGCTCCCACGGGAGCGCCCACGGAGCAGCTCTCCCATGGACCGAGACCTACTGACCGCACTGGTCATCAGATACGTGTGTGCTCCTGCAGCTCACAAGGACTGAGGGTGCTTTGGGTTTTCGTGGCTAAGTAACACCTGTAGCTCCATGGAGCTTCGGGGTCCCAGCTCAGCCCGTGACACCATGACCGGGAGCCCTGGGCTGACACTGTCCCTTCTCTGTCCACTTCCAGCTGTTCAGGAAGAAAGGCAGCGGGGGAAGGACCGCAACGAGAACGAGGTGGAGTCAACAAGTAGCGCCAACGAGGACATGCCCGTGGAAAAGATCTTGGAAGCTGAACTCGCAGTGGAGCCAAAGACGGAGACGTACATTGAAGCAAATATGGGCTTGACACCGAGCTCGGTAAGGCAGCTCTCCCCTTGGCCCCATCCTCATCCTGGGCACGTGGCATGGAAGGGCTGGTGTGTGGGGCCTCCGGGTTGACCTATCACAAATACAGCAGCTAGCGTGGGTCAGAGAGGGGTTGTCTTATGCGAAGAGAAATAAGTAGAGCTCAGAAATGCAACTTCTTGGCTCTGCTGTAGACGCCGTGTGTGAGCTTAGATGAAAGCATGAGGAAAGCAAACACCTCTGCCCTTGTGCAGCCACCAGCACTGGTCCTCGTCTGTCTCACAGCCAGAGTGAAGGAACAAATACCGTAAGGCGTAATTAGAAGAGCTCACAGAGAAGATTTTGATTTAGTTAACAGCCCGTAGTGCTAACTGCAGGAGGATACTAGATGCTCTGAAGAGCTCAGAGTCCAATCAAGCCGATAAACAGACCGCTGCCACTGAAGTGCAAAGAGATAAGAGTTGTAAAATTGGGATGTGACTTTTCAGATGCGGAGTTATACGGCTGCTTGGTTCTAAGAAGAGAAAACCTGCAGAAGGTTGCTCTCAGGTTCCTTTCTCATGCTTGCATTATAACTAGACCTGTTTGAAGCAAGCAGGCTCTAACAGGACCTTGTGTAAACAAGAGATAGCTGCCAGGGAGGTAGGAAAAGAGTGAGAAACTGTGGTGAGGGAAACTGTCTTGGTCCCTTTCCTAAGAGATTCCCTTATCAGTAGATTATAGCTGTGCTTAGAGAAAGCCTCTCTGCAAGGCAGCTACCTCCAAATGTGAGAACCCACCTGTCCTCTGCAGTTCTGTTTCTAGAGCAGACCCTGTGCAAAGCCCTCATGAAGAGACCCGTTGCAGAGAAGGTACTTGCTGCCCAGTCTAGGCAGCATTTAGGGTGCAGTCCCCATTCTGTAACAGCCCCTGTCCCCGTGAAAGGAACGGGAATAGAGTAATGCCTCTCAAAGGTAGGACTGAGGAACTGATACAGCAGTAGGGTCAGGAGGGGGGCTAATTACCCCCGCCCCCGGGTAGACCGTGGGAGCCCTGGGATACTGAGGGACTGGGAAGGCTCAGCGCAAAGAGATGGAGAGGGAGAGGCAAAAAATAAATTGCCGTGCGCTGTTGTGTGTGTGCTGTTGGGGCCGGGGTCAGCTGCACGTTTTTAATTTCCCATTTGCCTCCTGGCGATGCCTTCGGGCAGGCACGCACCATCCCATGGCACGCTCTGTTAGCAGGAGGGGACACCGCCGCGGCACGGTGTCACCGGGGCTGGGAGGGTGTGAGTTACCCCTAGCCATTGCCAGCCTTGCTGGTGGGGAGAGGCTGGAGCGGGGGGCATCTCCCGGCTGCCCAGCGGTGCTTTGGGGGGCACAGGGGTACGGCTGGGCTCTGCGGGCGTGCAGGCTGGCTGAACCAGGAGAGCAGGAGCATACGCTGCCATGTCCCTCTGCGTTTCCTGTTGCGCTGTGCGAGGTGTCTGTGAGGCGGAGATGATGAAGTGCAGCCATTTCGGGGAAGTGGAAGGACTCTGCAGTATTTATTTTCTGCTACAATAATTCTTTGTCTCTTTCTTTATGTGAGGCTTGGAGGGTTGAGTAAGGAGCACCTTATCTGGCAGGGCTTGACAGGAGATCTCCCGAGTCAGGCTGCTCCGAAGTCCTGACTGCGTCTGTGGGATGCTCTTTTTGGCCTTCACGTATGAGGACACTTTATGGCTGGCTTGCTAGGTGAGGCTTTTCAGTGCGTAAGGCTTCCTGCTAAGGACAGAGCCCATTCCCAGGGGAAACTCTCCAGCAGCAGCCACGGGGCCATGGTGCTCCCCCACATTTGCTGCACCCCGCGCTGCCCTCCAGCCGCAGGCTCCCGTCACCCCGAAGCTGCAAGGGGCTCGTTTGGAGGAGGCAGCTCAGCCGTGGTTAGCGTGGGGCTTGGAGGGGCTCTGACGGCTATCAGGATTAAAAATACTTCGGGGGAGTTGTAGCCAGCGTTGCGCTGACTTGAAAACAAACCCGAGAGAGCGAGCTGAAATAAATGGCTTCGTCTGGCACTGCGTCTCCTCAGCCTCTTGTAGCAAATTGAAAGCTGGTTCCTGCATAATTCAACACGCATTACTGTGAACAAGGATGTGTGTTGCATCTAAATAGAAGCAGGAGGCTTGTTGAAATGCCCGATTATTGTCAAGCGGCTTCTGTCGCTGAGGTGACATTTGTAGCAGGTTTAGCAGATGTATGAGATCAGCAGCTCGCAGTGATGAGGCCACAGGATGAGGTGAGGGAAGACGGTGGAGCTGCCCTGCCCCAGCCCTCCCCAGAGAGCCCCTGTGATGGAAAGGCAGACAAATTCCATCCCTAATAGACATGGGGTAAGACACAAGCTGTTTCCTATTAGCCTGGTATGTTGGGTCCTTTTATTTGCACCCCTGCACCTTAGGCCATCTGCACTGAACGCTGCCGGTGAGCTGGGGAGCTCCAGTGCTTGCAAGGACGCCTGCAAGGCCGTGCTGGGCTGGGACGGAGATGGCACGGTGCTGCAGGAGTTACCACCCTCCTCTCCCAGATACTCTCACATCTGTGACTGTCACCTTGTGCTGTCGTGCCCTGGCTGCTCCGAGAGCAGAGATCCCAGCTCTGGCTGAGGGAGGTCCCTCTGCTTTGCCAGGCTGGCGCTGGCACTGATTTCTTCCACCGAGGACAGTGTGGGACCCAGCTGCGGGGCTTCAGCGCAGTCCTCAAGGCTCATGAAAGGGGAGGGCAAGGGGGCTGCAGCCCTTGAGCTGTTCCAGCAGCCCCAGTATCTAAACATGTTGTTGCTGGTGAAGTGTGCTGCTCCGCGTACATGACCAGGGAGGGGACCCATGGCTCTGTCCTGACACCCTGGTTGACACCAGAGAGGATGGGATACCTTCATGTCTGAAGCCCATGGTGGGGAAAGGGGAGTACAGTCGGGTGTGATCCTTGTGGATAGCACAGACAGGACAGGAGGGATGCTGAGCCAGGCAGAAGACAGCTAAGACAGGGGAATCAGGCCCTGCAAATCTCCTGTCCTGGGTGGTGGGAGAGTGCCAAGACACTCCGCGTTTTGATGACCATCATTAAAATGCTCACTTGAAGTAATTGCACCGGTGAGCCCCTGATAACAGCTCTTCAGCGGCTGCACGTAGCTGCTAATTGTGACAGTTGTCTGGCTTCTGACCGTAGCAAAGGGGATAAACCCTTTGGGAGGTTCCCACAAGCTGCAGATGAGCGTGGCTGCGGGATTCCTCCATGCTGTGTGTCTCAGCAAGCCCCGAGACCCCGTGTGATCCCTGCCCCTCGGGATCTGGGCACTGGCTGTACGCCCTGGTGCTGCCTGTCCCCCAGCAGTATGATGGGGCACGGGGATGGGTTTGGCTCTGCCCCGTGTCCCGGGCAGCTCCAGAGCTGGGCTCCTGCAGTGTAAGCACCACCTCGGGTGGGCTCCTGGCCACTGAAAGGCAAAGCCTGTAACTGAGAGCTGTTATCCCCATTAGCTCTTAATTGGCCTTTGAGCTGCTGGTTTCAAGTCACCATTTTCTGGAAGATGTCTCCAAGCTCTGGTTTTCCAGAAGGATCAGGTGCCTGCGTGTCCTTTCGTTCTGTCACACTCCGGCACCGTGCCCTTGCTATTTACTGCAGAAGAGGATTTGCTTACCGTGCACGGGGAGGGTTTCTCGCAGCGCTTCGCAGATCCCCTCCTGGAGACAGGCAGGGCCCTTTCGGCCTGCAGGGATGATACTTTTAGCTGCCTCACAAGCTGCGGTGATTAAGTTCTGTCAGGAAGCCCGTGGTGGTTCCAGGAACCGCCATCTGAAGTGTAATTAAAGGCTGGGCCCCGCGCTGAGGCTTCGTACGAAGCACCGAAGGCTGGGTACAGCTTGTGCTGCCTGCAGAGCAGCGGTGATACAGCCTGCGCTGGGCGACACGGAGCCCGGCTTGCTGCGTCAAGGCGAGTCCTAGAGACGGTGACAACCTGCCCAGAAGCAACCCCGGATAAAAGCTTTGGGAAAAACATCTAACTTCCCTAAAATACCCCTTTCACGGGGCTGTTGCCTCCTGGGTCAGGTTGTGCTGGAGCATGGAGTCTCCCTAAGTCGTGTCCCGCTCCGGGGGATGCAGGGCTCCATCCCCGTCTCTCCCCACGGGAGCTGGGATGCCTGGGTTCTCCACCTGGCTGCTCCAGCTTGCTGGCCAGACTCGGCTGGCTTGAAATTGGTGATGTACCTGTAAGCCTAGGCCAAGGGCGTCCCTTCTCACTCTTTTTTGCAAATGCTTCTGGATGCTGATGTTCCCCGTGTTTCCAGTAAAACAGCCCTACAGAATTCCTCCTCGCACCCAGTTTAGGGTTTTCCTGTTGTCCAGAGGAAATCCTGTCTTTTGTCCTTCTTCAAGGGAAGAGCCTGTCCCTGCTCATGCCTCCTTCCCCAGGGAAGACTCCCAGCTCCCTCGGAGCGAGACTCCCCTGCACTTGCACCTCTCGGGGAGCTGCTGGAGATGGGCAGAGCAAGGAGGGGAAAATCCCCGGAACGATGCTCCCCGCTCCTCGGCTGCGCTGCTGAACGCGAGCCCATTCCCATCCATCTCTGCATGCAACAGGTGAAAATACTTCGAAGACGGGTGCCCCTGAGCTTGCCAGATGCTGGTTATTTTAAGCCTGGAGAATGGGAGACATTGGCCACTGAGGCACAGAGTTTGTGTTTGCTGCCAGGGGACAGCGGAGGGGACCGGGCAGGGGTCCGGGGCGCGGCTCCGGGGGGCAGGAGTGAGACTCCACAGCGTGGTCCTCATCTTCCCAGCCTGGGAGAGGGCTCTGCGGTAACGCAGCCAGGCTGCGGTGAGGAATGGCCTTGTCCTGCTGAAACCAAGACTTAACTGGAGGGAGAGGTTGTGCTGGCGTTCGTGTCTGCTCTGCCTCATCCGCGCTGAACTTGCACCCCTTACCCCAGTGATCCAGGGCTGAAGTAAACACTCCTCCTCTGATTTGGAAACTGCTCTTTTAAGGACATGGAAGAAAAATAATAGTACAATCAAAGCTGCTAGGTATCAGCAGGGATTACAGTGGGATATGTGGAGGGGCTCATACATCCCTGTCCAGAGAGGTAAACCCTGTATACACACTTGTACTAGCGAGGTCTGTCTTCGCTGGGGTTAGGCAGTCTCTTCCAGTTCCTAATCACAAGCCCACTTGAGCTGTTAGCAGATCCTTTAAACAGGGATTTGGTGTGTTTAGGCTGACTGTCCTCCTTGAGAGCAGATGGTTTTTGTTACTGGATAATATTTCAAAGGAAAGGGTTTTTCTCTTTTTTCTGCAATGCCCCCTCTGGTGCTGGTTTATCGAGCTGGGAGATGCTGGCACAGGGAGCGCGCGCGCTGCACGGGTGCGGGAGCCGGCCCTTCCCCGGGCTGGAGCTGGTTTGGTTCATCAGTCAGTGTGATGGATGTTGGGTCTCAGCAGCCCTGGTTCCTGTTTTGGAGCCTGCTAAAAACTACTTAAAAACTCATGGTGGAGAAGCCAAGTCAACTCCTTTCCCTGTGACTGACAACGTCCACTTCTGGGGTGCTCCTGACTTTGAGGTCCTTCCCTGCAGCAGGGAGGGAGCAGGCCTCTTCAGCTGCTCCTCCAGCCTCTCCTCTTCTCCTTCCTCTGCCTTCTCCCAGCCTTTCAATCTCCTTTTCTTGGCAGCCCAATGACCCGGTGACGAACATATGCCAGGCAGCAGACAAACAGCTCTTCACCCTGGTGGAGTGGGCCAAGAGGATCCCCCACTTCTCCGAGCTGCCCCTGGACGACCAGGTCATCTTGCTCAGAGCAGGTGAGTGGGAACCGTCCCCGCGCAGGCTCCGGCACGGGGCTGAAGGACTGCTGCATCTCGCCGGTGACAGGTATTACACCTAGATTTAGGCCCCAGCAACTTGAAAGACATTAACTGATTCTGATTAATAGCCTCTGATAATTCAATTGCTAAATAGGATTTTAAAAGCCCCAAGGGATGTGTTGCTGAATGTGATCCAAAATGTTGCACCAGCTGCCAATCAGCTGAAAAATGGCCCGGCTTCATCTCTGATGAGCGAGGTGCCCGGAGATGGGCGCCGGGTGATTTAAACCAAGGGAGCTACGCGCTGCCTTGCTCCCGAGCTGAGGCTTGAAAGACCAAGTGGGCTTGGGACTCCATGAAATTTCATCAAACTAAAATGTTTGATCATAATTAAAACCAGAAAGGGCAGAAAAATATATCGCCCTCCCTCTCCCACCCACCAAGATGAAAATAAAATTCTCCAGGCTTATTTTAAATTTCCTTGTGCAGCAGGGGGTCCACGGGAAAGGAGGCTTTGGGAGGTGAAAAGCAGTTAGCTGTGAGAAGGGTCTTCTCCCATCGAGTAAATTCAAGCCCCTACTGCTGGCAGGTTATGCACAAAGATCAGGGAGGTCAAGAAATCCAGAGCAGATCTCGACGACGGTGCATTTTAGGCATGAAGCGCTTTGCATAGCTCCAGTCATCAGACAAGTGATTAAAAAGGCTTTGACTTGATGCAGCGGAGAGTTTTGCTCCCTTAAACAAAGCAGAATTCAAGTTGTCAGTGGGACAGATGAAGTGGCTTCCAGCAAATGACAAATCCAGGGAGAGACTGGGAGGGGGAATGAGGAGAGCTTGACGTCTGGCTGTGGCACCCAGCTCTCCGCTTGGCAACGAGAGAAACCACCCTCAGCTACTCGAAGTAGTCAAGGGAATTCAAAAGGGAAGGATGGTGGAGGAGTCTGGTGCGGAGCTGAGGTGCAGCCTCAGAGCAAAGCAAGCTGGTGAGCTGCCTGGAGCGAACCAGTCTGACAGCCAAACCGGAGCAAGCCAAGGACTCTGAAGTCCCTGGTAGTTTTAGAAGTTCCTCTTGTTTCGCCAGAACGCCCTTTTGTAAGGAATTCTCGAGGGGAAAACTCGGCAGGGTGTGTGCTTTTCTCTGCACTCTTCTGGCCTCGGGTTAATGGCCTCTGTAGACAAGACACTGCTGATCCACCTTGATGGCAGCGTTCATGGCTGCTTAGCGTGCAAAAAGTGTGCCCCAAAAGAAATGCCTGTGTAATTGGGCCGAGTGGTGCTTGAAGAACCAAATTCCAAGTACTCACTTCAACACAAAATGTGGGAACTCCTCTGGTCCAAGGTCTGTCCAGGTTGCCTCAAGAGAAGGTGTAAGGGCTCCAGGGTAGGAAGATCATGGGATCAGTGTTTCCCCTTTTCCCACACACGAGCACTAGCTGTCGTTCTGTTTAATAAGGCTGACTATAGCCCAAAGGCATGAATCTTCAGGCTTGCAGCCATTTTTTATTGACTATCAACCAGAGTCACTGCGTACCTTGGCCCAGCATGCAAATACCCAAGTCCCTCTTGCAACCTCTCTGAAATCCTTGACCTCGATGGTTTCTGGGCGATTAAGTCGCACCGTTTACTGGTGTAGGTTTTCCACTCTTCTTGTGTTACTGAAAGGAGATTTTTATAGTCAACATTTCATCTAATGCTTACAGCAGTGTTCTGGGAATGGAGAATTTGGGGGTTTTATTCTTGCTGCAGACTTGGCCAAGACCCATGCCCTCCTGCTAGCCCATTGGTGAAGGTGCTCCTCTGACTTTTCCGTGGGTGTGAGTATTGCCAGAGCTGGCTCACAGTCCTCTCTGGAAAATACAAAATGTGTCATTTTGAAGAGGGTCTCTAGAGCCTCTTGTGAGAGTGGATGAGCAGGGGAAGAGCTCTGTAGAAGTCTTACAGGGCTTACTGCAAATATTGCAGGAAAGAACTGGATTCAGACAAAAGCTGCCGTTTCCTTTTGTGAAATGGAAACAAAACCCACAGCAACAGTTCAAGGTTTTCATTTCTCTTTAGAAGAAGGCTAATTCTGACCTGATGTTCTCTCCTTTGTGCTGGTGCTTGTTGTGACCAACTCCAAACTGGCATCCTGGAGGGGCCGCTCCACGGGGCGGGAGAAGAGGGGGTTGCAGACCCCATCCCATACCGGATTTCGTGGTGGCTGTGACCCCATGGCCATGAGGTGGGCTGAGCACCTGGAGCGGCTCCAATGGGCTCCCTGCTCCAAGCATCTCTGCTGGGGGTGCTGATAGCCTCCCCCAAGTCTTTTAACCAGTGGCTCCATCTGTTACTGAGTGGGGAGAGCGACCTGCTGAGAGCAGCTGCCCATGAAATATTTAAGTATTAAAATTTAGCTGAGAGCATCAGTCAGGTTTAGTCATGCATCTTCAGAGGCAAAATAAAGTGGAGCACGCATCTTGGAGGAGCGGTGCTGGATGGGCCGGCAGTAGCTTTCCTCTAATCCTGAATTGTTGAAAAATCTTACCTCTCTGAGCTTTTTGGAGTAGACGGAAACCCAACTGTTTTCCCTGAGTTTTCTTGTTTCCAGGCATGCTGTGGCTCAGACAGGAATAACCTGATGTTTGCTCTGCATCAAGGCCAGCCTGGCACAGGATGCTGAGGGCTGCATCTCTGCAGCTGCAGTTCATTGCATAGGGCTGGTGGGGAAACTTGGTGGTGAGATGGATTAGCACGATGGTCACTGTGCTGCCAGGAGCCTTCCCTACCCCGGAGCAGCCAAAGCATCCCGGAGGCTGCAGCCACCTCGTTTGGTGAGAAGGGAGTCACAGGAGTCGAAGAAAACTGCTCTGCTTCTCCAGAGCTTGGGCTGGAATGCAGGACTCTTTGGGCATGTTTGTTTGATCTCTAACTCAGATTTGCTGCCTGTGGTCGTACTTAATTCTTCCCTGCCTACCTCTTGATCTTGTCAGCTCTTTGGGGATGCTCTGGTGAAAGCACTGGGTAGAAATCAGTTCCCCGCTTCAGCTGAAACATCCCAGCCCTGAATGGGAGTAACTCAGCTGAAGGATGCTGATAAATCCAGTGCTCCTTAGCTGGAATAAGCCCAGCACAGAAGTCAGCGGCACCCCGCAGCCTCACCGCTTTCACGTATTCCAGTGGCCGAGGGGCGTTGGGTGATGGCCAAGGGTCAGGGCAGAGTGGTGAAGGCTGGTGCCCCGGAGGGACACTGCGAACCAGCGCTGGCTTCTGTTGGCTGAGGCTGCATGGAGGGGCTGTGTGTGGAGGTGCTGTGGGGCTGCGTGTGATGGCTGGTGGGAGGCACCCATGGCCCCTTTCTGGGGGTCTGGCTCCAGGAGGTCCTCTTCAGCCATGGAGCATGGTTCCTGCAGGCTCCTGGTGCAGTCCCGTGTCTTCTCCTCTGTCCTCCTTGGCTTTTACGGTGTTGCAATCCCTCTGCAAGTGCCAGGCCTCACCCAGTAAACAGCCAAAGAACTGTTCCCATGACTGGGGTGGAAACATCCTGTGGCCACTTAGGAAAGAGTGAACTTTATTCCTTGTCAACATTTCTAATGGCACAACGCATCTCTGCAACAGGAGGTAAATACAGCACATGTAGACCTTGTATTTATTCCAGTCTGTGAGAAAAGCCGTGTTTCTGTGGCAGGAGAGGAGGTGAAGGAGGTTGTTGCATTGCTTTTCCAGTCTGGGGGGAAAATAAAGAAAAAATCGAATATCCTGGCATTTCTGGACCTTGCCGAGCAGCCCTGTGTTCTGGACACCAGAAAATTTTCAGGCCGGGTAAATCAGCCACGTGGTGAGCGTGAGCCTCCCCAGGGTTGCAGAAGACCCATCTTGTCTTATTGAAGATGCCTCTCCTGGGTCAAAGTCAACAAAATTTCCAGCCTTCAAACTTTACAGCATTTTTTTTCTTGATATGGATTTGTTTTGGTCATTCTTGAACTCAGCTGGTAATGGATTTAAGAATTTGGAGATGTGTTAAATTAGGAAGGGGAGCTGGAAGGTGGGGAGGGAGGTCTCATCTCCCTTCCCTTTCCCATTGTAACTAGCCCAGACTCTCCCGTGGTGTCCGGGCTCAGAGGCTGTGTTTTCCTATCCCCTGAAGTCACACATCCAGTAACTAAGAAGCCAAAAGCTGATTTCCAGGCAGCTATAGAAAGCTGTTCCTGGAGCTGTTGTGGACATGGGGCATCCCTGTACAGCGGCAGGCGAGAGCAGAGGCCATCCCTTCCAGTATTTAGGTGGCAGAAGCAACAAACCTGCAAGTGCGAGTTTTCATGGTCCTGATTTACACGGCTGTATAACGGTGAATGAACTTTTGTGCCCCATTATGGCCTGAAAATGAGCCCAATTAGCTGATAGAAAGCGTTAATAGGTCTTTAACTGCTCAGAGGCATGGAGTATAAGGTCAGACAGGGAGCTCAGGGCTGCACACCCACTCGTAGGTTCACAGCAAGAGGAGCAGAGCTGTTTGCTCCGGTGCCTGCAAGGTTTATAGAGGAAACTGCTTCCCTTATTAGCGTTGTATTTTTAGTGCATTTGTTCCTTAATGGATTTTTCCTTCCCTGACATCCAAGAACAGGTTGGCTCCCCGCTCCCTTCCCATGTCCAGCCACGTTACTCTAGCAAAGGTGGTTCTTGAGCGATTTCCTCCTCTTTTTTTAGCACCGGGGAGGTGACGTTGCTGATTCCCGAACCCACTGAGGACCCCGTGGCTCTAACCTGCGGCCTTGGTTGTTTTCTCCTCCCCAGGGTGGAATGAGCTCCTAATCGCCTCCTTCTCCCACCGCTCCATAGCTGTGAAAGACGGGATCCTCCTAGCCACCGGGCTCCACGTGCACCGGAACAGCGCGCACAGTGCTGGCGTCGGGGCCATCTTCGACAGGTGGGCAGAGGGAGGGACGGACAGTGGGCAGCGCGTCCCGGGCCGCCTTGCCCGGCCATCCCCCTCTCTGCTTCCCACCCGTCTGCCTCCGTTCCCCGCGTCGCAGCCTGCTTGAGGGGTCGGGGGGAGATGTGTTGGTATGTCCTCGACGGAGCCCGGGCTGGGGCGCGTCCATCCCATGGCGTGCGTGGAAATGTCGTGGTCCTTGTTGCAGGCGATGATGTTAAATCCCTCCTCTTAAACCTGCAGAAACCAACAGCCTGAAACAGTCAGGGAGAAGGCTGCCCAGTGCAAATCAAAGCCTCTTTCATGGGGTCCAGATGCCTTCTAATGTTACGAGGAGGCCAGTTCTTTGTTTCTTTTCATCTTTAATTGGACCAAGACATGATTTTATTTTCACAATGAAAAAGCACCAAAAATACCCAGCAGGTTCCACATGCGTATCCCGAGGGCTTTTTAATCTCGTGCTTTGGGAAAGTGTTTTAAATAGAGACTTCCAGAGTGTTTGACCCACAGTGTGGCTCCAGATGCCGCTTAAATTGTGGCTGATTTCTCTGCCCGAGACTCATCTTGAGACGACTTAGGTGAAACCAAATCACCTTTGCTTCTTTGCTTTGCAAGGAAATTGTTCTTCGGACCTGGGTGACATCATTTGTTTCCTGTGAGGTCATAAGTGCAAGATCATGACTTCACTGCAAGATCTAACAGGAAAAACTGGGCAATCAGTGGAAAATATTTCAAGACCGGCACCTGCAGTAAGAGCAAAGGGAGCAATAAAAATTACCGGCAGAGGAAATTGCCGTTAGATACCTGTTGGGATTTTTTCTGTATTATTATTTTTTATTTTTAGGCAGCTTTCTCAGGTGCCAAAGCCTCTCAGTGAATGTATGAAGCCAGTTTTTATGGTCCCTGTTGTATCTGACAGGAACTATTGATGTTCCTAATGAGCTATTTTTGATACAGAAGGAAAATGAGGGCATATCCTCAGCTGCTATAAGCGAGCGCTATCCCATGACTGCATTAACCATGCACCGGAGGAGCTCACTCTGGGTCTGACACAGGGGTGTTTTTTCATTTCTTTTGAACACTGACACCTGTAATTTCTGTGTCCTTTGCAGAGTACTGACAGAACTCGTGTCAAAAATGCGAGACATGCAGATGGACAAGACAGAGCTAGGCTGCCTGCGAGCCATTGTCCTCTTCAACCCCGGTACATGCCGTTACCTTCTCTCCAGTCCTCTCTTGGCTGAATCTCTGTCCATTTGGCTCCTGTTCTTACCTATAAAGCTCCATCGCAAATAGCCGAGGGCACGCAACTCCCGAGAATAGGGCAAGAAGGAAGAGAGGCAAGGAGGAAAATCAAATTAAGTGCTGCACGTGTGTCTGCTGCCTTACAAGCGTGCCCTTTGCAGGTCAGGGATGGATCTGGATCCATGCCCAGTGTTGCTCTCCAGGCTTCCCTTGCCAAGGGGTGTTTTCCCCTTTGCAGAGGGCAGCAAGCTTTCGTGGTCCGAAATATTCTCCGTGCAGGGCCCTGCTTTGGCCGGAACTCAGCTGCGATCATCCGAGGCGATGGCGAATGCTGTTTTTGGAGCTGACTCCTACTGCTGGGCTGAGTTCTCTGCTGAGTTTGAGGGGCTGTGGCTTGATCAATGTTACATGGTCTTCCTGTTTTCAGTTTTACAGTGACTCTGTAAAAAGAAAGTTCTAGTGCTGGAGGGAGTTGTCCTTGAATAGGAGCAAAAATGAATCTAGATACCCTTTAAGACAGAAGTATGGGTTAGACCAAAGTTAGAACATGGACATTGTTGTCCTCTGTTTCCTGATCTCAACATCCAAGGGCTTTTATTAACTCTGTCTCTGGAAAAGCCCTCTGCAAAGCCTACGGAGAGTGAAAGGCATGAAACATGCTCACAAAATGCACAAGAACTTTATTTGTCCACAGCTTGCTTAGTTTTACAGACTCCAGGAGGTTTTCAAGCTGCTCGCTTTTGCCCCTTGGCCCCAGCTGCCCAAGGGAAGAAGAAGGTTCAGTGCTGGGGTTGTCTCCGGCGTTTCAGAGAGCAAAGCCCTGCTGCCGCAGGAGATGGACTGCCGGCCTGCAGATACCCCTACAGCTCTCCTGGGGGGTTTCCTATATTTTAGAGCGGGTCAGTCCAGAGCAGAAGTAGACGGCAGCAGAGGACAGACCCCCACATCTGCAGCCACCCCTTCCCCTCCCTGCCCTCTCAGGATCGTGCTTTGTGCCCAAGTGCTTTCTCTGGCCTTTCCCACCGAACACAGGTCAGGGCATTTCAGCAGGGTTTATTGGTGTTCCTTGGGTTTGTTTTTCTGTTTGACTTATTCCCCCCCCTCTGTAATCACCAGTAATTTATTGTCTGTAATTTGGGATTAGCCGTATATGGTAAAAGAAGGGGAATCTGGAGAGGTTCCCGTGGCGCGTGTGCTTGGGGATATCGATTGCTCGACTGTCCCTTTCACCCTACTAAAAACAGATCCTCTGCAGTGGGGGGGGACCTGCCAGGGCAGGGGCTTTGCGTTTAGCCCTGTCTCAGTGCTTCGTGCTGGAGGGAGAAATCCCCCCAGCCCAGGACTTGAGGGGGACCTAAACCCTTTAAATGGGGGTCTGTGACCACTGGAATGAGCCAAAACGGTTGGGCTTGGGGCGTGAGGTGGAGTGAAACAGACCTGTAGTCACAGGGCAAACCTTTCAGGGCTTGAACGCTCCCCGGGAGGTGTTAGGTACTGCCTCAAATTCCTGGGGTTCAGACCCCGAGTCCACGCTGTGCTCTGGTCTGGGGGTGCTGGGAGGGGTCGAGGGGGCTTGGGGGGTCCTTGCCTGCCTGGAAAACCTGGAGGTTTTTGGCTGATGGTCCTTTCCGTTGCCTTTCAGACTCGAAAGGTCTCTCCAACCCGGCTGAAGTGGAGGCGTTACGGGAGAAGGTGTACGCGTCGCTAGAGGCATACTGCAAACACAAATACCCCGACCAGCCCGGGAGGTGAGTTGTTGGCTAAGCCCTGTCCTGCTGCAGCCTTGCACCCTGCAGAGCCCCGTGCAAACGGTGCTGCAGCCTGGGCCAGGGTCCGAGTGCTGTCCTTGGGGTCACTGCACCTGCGCGCTGGGTCCCTTCCATTTAGGGCTTTCTGTTCCCACGTTTTCTGGGAGTGAACAGTTCTCTGCAGAGTAAACCACTCTTTTCTACCTGCTTCAGCTGTGAACGTCCTTAGAAAATGCCCCTGTGAAGTGCAGAGAGGTCTTTATTCCCGTGCTGGTAAATCCAACACAGCCAGGACAAGGTTGGGCAGCAGCGGCAGCGCCGAGACCTGAGGAGCCCCGGCTCCCGCGGCCGCAGCAGCGGGATGAGCACATGGGGGAAGGGGTATCGTTTCCCTTTTGGCAACCACGGAGAGCAAACCACAGCGAAAATGCGACTCACACGGAGTTAATTTTCAGTGGCAGATGAGCATCATTGCTGGGAAGTGAAAGCCTCAATTGATGCTCTTTTCTTCCCTCCCTGCCTCCCCCAATCCAGCTGGGAATGGGAGGGGGAATTAGGAATGCTTTCCTGGACCGCTCCAGAGCTGAGTGGGCGCATTTTCCCAGTTACAGCCTGAAGCTGGCAACTGCCAGTTAAGTTACTGACAGTCATTTGAGAAACCAAGCAAAGCACTGGAAACTGCTGCTGGTGCGTGTCGCTGCTGGGGCGTGAATATTGGGAAAAAACAGGCCAAGCAACTGGGATTTGCATCTCACCTGGATTCCTGGTCTTGCATGTCTGGATAGTTAAAAAAATAAAGGATGCTCATACAGCAATGAAGGCAGTGGGCAGGTCACGCCCTCAGAAGTAATCCTGGACTTATTTTCCCCAACTTTGGGTACCAGTGTGCTGGCAGATGGAAAAAGATGTGTTGTCAAGGGGCTGCTTGGATGTTCACGGTTGGCTTGTGGCGGGGAGAGTTCGGATGAAGGTACCGTTGGGCGGGTTTGGCTTTGCGGTCAGCGGTGAGCGTGGTGCGGAGTGGTGTTACCCCTTCTCTCCCAGGTGGTTTGTCTGGACCTTAGGCCAACTCTCAAGCACGCTCCTCTTCCAAAAAGCATTATTAAATTGCAGTTCCTAAGCAAATCCAGACCCTGGACTTGGGCTGTTCTGGTGTTTCAGAAGAGCTCTGCTGCGCATGGGGCTCACGATGAGCAGCCAGCCGTACCTGGCAGAAGCAGAGCTGCCTTGAGAATCAGGGCCAGCAGCTCTCCTGGATTCTTCCCCCGGTGGGATGAACTCTTTGCTATGCACAGGCATCCAGTGTTTGCTGCAGAGTCGTGCTGCCCTCGCACGCCGCTGCTCGCTGCTGCAGGCTGGGGTGGGGCTGGGCGTGAGGACAGCCCCGCTCTGCATCGACCGAACCGCCACGAAGCTGCTGTACATGACTGAGCCAAGTCGCTGAGCCACCGGTCAAAATCGGGTCCCCAGGGCTCTACCTCAATGAGCAGCGATGTGTAAGGAGGCATTTTACGTCTTGTAGCTGCACCAGGGGCTCTGGAGTTCAATCTGTCACTGGCTTTGAATGACCTTGGGCTAGGGACCTACTTGTGTGATCCTCACACCCTTCTGTGGTGACCACAAAGGTTCTTGCGTGCTAAGGGCTGTCCTGAGAGACGCGACTGGGCGTTGCTGACCTTACTGCATCTCTTGTACGGTGCAGGGCAATGGTGGAATAAGCCCAGGTGGCTTGGGAGGGTTAACTCGTGGGCTGGGAGTCCAGAGTTGCACAATAGCTAAACAAAGCTCTCTGGAGCTCTCTCCATCCTCCTGGTCTCATGGCACAATGTGATTGCCATCTGGGGCTGGAAACAAGTTCTTCCTGTGGTTGAGCAAACGCCTGGTTGAGCGGCAGAAACCCGGCTGACAGCCTGCGGCGAGCGCTTGGCTTCCCCACCCCTGCAGATGCCCTTTGGTGCACGACTCCAGCCCGGACCCCGGCCATCGAGGGCTCGCGAGCACCATGTCAACACCAAAAGGGAACTTCTCTGAGCAACGAGACAGCGGCAGGCATTCCTAGGAAAAACCCAGCCACGCTCCTCCCGCACCAGCCCCTGCTCCTCCGCGGGGAGGGCACGGTGCGTACGTGACGCCGAGCAGCCGCGGGGAATCGGGGCTGTTTTCTCCCCTCCCGGCCGCAGCCCTGGCACTGCTGTGCTGCGGGCTGGTTATCTCACGGTTAAACATATCCGAGGGCTGGAGCCATCATCTGGTTTGGTTTAAAGTGAAACTTCCTGAATGGGATGGTAGGACTGATTTGTTTTTCCTGGCTCTGCTCCCACAGTTCTCGCCAGCTCAGCAAAAAAAAAAAAAAAAAAAAAAAA
>Ga0065711_1031367_pt1 | contig 29859 bp, 23 predicted proteins | sample Hoacrofraction12_FD_59098 | JGI IMG/M metagenome (GOLD analysis project Ga0065711, IMG submission 59098) | Hoatzin crop microbial communities from Cojedes, Venezuela - Epithelial fraction 12 v2 (version 2) | ecosystem: Host-associated > Birds > Digestive system > Esophagus > Crop | place... | reverse complement strand
GTTAAAAAAAAAAAAAAAAAAGGAAAAAACCCAGGGTGACCTTCAAACAACACTAGTAAAAACCATGTTTCTAACAAATAAAAGGAGTTCATTCGTCACATGAGAGGAAGGAATTTGTGGCACTCTTTGCCAGATGACATGTTGGAAGCAAAAAGCTTACACATGTGCAAGGGGTCCACAAGACAATTGCTCTGGACATCACTAAATATACAAATCACATCAAGACCAAGAAACCTCTGAGAATAGTCACAAACTGGTAGAGTAATTGAAGGGAACACCTTGCTGCCCTATTCTTACTCCTCCCTGGACATCCACTTATGGCCTGTGTGGGAGGCAGGACACTAGGCTAGATGGATCCCAAGTCTGAGCCAGCACAGCCACTCTTACGTAGGATGAGCAACCATTAAGAGGATTATTCAGTGCATTCAATGCTGCGAATGTTTGCAGAAATGATGCATTGGCTGATTGCACTGGGATAGCCTGCAACGGCTGACTCTTTACTGGCTCATCAGCTGCACCCCACAGAGGAGGGAATATTCTGTTTCCCTCAGCAGCACCCCACGTAACAGTGCAATGCAGCCTTTGCTCCAGGTAGTCGTCAGCAGGGTCACACCTGCAATTTTTCCCTAGGCCACAACAAAAGTGCACAACAGTGTTGTCCTTGGAGCCGTGCAGAAGAAACAGTGAATTTCAGAGTTTCTGCTCTCCCTTCATTTATGTAGGAGTGATGAATATTACTGAAACCAACGCTGTCCCCTGCACAAAGTTCCCTGGAGCACAGTAGCGCAGCCGTGCCATGCAGCAGTGCTGGCAAGGGTGCCAAGGCAGAAGCAAAAGGGCCACAGCAATTACAGAGCTGCTCCTCCCTCCTACTCACAAGGTGAAGAAAATATGAAATCTCTTCCCCTCTGTGACCATGCAAAATAGCTCATGGCTTATTAAGGCTCTGTAAGATATGCAAAGCATAAAATAATCTATATTTTTAAGACTAAAACTATGTAGCTGATGGCATGGGGACTTTCAAAAGCATTTTCTAATTCACGTGGTCACAGGTATTTTCATGTATGTCAACTGGATGAAACAACTAATTTTTATGCAGATATCAGTTCACAGAGTCGTCATTCAGTGGCACAGATACCTTCAGGAAAAAGAGAGACAGGTAATTACAAAAAAAAAAAAATCTCTTCACAATGTATTAGGTATCCTTTCCATTTTTTACCCAGGAAGTGATGAAAACATCCTTGTTAGAAGGAAGAAGAACATTAGCAAAGCTGTTAAACATTCTCTTATCTAAACAAACCATGTAACCAGCTAGTATTTATATATGGGATTTTTGCCTTGGTTGCTATTGGCATACAGGAAGAAGAGTAAAGCTGACTCGGTACCTACCTGCTGTTCTATCTTGCTATACTTTAATAACTAGAATTCAGCAGAGCTGTTTCAGACAAGTAATAAAAAGCAAAATCTCATAGTTTGCAAAAAACGCATCACTGCTTTTCAATATGAAACTAATACCCTGTTCAGTTCCCCTTTCATTTCCTTTTGTTCTCCCAAGACTATTTATGTATATGACCTTTTACCTGAGACCATATCTCTTAATAAACAGCTAAAGGTTACTCTGTTTCGCTTCAGTACAACCTTAACCTACTGCAATTATTGCCATGAAACACGTACAAAGGTCATGAATTGTGATACAAAAGCAAGCGAGAGATGCGGAAATCCATTATTTTTAGAGCGGACTGCAATACAGAAAAGGAAATCACAAACATAGCAATAATCCTGTGATATACCTCTACGCTGACAACTACATCTGTGGAATATCATGGTGTTTTCTAAGAGAAAAGAGAAAAACGTATCTCCAGCTGTCCAGGAGGACCAGTTACAGAATACTGCAAAAAGTTAAATTGGTAATGCTGGGATCAAACATAATTCCAGAACTTGTAAAAGGTTGCAAAGACTTCACTGAGTCACAGCGTTCATCTTCCATGCCCATCCCCACAATTTGTAAGCGCCTGTCATATATTAGCTGGCAGGATTAAGGCATCATGCAACAGGTTAATGACCACGACTCAGCTTCTCACAGCTGAGGTACAAATAAGCAGCCTGTAGCAGAATTCAAGATTTAAAAACCAAATCAAACATTTACAAAGTGACACAACAACACTGCTCTCTTGCTGGGTGTACCTAACGTGTGTGTGTTCACTAACAACAGAACTAAGATCAGTTCCAGGGGAACATTTTCTTCTCCCTTGCAATTTTGAAAACTGGAGTTGGATTTATTTATTTACTGTGATGTTATTCATAAATAGAAAAAGTATTATATAAACGAAAAATACGACCTAGCCACGGGAGAACCGAGGCTCTCCAGAGCTGCATCTCATGTTACAGTTGCTTAAACTCAGTCTCAGAAAAGCTAAATTGCATTTCTGATCTAAAAATCAAAATACTCACAAGGAAAAACACTTTTTCACACATGGAATTCAGCAATGATACCTTTAAAAGGACTACCTGATGTTGCAGTAATTAGGGAGTCCTAAATGTCTCTATATTGTTCTAGTTATCAGTGTAAGGTTTCCAGCATACAGAGAACGGACCCCTTTCCTTAACAGTGAAACTGAGATGTTCACTGCTGCCAATTAAGGTCAAACGCTGCTGGGATCTGCTGGATAGATCGGATTTTGAAGGGCGTACGTATTCAGACACATACAGAGTGTCTGGCCCCTTGTGGCCCTTGCATCATGTACTCCTGTTGCTCTCGGACTGCCCCGAGCCCTGTTTGTTACAATCAAGTTTTGGGGCACCAGAAATCCTGCAAAGCAGTGGCTGTTACAGGCGCACCAGAGTGTACCAACCAGCTTCTCCTGGTCAGGCTGGTCTTCATAGCACTCAAAGCAGGGCTTTTCAAAAGTGCACAGGACTTACACTGAAGTCAATGAGCATTTCACTACTCTGTTATAACAGGAAAAAGAGCTAATTCAGCGCTGAGCCCTCCTGAAGCTCCCACCTTGAAAGTACTACAGGTGAAGCTAATGGCAGAGGTCAGCAAGAATTAAACCCCCCCAGCCTAAAAATGTCTCACACCTCATCGCTTTCGATCAGTTCTGACTGCCTGCAATACGTCCTTGTTACAAAGACAGCACTGGCTCCTGATTTATACAGTGGGAATAATGCTGATCATTTTGGGTAACCTGATTAACTGAATGACTAATTAATGAGAAACAGAATAAACATTGGGGATTCTGAACAGGAGGAACTGAGAGATTTGTCTTAGTAGAAAAATACTCATCCTCCTCCTAACCTCCTTTTTTCCCTATGGGTACAGAAAGGGTGCTCAGGAACAGCTGGCTAGAGCAGCAGGGGCTCGCATGCTTATTTTACTGTGCCTTGTTTCTTGGTGCTGACTTTGATGCTTCCCTTTCGAAAGATGTTGTTGTACTACTGACCGAGAGGGAGCACTCCCAAGCACTAGATCTTGATGTAACCAGCCCCCCTCAAAAAAACCCACCTCACAACAAAACAACAAGTGGCAATGAACGAAAAACATTACAAGTAAAACATGTGCAAATATAGACTGGGACACACATACATATATGGATCTTGTTTTCTCTACACTGGTATTATCATGGGGCAGTGATAATATCACTGGGTATTTGTTTAAACAAAAAAATGTGAAAGAGTAAAAGCAAAGTCCCTAAGCATCTCAACTGCAAGATTTTCTAGCTGGGCTCAAAAAAATATAGTATACTAGAAATACGGACAGCAGGATAGAAAGAGACATTTGTTATATGCCCCTGTTCCCTTTAAACGTGCTAAATCTTAATGTGTTAAAATGAAAATATGGTTGGTGAAATTCTAGCTATAGAAATAGCAGCACAATCATTTATTACTTTATGGTGTTTAGCATTAACATATTTGTGTAAATATTCAGGATTGCATTTAATAACATCACAAATGACAGATTTATAATCTTGTGAATGTTTTAATGAACTTCAAGAGCAGAAATCTTCCGTTTTAATACTACATATACAGAGTCGTGCAACACAGCAGAACTAGAAGCACTGGAGAACTAGCTCAAAATTACACAAGGAATTGTTTAGGGATCATCTGATTTTTCGCTTGCCTTTCTGAATCACAGCCTAAACATAACTATCCTCCTCATTCCAGATTGAATCTGCTATAGGTGAAGGGTTTGGAGGCTTATAAACTTTCCCCTACAAATCTCATATTGCTCATTTCCTGTCAGCTCACATCTTAAAATGTCATTCTGGCTGAATCACTATATACCCTTACTATAAACATGCCCATCTGCTCGCTGGCGGACAACTGCGAAGTGAGTATTAGCTGAAGAAATACTGAACAGAAAACCGGAGACAGACTTCCACAGGTGCTCCTTCTCCTCACTCACTTTCCACCCATCTTCACATCTCTTGCGTGAACCCACTCCTACCCTTGGAGGCTCCCTGGTCCAGGCAGGAGAAAACTGGCATGACTTGCCCAAATAAGGGGATACGGAATGAAATGGAAACATTTGCTGAGACCTTCAGGAAGGATTTTCAAAGGAGATCAACTCCTGCTGCCTCCTGATGGGATGATCAACTCCTGATGATGATTAATCCATTTCTGAAAGCTGACCATTAACACGATGCTAAAATGGTCCCAGACATGAAAGAAGAATAAAGGAAAATATCTAGACCCTGCAGGCTTAGCCAGGGCAGCGTAACATGGATTAGAAGCGGATGCCTTTTTTCCTGACGTAAATGAAGGATTGCTCTTGTGTCTGCTGAATGCACAACCACAGTGCCAGAGCAATGAGGCAACAGGGAAGGGTGATTTATTTAGGGGGAGCCCACTCAGCCGCGGAGTTGGTGAGTTTCCAGCAGTTTCTCCTGGATCTTGTCAAGGGATTAGATCCTTGTGCTAAGGTATTTAAGTGAAAACAGCTGAGGAAGGGAAAGAAACATCTATTAGTGAAGACGTTGCTTTACACATCTGGGGAAATAATCTGAAACATCATAGCTTTCAGTGGAGATGTAGCTTTACAACCAGGTGCAAAGGCAGCAAAGTTAAGCCAAGACAGAGAACTTTTTGACCATCTTAACTTTCCTACCTCTCCTCAGGGATAAAAGGCTCAAATCCTACCAAGGGCTGAACGAGCTGGTCTGAGTGTTTAATCAGAAGGAGAAAGCAAGCACTCCACTTCAAAACAGTGCTGCCAAAGTCATCCGAAGCACTCTCCTTGACATAAAAAATGCACTTAGGGCCTTGCCTGGCTGGGTTGGGCACCACACGCTTTACACACACCAAGCACCAACAGACGAAGCTACACACGGTGGATTGCTTGCCTCCTTAGAAATCTAACAGCGGACTTGCAGAACACAATGCATGCACTTTTGCTGCCATTTAAAGTACAAAGAAGTATTTTGCCAACTAATCCTCCCAGCTGAAGTGGCAGATTTTGTTAGAAGACTGGAAGCAAACAGGATAAAAATGCAAGAAGTTAATTGCATCTAAAATAAAACGGTTGTTTTGAAACTATTCCTTTCTGCAAAAGCCAGCAGGAAGTCAATTTCTGTAGCTCTTCAGGGAGTGAAATCTGCCTGTTCAGAGGTCATCAGAATGCACCTACATTATATTCACAATGTTGAAATTGCACTTTTATAATTTTACTTGACTTAATTTTAACATTATAACTTAAATTTTATAAATGGACTTGTTTTCTCTTCTGCATCAAGTGATATACAGGGCTATGTATTCTACCACCCAGTGGGGGAAGAAAGGGAAAAGCCTTTCGCATTCCTGTACCAAATATGTAATTAAGCCAGGAACAGCATTACAACCTCATCATGCCAGTGCTTGTGTTCCAGTACAAACACTTATGTGCTCTGAGCTGACTGGTTCTTAAAACTAGAAGTGCTCTGTCAAGAAGGCATTATGGGGAAAAGGTGAAGAAAACAGGAAAAAAAAAATCTTGTAACCCTGCATGACTAGTTAATAGGTTCTATGTTTTATTTCAAGACAATAGTGAGCTAAAAACGTTGTACTACTAAACATGACATGTTTCACCTGAAACCAGTGGAAGAGGTAACTCCAGCAATCTCCCAAGAGTGAGTCTCAGAATAGTCTGCCTGCCCAGATTTCCCTTGCAACTTGAACTAAATAAAAATCCTCTTCACTGCCTATTTTTGATCATTAGAGAAGCCTCATCACTGTTATTCAAAGGTCCCATTTCATTGCAGCTGTAACAATACAACACTGGCTAGCTATACAACATAGGACTATATGCAGCTGTAGTTTGAACAGCACTTCTAAGATCTTTGCAAATGAAAGGTCTTTATTAAAAATATTATTTTTGTTGTTTCTGTAGGTTTTTTAAACCTGTTTATTCAAGTAGATGATAAAATTGGCAACGCTGCAACTCAAGATTGACTAATCTTTCACTACATGAGTTATCACTCAGTTCAGCGCCATGAAAATCTATCAGGACCATACCCATGCACACTAGGAATTCTGCTCCAAAGCAAAATGTAAATGATACTTTATTGTAGTACCCTGACACTTACACTGTGATAAATGCACAGCAGTGCAGATATACTGTCAGAGAATTAATTGTTCACACGTAACACTGCCCAACAAAAACCAGCTATTTATGATCCTGAAATTCTGAACACAGAGCAGACAGCTAATCAGAACACTCAACCCACTTCTCCACTCATATCTGTCTTCCAGACCTCCACTGGGTTAGGAAATTAAACTGAAGCTTGAATAAATCTTAAGGATTGTAATAATAGGTGGCTGCAAATAAGACCTGTAAACCCCTACAAGCCCCAACTTATTTTGGAATTAAAAAAAAAAAAAATCAAACCCCATAATTCTTTTATGGGGAGGAATTTCCAAATATATATGTACTTTCTTCAGAAGTGTATGTTATACTTCCACCTGCTGGCCGCCTACCCGGAAAACCATATGGATCTCATTCTACTAGGTGAAGTAAAACTAATTAAGTTCTTCTAGGTCACCAGGAACCTGACAGCTCAATTTCCCATTGAAATAGAAACTACTCTAAGATGAATTATCTGTTTTGTGAAAATTGCACCTTTTTTTAACATAGAGGTTTCCAAAGAAAAAATCCCCACCATTTCAAACTATAATCCGACCATATGCCTGAGCAATTAGCAAAGTGAGGCTTCACAGTCCTGTGAACAAAGCAACGACTGGAATACAGCTTGCAGAGATTTCCAGGCCCTTGTTGTTTGAGTTATGATCTACTGAGAAAGCAAGCTAAGAAATCCCTTTACCTAGCATAACTTGTCTTTCCCAATGACTGGGCAATCTTTAAAGAAGAAATCTAACTGAGGTGAAGGTGTTCCTGTGTCTCCTCAGTGTATATATGGTGCAAGAATTGTAGTTCACTACCAACAGCACTACAGAATCACGTCTCTTTCCCCCATCTCTAAAATTTATTAACTTTTGGCTTCCTTAAAACAGATTTTCTTTAAGCTGCCATAATCTGTACCTGATTGAAATGCTCTTACTCCTTCTGGAAGTCTGTAGCATTGTAGATTTCCTCTAGCTATGGTATGTCTACATGGTAGACAAGATGCAACTTGCTCCACTCGAGCTGTTTTTCCTTTCCAATACACTGCTCAAAGAGAAGCTTGATGCTTTCAAGACTTTATCTGAGTAATCCACATACTCTTGTTTTCATTTTAAAAGAGTAGTACTTTCTGCTCTTAAAAATCCACTGATTTTATGACCAAAGTGTGGTAAGGTCTTAAGATATCCAGACCATGAAGTGTCAGGAGTCACGCAAGTTCGGGAAGATGGTAAACATCACCAAGCACATGAGAGGAGGTACATGCCAATATTGGGACTGGATGGCATGAAACACTACTCCCCTGTTTGTGAGTATTTGCTCGAAATTAATGATTTAGGGTTGATGTTGACTTCAAAAAAGATGATTATGAGGGGATAATGTGAAGCAACAGGCACCTAAGCCATCTCAGGAATGACCAAAGACTGCAGGGAGAAATAATATTCTCGCAATTCCTTTAGGCACTAACTAAAGATAGGTTCCCATTTTTCCAGTTCAGATTTCAGCACCAAAGTAAAAGCGATAAGAAAAAACAGGGCTAATTTTGTAATGCAGTAAGATAGAAAGGCATACTAGAGCCCTGAGAGAAGTGCATCATTCGATGTTGCACTTCTTGATGTCTTTCTTTTTTTAAACCACTGTTACTGGGTTTCAGGTCTTGATCCAAGTTAGCCCTGCAAATTTGTGGCATTCTTCTCCCTGTGTAAGAGTTTCGTGCTTACAGGTGGTCTTTCAAAACTCTTAATCAAGAAACACCTGAATCAGCACCGATGGCTTTGACTGTCATGAGGTTAATCTCTTAACACAACGTAAAAACTATTTTCTTCCTCTAAGTACCTCCCCACCTCCATTCTGAGAACCTTACCTTTGGGTAAGACTAACAGCAGTATTCCAACCAAAAGGAGGCATTAAAGCTTGTCTAAGAAGTGTCTCAGTAAGCCCTAGCCCGACATTACGCACTCAGGAGAACACATAAGGCAGGTCACATTACCACAAGCACTGTACTAACTTGGAGGAGAAGCTATCTCCACATTCACGAACATAAAAGCACAGCAGAGAAATACGGACTGCGGATGGGCTACAGCACGTATGCACAGTGACTGGAGGCGATGGAAGGCCAGGTACCAAGAGTGCTGCAGCTTTTGCACTTCAGTACGCACTGCCAGACTTTTCTCTGGAGTGGGAATGAAGGGCGATCAAAATTGAGTACAGGAAGAATAGCGGGACAGGGCTGTGGGAAGTCGGGAGAAAAATGTAAGCATGGAAAAGAGGGAGAGGAGAGAGTGAAAGCAATCATGGGAAAGGTAGCTATGGAGTGACTCAGGGTGAAACACTGGCAATACAGTGACTGATCTGGGGGAGGAGATGACAGGAATACCCCAGACGCAAGTAAGCGAGGTCATCTAAATCTCTTCTCCTCATCCTCCTGCTGCTCACAATGTAAAAGCTAAAAAAGCCATTTAGATAAGTGCGGCTGAGTCTGGTAAAGGGTAGGTCCTCATTTTCTTCCCTTTCCTTGCTGTCTGCTCCCCTGTTCCACCGTGGTTCATGCTTGAATGAGATACCCTTAAAATCAACAGGGCCTCAGTTTATGAGCGCGCTGTCCTGAGCATCCCAGATTTTTCACTCCTTCCAACAGGATTACCTGGTAAAACTCTCTCCGGCTACCTGTAAATATGAACTAATCACTGGCTTTTCAAGAAGCAGTAACTTTGCTTACAAATGGCTTGCTATTTTCTGGACACTGTGAGCCAGGTCATGCCATATAATTCTCTGAGGCGTTCTTTCATGACACGGATCAGCTATCTCCTACTGTGTGTGACAGCTCACGCATCAGCAAACTGGCAATCACTTTTCTCTATTGAATCTCATTTACTACCACTTGGCTTTCTCTTCAAGTGCATCATCTTTAGTTTATTATCCAAATTGGCTAGGATAGGGGATATCTGCTAGGATACAAGAAAAGTAACCTTTTGGAATGGTATAAAGCATCCTTCCAAAGAGACATCTGACAAATCTCAGCAAACACTTCTTATATAACTTTGCTACATAAAATTAGATGCTTCTGTTTCTTGTGTTTGGGTGTTTGTCTTGGTTAAGTTAGAAAATGTCCCACACAAATTAGATGGACAAGGAACAAGGTCAAATTTTTGCAGCAGACTGCCAGCAGAATTTGGAAGCTGTCAACAAGATCCAAAGACACAAACACAATGTAAGCCTTTGTGTTTAGGCATGGCTCATTCCTCTCAGGCAGTCATTTGTCTCCTGAGGCAAAGGGATGGGCAACATTTTTCATCTCACTTGAGTAACTATGTCTTCAGGCTACTTTGCTGGAGTAATTCTGGTTGTCACCCTGCACTTGGATAGCCTAGATCTTTGAACTGCTGTGGGAAGTCTCCACCTTTGTGCATTCCCAATTACTAATAAGTCCTTAGCAGTGAAACACTGTCTTGGCTTTTGCAACTGGCTGAGGTTTGAAGGAGATGGAGCCTTTCTTCTGGGCTCTTTAAAGTACTGCAGCTTTTTACAACTACGTTCTTCTTAACCTACTTTTGCTACTGAAGTGACCATCACCTGCTAAACATCGATTTCACCTGCCAGGCAGATCATTTCCATCACACAGAAGTTACTCTGACTTCAGTAACATATATTAGGGAGGACACTGAAAGTCATCAATCATTCTATCTCCTTCCACAGAAGTATTTTAGGTGAATGTTTGCAACAGCTAAAAGACTAAACAGCTAAAAACTTCCTCACTGACTCACCACCTAAGAAAACAACCAACCCTTCTACAGACAGTTGGGTCCAACTCGTATAGATGGCCCTGCAGTTCAGATTCAACTGACCCTCTTGCAATTCACTGCAAAGACAGAGATATTTTCGGCTGATTTCACTTAACTGGCAGAACTCGGGCTCACACCAAGCTTCTTGTTCTGCCAAGGTCAAAGACACTATGTTTTTATAACTTATTTTCTGATGTTTCCATTCCAGCCAATGAAGGCTACAGTGATTTTATCAGTTTGTGCTTGCAAAACCCTACCAAGGGAAGGCATGTAGTTCAACCCTCTCAAACTCAAGTGCTCTAGAAGGGAGTAATTATCTCCACAGCTAACACACAAAATAAGGCAACTGCAAACCACCCTCACAACCATTTCCTGCACAGACTTCAGGTTGCCTCCTGTAGCAGACGTGGCACAAGCCAAAACTAGGCACTTCTAGCTGTCCTACATAGTCTTGTCAACTTTTTCTAAACTTTAGAATCCTCTGATGTTACGCACATGCCCTCTTCTTCCCAAAGATATTATACTTTAATTATATCATTTTTATTTAACAGTTCCAATGTACTTTCTTCATATAGTAACTACTATTTAATGCTTGTCTTCAAGTACACTCAGAAATGGCTGTTCTGAGTCAGAACATGCGATTTTTAAATTCAGGTAGATGTTTGAGACAAGTAGGCTTCATAGCGGCAAAGGCTAGAGACTTCATACTGTCCTAAAGTATGAAAGTTCCTCATCACTGATGTACACCATAAATTATCACCATGTCAGAAAGCTTGACTACTTCCTAGAATTATTCTGCCTCCTCATTTAAAACCATCTGCTTTTTAGCAGATATATTTCCTATATACATAACAGTGAGTAGCTAACAAAGAATAAAGATGTTTAACAGAATCAACTTCCAGACTAGTAATGAAAATTAGCCTATCAGCAGAATCAATTCGTAAACTGTGTACTAATCAATAATGCAGAACATTATAACAACAGTGCCTGCCTCCCACTTACCTAAAAGATTTCTGAATTGAAGTCTGCAATAAGCCGGCATTACTGATTTGCTATAAGAAAACGAAGTATTAGAGATACTCACTTTTACCAAAATAATTCTTGCTAGCTCTTCACACACAGGTTTTTCTTCATCCTTCTTCAAACCTTCCAATTCAAACAAGGTGTCGTAATTTTCCAGCATTTCTGTCATTATCTTGTTGCAGATCTCCTGTTCTTTTATACCTTCAAATCCAGAGGGCACGCTAGAATTGGACAGAACATAAAGCAGAGTGTTATAGGTACTCAACATACAAAAGTTCTTGCACAGAGCCTCTGTAACGTTTCAGCTGTGGATACAGACTGGCTACCACGCACAGGACTATGTTGATGGTGGTAACAATTATCATGGTTTGTTTGCAGCTTTTCTTACTGATTTTAAATATTGTATCTGTTGGTCAAACTATCTACTCAACAGAATCTAGGTAGAGATCTAATTGAAACAATCACCAAATGAGATAACACCAACTTTACTAAAAGTTGGGTTCGTGACTGTAACATGGACAGCACAAGGCATTTAAATGCTCTGAACTGCTAATGGGAAGAGTCAGATTACTCCAAAAAGTGGTTTGTGATGATCTCAAAGCTATGCAATCATAGAATCATAGGTTGGAAAAGACTTCTAAGATCATCAAGTCCAACCATCCACCCAACACCATCACGCCTACTAAACCATATCAAGAAGTGCCACATCTATATGTTTTTTGAACACCTCCAGGGATGGGACTCAACCACCTCCCTGGGAAGCCTGTTCCAATGTCTGACCACTCTTTCAGGAAAGGCATTTTTCCTAATATCTAATCTAAACCTTCCCTGATGCAACTTGAGGCCATTGCCTCTTGTCCTATTGCTAGTTACTTGGGAGAAGAGACCAACACCTGCCTCACTACAGCCTCCTTTCAGGCAGCTGTAGAGAGCAATAAGGTCTCCCCTCAGCCTCCTCTTGTCCAGACTAAACCACCCCAGTTCCTTCAGTCGCTCCTTGTAAGACTTGTTCTCTAGACCCGTCACCAGCCTCGTTGCCCTTCTCTGCACATGCTCCAGCAACTCAATGTCTTCCTTGTAGTGAGGGGCCCAAAACTGAACACAGTGTTTAAGGTGCGGCCTCACCAGTGCTGAGTGCAGGGGCACGATCGCCTCCCTACTCCTGCTGGCCACACTGGGCCTGATACAAGCCAGGATGCCGTTGGCATTCTTGGCCACCTCGGCACACTGCTGGCTCATGTTGAAGCCGGCTGTCAACCAACACCCCAAGGTCCTTTTCTGCCGGGCAGTTTTCCAGTCACTCCTCCCCAAGCCTGTAGCGTTGCATGGGGTTGTTGTGACCGAAGTGCAGGACCCAGCACTTGGCCTTGTTAAACCTCATACAGTTGGCCTCGGCCCATTGATCCAGCCTGTTGCTCTGCAGAGCCTACCTACCTTCAAGCAGATTGACACTCCTGCCCAGCTTGGTGTCATCTGCAAACTTACTGAGGGAGAACTCAATCCCCTCATCCAAGAAGCATGAGTCAAAAAATTAAGAAAACCCAGATGCTGAGCAGAACAGCAAAAGTTAAGCAAGATCTCTGCATCTTCAGGTGACCCCATGCTGTACACCACATTTCTTAATCAAATTTTTGAGTTGCCATTTTTCCTGAACATAGGCTTATAAGTTACAGGGCTTTTTAAAACATGGAGACGTGGGCTGCCTTCTGCAGAAGAAGCTAAGAGAATCATACAAAAAGAGGTTTCTAACCTCCGCTTTCTGGGAGAACCACAACTACTTTGCTGCAGAAGCAGCACCTTCTTGCTGTCTTGAAACTGACCCCTGTGCAGCCAGGAACTGCTTGCCACAGACGTTAAAGACACACACAAAAGAAAAGACCAGATACGGATTTGGAAGAAGTTTTGTATCCCAATTTATGCTCCTTTGCCTTCCTTATGTGTTTCACACAACCCAGGTGATAAAAGATGCATATTACTCACAGCAGAGCACACAACTAACTGAAGCATCTAATGATCATCTGCTGGAACACAGGCTTTCTGCAGGTTTTATTGGTCTTTGATGTTAAAAACTGACTTAAATTCTGTTTTAATGCAAAGTAAGATCTCTCAAGAATCTTCTTAAGCATTTGAAATACTTCTCCAATCATTCAGTGTTTCCCATTGTACAGCATTTCCAGCAGATGCACTCTCCTCTCAATAATCCACAAAGTGATTGCATGGATGTGAATTCTCTAAGGGCCTTATAAAGTGGCAGAGACTACATATCAGGAAGTACAGAAAACACAGGAAAGATTTAAAGGGAAGAAATATGGAAGAAAAACAAGAAACGAAAAAAGTTTGAAGTATTTTTTTGCTAAGGACAACTAGTGGTTGTATGAGAGGAAAAATCAACCCAACTCCCCAAAAGTTAAACAAATGCCATCTCTGCTGTTTTACAGGGCTGTAACTTGGAAGCAGACCATTGTTTACTATAATCAGCAAATTAAAATTTACAAATAACTAGCTACTGTAAAACTGTAACTATAGTTTACTGGGGCCAGATGTGCATTTCAACAAGAAGGCTCTGAAAGCAGATGCCCCCAGAAATTTGCCATCAACAAGCGCCTTCTTGTAGGGGTTGCAACTACTGACCCCTCGCAATATCTTACTCTCTGTGGATCCCACTGCAGCACAATGCATCTTTGTAAACACCAGAGATGAATCTTTACTGCTGTCATTTCAATATTCAATACAAGCTAGAGTCGCAGGACCTGAGGTTTCAAGGAATTGGATTATTTTACACTGTGTAACATTATCAACTGCAAAGCCTTAAATACACCCATTGATTTCATCAGTGTGGAACCTAGCCTCAGATGAAATAAAGAAAAACCAGGACAATTTGTATTGACGGATGTTCACGTATACCTGGGCCAACTGACCTTAGAGAATGTCAGATATTCACTAAAATATAGTAACTGTCCTGAATAGAAGAAAATGTATGTATGCATTCCTTCTTTCCATGCTAAACGACATGCTCCAGAGTTGGCACGGTGCAGAACTTGCTTGATAATTCAGACAAATCTTGACTGCTATCTTCCTGATGTGCTTCTTCAAAGCAGGGTACCACTCAAATAAGCCTGGCACCCTTATGAACCTCATTCCTAGGAAATAGATTGAAAACGTACTAGAGCAAGTTTAAGTCAAAATAAAGACTCCAGATAGTTTCAATGAGTTTTAGAGCAGAATCTTGACCTAAACCACACCTGCTGGGAGCCAAGACCTCCGCACTGGCAACAGCTAACACCAAAAAATACTTTGTTGTTGAAAAAGACCCCAGCATATAAAGTTTCCACAAAGCACATAAAGTATTTTATTTTTATTTCTGCAGAATTGTTTTCTTACCTTCCCTTCCCCACATTACCTTGTCCGTTAAACTGTATTAAATCAAATCATCAAAAAGTCTAACATCTTATTCTGAACAATTCTGTAAGTTTATGGTGAGATGCATACGCAAAACACTTTGTGATACGCATATGCAGAACAGAAGGCTAAAGCTTACGGCTTTAGTCTTTTTTTATCACCCCTCTCTGAATGTAACCAAGCAGAGCAGCATGAATTGATTTACTTTAATGTCAGCGTAACATACACTATCCTTTGCCATCTCTGCCACTTTAACAAGCATATTTTACAAAGTTTCTCATTTATTTTTTTCCTTTACTTGCTGTTATTAGATCTCCATTATGGCAAGGAGTATTAGACTCTGAGTTATCCATGGTGACCTCTTCCATGCAATGAATCTTCAGCTCAGCATATATAAGGTGTTTAGATTACAAGCATGCACCACCCTGCATATTTATGCAAGCTAAAACCCATCTGTTGCCACACTGCACGATCCATCAGTCTGACTAGACTTTTCTGAAAATGTGTGTAAAAAAAGAATATCTTACTTCAGCTTTTCTTAGTTTGAAAAGTCGTGATACCTATAAATTTCACTTCAACTTACTGGAAAAAGCTAGTCCTATGAGAAAATGTTCTCTCACACTACTGCTTTCATGATCCACGCCCCACTCCTTGGAAATTTTTCATACTCTTTTGTGAAGACCTTTTTAAAACATTACAGTAAAACTGTGTTCGTAGCCATGGTTCCTTTACATCTAATTTGCATATTAATTAAGCATTATAACTGTGTTGCTTTTAGGGTTAGAAACACATCTTACTCCAGTTAAAAAATCCTCAACAGCGGGACTTGATCCCCTTATAGCCACACATGTACAAACTACTTCAGTAGCAGCACCAGAAAAGCAGCAGAACATCAGCTTCACTACCAGAAACACATTTTCTAGAAAGAAGGCATAAACCTGTAATTTCTGTGGTTATTTCTAGAAGAAGAAATGTTGACGGGATCAGGTCTATCTTAGAGATTTGAGTTAGAAAACTCCCACTGAGTTCTCGCAGTAACTTGCAAAGTCATGAACGGATACATAGCATAGGCAGTGACAGAAGCAAATTCTCTGGTGTCGCCCCCTTAGATTTCTCAGACACTCTGCCCTTCCCAGAGAGATGCTCGGAGTGATCTGTGTGCAAAGCACAGTGGCTCCACATTAAGTATTTAGAAAAAATGTGTTTTGGCTAAATGAGGCACCTGCATTAACAGCACCTGACTCAGTCTAGCAGGGCCGAGGGCAAAGGTGCATTAGCACTACAAGTTTTACAGGATATTACAGATTGAAATTATTGGTGAAGCCACTTTAAAGCAGAAAAAGCAGTAGTTCTCAAAGCCAAAACGCTACTTGGGAGCAGGATCAAGTTGTGAGCCCTTAATTTCAAAATATGACGCCCAGCAGTATTTCACACTTCTGCACAATGTCCTACCAGCATGCCTGGCCCTGGCCTGCCCATCGCAGCTCCATGCCACTCATGTCCATGCAGTACCACGTTCACTTGTTTTTTGGGACCACTTGTAAGCCAAGAGTGTGTCTCCTTCCATGGGGTTGCTCAAGAAAGCCAGTCTCAGACAGGTTACCACATCAAAGTCCTGTGTCACAACTCTTACTCAGAACTGAAGTGACCTGAGGTCAGATTAACTCACTGTGAAAGAATTACTCCCATTCCATGCATTTACCTCAAGGTCCCTGTAAACAAGCTGTGACAGGCTAAATGCAGAGTGGGCTTAAGAGGCAGTGAATTCAGACTCTGCTGAGAGCGGTGCAGTAACACATCCAAACAGGAGTGCATCCAGGACGAGACAGGCATCACTACAAGACTCTGTCACCATCCACCACACCTGAGAGACTTGCTTCAAGAGGAAACAAGGGCCAGGAGGACTTGGGATGTAGTCATCTGCCTGTAATGAGCTGGAGTGAGACCACTGAACTGACTTCCCCAGGCAACAGCTGCTGACAGCTCCCACTCACAACTGAGAACCAGCAACTTCCATGTGAAACGATGCCTCTCATTACATCAATACAAATTGACAGTGTTCAACCCCACCCTGTCTGAGATGAAGAATGAATATTACCACTTCCTTCAGTGGCTTTGCAGAAGTACCTTGTGTGGAATGACAGCATCGTAATCCTAATTTACAAATCACTGAGGACTATATGCTCTGTCTTCCCTGACTCCTGCTGTTTGTACCTTCTGTAGAGGAGCACCACAAAATCACCTTACCATTCTCCAGGGGATCCCACTAGAAATGAAGGAACTCAGAAGACAGGGAACACTACATGGGTTTCTTGTTTCTCCAGCCCTCACAAAACATTTTCACTAGTACCCCAGATGCCCAAAAGCCCCTCAACAGTCATGACCAAATATTTTCAGCGAAAGAGATTAAAACTTCAGGCAGTCTGCTCTGTCCCTCTGGACAGATGTTACTGTGTCTATAATGGATGTGGCTTCATGGCCACCACTCGGCCCTGTACTTCAGCTGATGAAAGCGATTTGTCTTAACATACCAGGCCACAAACTGGTGCAGCTGAAAACAGCCACATATTTGTGTCTGCAGACTCTGCTGCAAGATCAGAAGCTAACAGGTAGCCTGTAAAGATACAGCAACAGTAACTTGAGGCAGGTGTTCATCTTAGTGTCTGTGAGTCATTTGCATGCTCTGCATCATGTACAGACTTCTGTCTCAGCAGTTTGGACCAAACACACGAACATATATCACTACTGAGATTTTACAGAAGTGCCTTAGCTTCTGGGGCACTAAAGAATCCCAAGAGGCAACTTCCTATCTTCTAAAATCTGTTCCAGATTATTTTCTGTAACCTCAGATTTAGTAGCCTACATCAACTTGCTAATTCCATCTCTGTCTACGTTACTTGCAGTAGACGCATAATACAAAATGCAGGTAATGCAGGTAATGAAAAGCAGTTAGAGTGATGCTGCCATAAAGACTTTACCAACTGGCTTCATCTATACGCAAAATCTTTTGCTCGAGCAAAAGCTCCATTTTTTGTCAGGAAATTGCAGTGACAGTAGGCACCTTTGAAATTGCGACCTACACAAAGGGAGACAAAGTGCAGTCCCCGCAGCCTAACCCCGCTCACAAAGTACACCACTCTCATCTCCAAACATTCTTAAACAGAGGGTCATCAAAAATGCAGCTTGTGATTGTATTTGAGCTGTATTGTTGAGCTGAAACACCATTTTGTTTTGCACATATTAGGAAAAAGTTCTTCACTAAGAGTGTGGTCGAACACTGGCACAAGATCCCCAGGGAAGTGGTCATGGCCCCAAGCCTGTCGGTATTCAAGAAGCATTTGGACAACATTCTTAGATACAGAGTTTAAGTTTTAGATTGCCCTGTGTGGAGGCAGGAGTTGGACTCCAAGATTCTCAGGGGCCCCTCCCAACTCAGGATATTCTACGATTCTATGATTGTAGCTTTTCCTGTGAAAATTAAATCAGCCAATTAAATTCTGGGTGTATGCTTTATTACCAATCCTCAATCAAGATCAGAAGAAAGAACATTTTCAACCCAGAGCAGTAACTTCTTTTCATGGAGTTTTTCAACCAAAAATCAAAACAAAATCCAAACAATCCCCCACCTCCCCAAACCAAAACATAGAGCGTTTCTTGTTGAAATAATCACTACTGCATTCAAGAGATGAAATAGGAAATATCGTTACACCTGACACGGGACAGATCATAAAAGAGAAACTTTGTCAACTGAAACTTTAAGGAGTGGATGTTCACTAGGAGAACAGAAGACTTGAGATGGAATTTGGCCAGAACACCCCTCCACTTGTGAAGAGGCCAATGCATCTTTAGAAATCTTCAGTTTATTTTACATATAGGCCATTCAATGGACTACAGATGACAAAGCTGAGTACACAACAGAAAAGAAACAGGAGAAGAAAACATAAAAATATATCACAGAAAGGCCCGGCAATATACTCCCTTATGCACTTCCCAAAGAGGAGGAAAGCACCCATTAGTTTTAATATGATTATGGATAAGAACATTTCTGGCCTTCCTATACTAAGCTTGATGCTGTTGACTTGCATCATAGGGTGCAGCATACTGAATTCTTACAAAAAAACCCTCCTTTACTCTGGTGGCAAATGCAGTATTTAAAATCTAATAAAATAAATAAATCTAATAAAATAAAATCTAAAACCATGTACGAAAGGTTATGTTGCATGCTCCAGTTTGCACTATTGATTGTTAGAACAACAATTTTCAGTACTCACTTTGACTCTGAGCCTGGACTCACATTTGCTTTCAAGACTGATGAAGGACTGGGACTGCACTGCCCGAAAACAAAGTCCATTCACATAACGTTTCAAACGCCAATATTACTCACTGTGGAGTTCTTGTTCAGCCCCTCTGCTTTCACTTCAGCTTCACATACCAAATCCGTGGAGGCTCTAAGCCTGCTAGAAACCAAGCTAAGACATTGATGAAGAACTTTAAATCATATTTTAATTCAGCAACATGTAGGAAATCCTTGTGAATCTCTGAAATACCTACAGTTACCCTACAGATGACCTACCTTTCCTCCATACCTAATGCTTTCTTGTACAACCCTTCAGGTAACTTCTGTTACACAGTCATCAAACAGAAATAACTGCATCTAACTCCAGCATTTTAGCTGGATATCTGCATTTGCCAGCCACTTTTGGGGGGATGGAGCAATCCCTCACAAAATGCTTAATCTCCGCTGGAATGAAACACAGTCAGGTTAATGAGAGCTTGAATGATGGAAGCCACACAGAGAGATCATTGCTTGAGAGCGTGCTTCAAACAAGGGTGCAAATGGATCCTCTGCTTACTCTGTAACTGGTAGACCTCAAGTCTCTTACACTCCCAACCAAAGGCCAGGATGTGCAGCAGCCCCTCTGATACCCAGCTCCAAGAGAGCAGAGAGGAGGAGAGAAAGCCCCGTTGGTCCTCTGCTTCCTCTTCAGCACAAACTGTAGGAGATGAGCAGAGACACAGCAGCCATAACTAAGGCTACGGCTCTAGAGGAGCTGAAGGTCAGGTCAAGTGACAACAACTTCCTCCAAGAGTAACCATGTTGCAAGTGTTAATACTCCAAACAGATTAGCCCAGTGAAAGAAAAGATGACTTTTTATGTTCCTATACCTTCATGCTCGTTGTTCCTCAAGGGCTGTATATCTCTGTATACTTGACCTTTGGCTTCCATCACAATAAATCCGAACAATCCAAGTTGGAAGAAAACAATGCACTAAATCTCAAACCGTCCTATTTTCCTTTTTTGAGCTGTTTGACCTTGCACTTTACATTTTCCTATATCTTACATCACAGTTCATTACAAGGAACACAGCCATTTTCTTCCCTCTTCTACTCATTAGAAATACAGAAAGCACATGATAACCTTTCATTAGAAAAAGCACCAGGGCAGTTTGTCAAACAGCAAGTAAGGAAGCAGGGGAAGCAGTGGATAAGATAAAAGCAATATTAGGAGATGAGATAAATCACAGACAACATGATGTAGAAAAACAGAATGAGAGGAAGAGAAATATAATTCTATGATTCTATGAAAACAAAGTCTAAATGTCTGGAAAGTAGCCCAACAGTGAGATTTATTCAACTGTTAAACAGCTTCAGTCATGGAGTAGGAGATAATATGTTTAAATATCTAAAACGTCACTAAAAATGTCTTGTAGAAAGCAATCCTCAACTATCAGCATATGGGCTTTATCTTCTCTAACACTGTGCATTAGCTACACAGACTCCAACGCCGATTTTAGACATGAGTGTGAATTTCTGACAGAAAAATCTCAGACCTTCCTGCTTCAGCAGTATAATTGCTGACAAGCTGGATGCTAAGCCTTCTTTCCTCATCCCAGGGAAATATCCCATCCACTGCTCTGAACAAACAACACGAAGTGAGAGGAGTGTTTGCTTCAACCATCTGCTGATGTTTAATTTCTGCAGCTAGCCTCTCCAGGGGCTGCCTGTAGCCAGTTGTAAGACAGCCCTTACCCAGCAGGCTTCAGGTAGCCCTACTCCGGAGCTCTGAATTGCGTTCTGAGGATCTCTCCCTGGTTGCTTGGCCAACCAGCTGGCTAAGCCCAATGCCTAAAGTGTAATCCTCCAAGTTCTTTCCTCTTCCGATCAAACCTTTGCTGATATAGATGGCTACAGTTCCAGCAAATTAAGACTGCATCCACTAATACAGGAGAAGAGGGTATCTGAACTGTTGCTCACAATCTTTGAGTCTGGACCACGATCCCCAACTACCTTGAAAAGATCAAGATCTGAAGAAACACGTATCTGACTTACCAGATAGTGAAACTTTGTTTAAATATCTACATCTATAATTCTGACATATTTGGGTCTTCTAAAAAACACATTAGCCATTTGTTAAGTGTCAAGCCTTGCTTTCACTGCGTCTTTTGCTACGTGAGCATTTATTTCAACACGTGTCACAACCGCAAGGCTGGCTGCATTAGTACACAGCCACGAGAACCCTTGTGTTTTCTTCTCCAGTGAACTCTGTCTTTCTCAGTCTTCTGCAATGGAATGATGTGACTCCATCCCTCTTACACACTGGCCCTATGCCTTACACAAATTTTATGTCTTTTCTATGTCATCTTAGGAGCAGAGATCAGTTGAGGCAACAACTATGCAGCTCTTAAGAAGTATGCTTTGGTTTAATCTTGGGAATGTCAACTGCAATTCCAAACTGCAACTCTGCATTCTACATCAAAAAGTATGCAGAGCTAATTTTTAAACTTTCCTGAACAAAGTGATGAATAAAGTAAAAATTATTCTAATAGCCACTTGAGAGTTTGAGTCATCATAGAGTTTTAGCCATTGGCCTCAGAGTATTCTAATTTATTTTGTTCGTTCTTAACTCTACTAGTACATTTAGACAGAAATTCCCAAACTGCCCATACAAATGTACTCTTTAAAAATTGTTTTACTCTTCCTTGTCAGAAATTTGCAATATTGTGCTTCTACCAATTCTTACATTCATGTGTTCCTACACATATTACTGCCTTTTGAGTTTTCTTTCTTTTGGAGAGGACAACAATTCTTTTCAAAATATGCTTTACCTTTTTGTACTAACACAGCAAATGTATTAATCCTGACATATTCACCTTCATCATCCATGAGCAACATCTTAAGACGAGGCAGCAGTGTAGTCATAAGGACAAGCTTTGGTTCATATATCTCATCTCTGTGTGTTCTCTCCCTAAGCAATGGAAAAAAGATATGCTCCTTTAAAAACAGAGCAGGCAGCGTCCAGCCAGTTTGTGGAACTGGTTCAATACATTAGAAGGAACCTAATTTTGGTTTCCTCTGTTTAAAGAAGACTACTTCTTTCCAGTGGCTACAGAGGAAGCCTAGGGAGATAGTCTCATTAGGCAGTTAATCTAATCTAAGTCTAATTAGGCAACTCAGTATTATTCCAGAGCAAAATATTAAAAGGATCAATATAAATCCAACATTTGCTACAAGGAAATCACTTGTCTCTTTTTGCTGATATCACACATCTTTCAAGACTGATGACTGAACTAAACTCCCTAAGTGCCTCCCATGTGTTAGATCTTGGATGCCAACCAGTGGTGTATTACAGACAAGACCAGGGTGAAGATGCCAACGGTGCACTGCATCACAGCAGTGTTCTGATGAACAGAAGCATTCCCACTCAAGTGTGTTCTTGCACCTGGAAATAACTCTTCTCCCTACTGCTGCAAGCTCCACTAACATGCACAACATGTTGTCTTCACCACAAGCACCAAGGAACTGGGCCCAATGAAAGAAACTAGTAAAACTAGTGAGTCCAGTAAGAAGTCTCAAGAGGCCAGTGGAATCCCATCTCTAGAGCAGTTTCTGAATACGCCGGAAGGATAAAGTGCCCAGAATCATTGGCATCTTGAGGACAGACACCAGATCCCAAGGCTAAATCTAGAGTACGCAGTATGAATCTCTAGAACTTACACAGCACCTGGGTGCTGCATAGGAGTCTTTTTCCCCCAGGTAGTCTTTCTCAAAGCCTTCTGCAGAGAAGCATCCATATTATCTGATAGCAAAGGAAGAAAGCTGTATGAGCACAAGCCTCCACGCACTTACACGGTCTGAAGGGCTTTCATTGCTATACTCCTGCTCTGCTGTCGATACAGCAATAGAAAACTGACCAACTGTTTAGCAAAATAGCAAGAGGAGATGGAAGAGCAACTCAGCTCCTATTCAGCTCAAACAACAGCTTTAGCACTAAACTTCATCACAAAGCCTCAGTCATTGCCTCCATTTGACCACCCTGACCAGTCAGGCTTCTGAGCAACACTTCTCGCCACCTCCTCCATTACGCTCTCGGTCAACATATGGGGAAAAGTGAAAACCCCAACTTACTGAAAGCAGTTTGGTCCAAATACAGTGGCCAGATTGCAAAGGTTCATCTTGTTCTCTACTTGATGTTCAGCAACCTTTATCAGGAACTGGCACAGATACTTGAGCAGGCAGTAATGAGCATCAGGCAGTTCTTTCAGGAGTTCTTTCAAGTTACTTTCCTTCTGCATGTCATTTCTAGTGTCTAGGAAAAACAAGAGAAGAAAAAACATATGTACATGGTTTTCTACATTGTTGCCAATTTACTTACTTTGGTGAGCAAGCAGTGGGATCTAAAATTTAGTCTTCTTTCTATTCAGAGACACAGAATCCTCCAAACCCCTCAATTTTCCTCAGGGAACCTGCCCCTTTCTCCTGAGGTTCACCTTGGCCACCACTGGCACTGTTTCATGCTCACCTTTACTTTATAACTGTTTTCCTGAGCAGAATCAGCAGTGGTCATAGCTAACAGCATTGCAGCTTTCCCACCCAGTACATAGCTATACCTGCTTTAACTCCAGCTCTACCAGACCTCCTGCTTCCATATTTCTTCCAGACATTAACTCTACTTCCCAAACCCTGTTTTATATCTGTTTTAGCTTCCTCTTCCATGAAAACCTTCAAAAAGAAGAAAGCAAGAACAGTAAAACAAGAAGTCTCCTGAAATGCAGGTGTTGTTAGAATAACAATGCCACTGTACTTTCTATGGGTATGTTTTATGAAAATCTCAATCTTGTATCTTTTGTCAATGACAACTCTGTACTAAGTCTCTGGTGAGGAGTCCTGCTTTGGAAACAAGGCTGTTCAGGGCACTGTTACACTCCAGAACGAGCCAAAACTTGGCCTAATGTTAGAGAATAACCTTGTTATACTGTGCAATCTTCTAGAACTTAAGTATGGACAAAAGTTTGCCATGCTGAACTGAGTAATAGCAAAATATGACTAAGGTCAATTTTCTTTCACGCAGGTTTTTTGTTGTGGTTTTGGTTTTTTTTTCCCCAAAGCAAAAATTGCATGAACTTCACATACGTTGTGTTTATAATGGACCCAGGCAGTGAACACAGAATTGTGTTCTGCTTCCGGAATTGAACTAAAAACCTGAAAAAATCCTTGTTTCTCTCCTCCATCCCAAAAACACTTTTCAAAAAGTAATTTGTACCCACCAGAATCTTGGGTTTACATGTTCATAAAAGCAAATTCTTGAAAACGGTCCAGTATTTCCTTCCCTTTATGCCAAAACAGGATGCCTTAATACTTGGAAATTTTATTTTCTGCTCTCCACCAAAATCAGATTTCACTGAAACTCTCACATATGCAGAGTTCTTGGGTTTTTGTGCCACAGCATTTTGAGACAGAAGACCTCAGACCCTCAAGGTTTTCCTCACTGATTTAACTATAAGCCGTGTCCATTAACATGAGGGCAGCTGCGCATTTCTAGTACTTTTATTCTTTATTTATCAGCCTAATAGGTTGATGGTATTAATGCTGTTAAGGCTGTTGGTGGGTAATTGCTTTTTCCTTAGAGATGTACTGCAGAGTTTAAAAACAGTTCTAGTGGTTGGAAGAATGCCTTCATTCCATAAAGCCAAAGCGAGCTCACACTAAATTCTAACCTTCTGTGTTCTCTGTAACAGATTGCCTTGTCCCAAAGTAGCTGCTGGCTTACCACGGAAATACAGACATTCTCCCCATGCTTAGGGCAACGAGGTACTTCTTCCTTCAGAGGACGTTATGATCCTTAGCAAAGAGATTCACTCACCATTCAATCAAAACCAAACCTTGCTCAGTCTTCAAGATTTGTTTTTAGTCAAGAAGATGTAATGAACAAGTCTTAGGAGGAGCGGCTGAGGGAGCTGGGGTGGTTTAGTCTGGAGAAGAGGAGGCTAAGGAGGGACCTTATTGCTCTCTACAGCTACCTGAAAGGAGGCTGTAGTGAGGCAGGTGTTGGTCTCTTCACCCAAGTAACTAGCAATAGGACGAGAGGCAATGGCCTCAAATTGTGTCTGGGGAGGTTTAGATATTAGGAAAAATGCCTTTCCTGAAAGAGTGGTCAGACATTGGAACAGGCTTCCCAGGAAGGTGGTTGAGTCCCCATCCCTGGAGGTGTTCAAAAAACATAGAGATGTGGCACTTTGGGATATGGTTTAGTAGGCATGATGGTGTTGGGTGGATGGTTGGACTTGATGATCTTAGAGGTCTTTTCCAACCTATGATTCTATGAAACAGTCTGCATCTGAAAGAGTTCAGCAACTGGTTGATGGCTCTGCTATACGCCCTGCTACGAGCACGCAGAGGAGAAGACTGTCAGGAAAACATCCCATGCCTTATATTGCAGGAACAAAAAACATTTTACATTTCCCCAACATATTTGTGAGGAAAAAAAGCAGGAAAAAAGCAAAAGCTTTGAACACAGTGTAAGGTATGCACAAATGCCTCAGAAGTTTCATCTTCATTTTTACATTTCATTTCCCAGAAATACTCCAGGGCTGGATTGCACAGTATTCCAGAGGTAGATTGCTTTGAAAAGTGATTAGCTGTATAAATTAGCAGTCTGTATAATAACATCTGAAAGTGAGTCCTGAGAGCTCAACCATTCATATGATTTCTGTTTTATCAGTCTGTATTAAAACATTTGAAAGTGACTCCTGAGAACTTGACCATTCATATGATTTCCGTTTCAGAATCAGTCATTTTTGTGGCTAATAAACAGGATTTATCCCGCATATAGTTTGGGAAACAAATGAGTTTTGCATGTATGTACTTGCCACTTCATGCAGTTGAAGCTGTGGGATTTCATCTGCTTCCAAGCTTAGCTTTCCTGCCTTACAGACATGCATAATACAAGACATGGCGAGAGAAGCCTTTTTAAGTTTTATAAGCATGGAGAATTCATTTTTTAGGTACCACAGACTTAATATGAATGCTTTCATGACAGCAGGCCAAAGTTTAAAATGCCAGTCACATCACAGGACCAAACATTTCAACCAGCTCATTAATTATATCCTTTTCTTCTACAGCTAAGAAATTAGCTCCTTTGGAAAAGTCAAATATGCATGATGCAGATGAGCAAAAACCTCATTTTCTTATTTATTGTAAGTATTTCTTTCAAAATTTTATTAGAGCTACACAGAATAAAAATCCTCATGACTTTGCTACTATGAATCAGCTTGGTAATAGTAAGAAATCTGATTTATTATTTTTATTTCTGCAGCAAAATTTCAGTATGCTTCTGAAGGTGGTATTAAATGGCACAACAACAAGGAATTTAATTGGATTTGTATTTGCACTCAAAGTGGTCTGGACAGTTTCTGACTTGATTACTAATTACCGTTTCATGAAGCTTAAAGAAAAAAAAAACACAACTAATTTCCACATAGCCAGAACATTAAAATTCACCTCCTAACATACTTCTCTTTACAGAACAGAACAACTAGCACACAGTGTTTTCTACTATAAATTGCTTGCAGTTATGATAAGGAAAGCCAAAGCCACCTCTCAGAAAAAACACACCTCTTTGCCACGATCACCCCACCACCTAATTAGAGAATGCTCTTGAGAACTAATTGCCTCTCTGAGCCTCCAACTGGAGCTTTAGATTGACAGATACTTTATCATTTACTGAAGGATTTTCCATCCTTTCCAAACTAGAGAGATTCTAATAACCACCACAAAACATTCTGAACACAGGCTCGCACTTTGACAACAAACAAAGCTGTTGGCCTCGTGGCATCAGTTGCGTTTGGTGGGCAGGACGTCTGTGTTCGTTAACCATGACACATTATGTGGTGCGGATCAACATCAGAGATGCCTATCGCTGGGCACAGCCAAACCTTTGTTCATTTCTATACTTTCAAGAACAGAGACAGATATCAGATCATAAGATCTTGAGAATTACCCTAACTGAAGGACACAGAGACATTGAACAACATGAGGCAGCAAACCCCATTTACTGAGCCACGAAATTCCTTGTCCTTGTGACATGGGAGGAAGAAAATACGACTTTCCTCTCTCTCCTCCTTTTCCAGTGTAAAAGCAAGGGAAGGAACTCAAGCCTTTCTCCCAACACAATCCAAAAATCAAAACTAATTTGTTAATTCTCCTGCTGCTGCCACTTATTGCATGGATTTCAGCTTTATTTTTAAAAAATACTATTACAATTTGTGGTGAATTTAGCAAGTGACTTGCATACACAGTATTCCACGCACTTTGTACATTTTTCAGGACAACTGTACCTCTGCTATCCGTGATCATATCACTTCACATAAAACAGCTTTTCAACTTTATTAGAGAGCAAAAATAGTCTTGAGTCACAATAACCAATTGCTTGGAGCATTCCTCCCCCTTTTGTCCACCTGCTAGACAATTTTTCAGTTTGTTTCGAAGCAATCACTAGGGTTTACTCAGCTAGTACTGCCCACCAGAGAAACATTAGAGCACCAGAGAAACATTAGAGCACCAGAGCTGTTTACACCACTGCACAGACAAGCATTAAGTGTATCAAAGCCCTAAGCTTACGCACATGCCTAATTTAGTGAAGTACAAGCTGCCCTGTGAAAGTCAAGACTCCCAAGTGCAGTCTTTCTTATTCAGCCAGATTAAAGAGGGTGGCATGAAGCTAAGCATATGCTTCAGTCTCTGCAGCATACTGAGACGAGAGACAAACGAGCTTGTCAATAATGGAAACAGCAGAGTGCCAGATTTTCAAAGGCAATTCAGGAACCCATATTCAAGTCATATTTCCAGATATGCCCAGCTACCAACACATTCATGATTTTCAAGCACAGAACATGAAGCACTTTTGACAATTTTGCCCAATATAGCAGCGAGGAGGAGAAAGGAGTAAAAGAAAAATGAACGCTAAGGGGAAGGTGCTCTCAAGGCAGAGTGAAAGGCATTTGCTTTTTTATTTTAGGAGCCTGCCAGAAGCCATGTGAAGTAGACGGCACCCCAGCAGAGGTCTGCAAGAGAAGCCTAGCTAGAGGAGTAGCCAGGAAGGGTTTGAACCAGGGATGAGATGGTGATTTCTGGGCTGAGGAAGAGAACAAAACCAGCAGCCTCAGGGCACGTCTAGGCTCAGCCGCTGGAGGACACAGAACACAGCGCAACACAGGCAGAGGGCCAATGAAGCCAGCAAGGGCAGTTTGGCATCTCAAAGCTCAACTAGGGACTCACTACTGAGAAACAAGTCAAGGAGACAACTGAAAAGGACAAGTAGTCTCTCTACAAATGTTAATTAACCAGAAACAGGAGCCTCAACAGTGTAGGAGGCACAGACATATTTGTAAGGGTGTTTTCAGTCTTATTTAATTTCAGTATACACCCACAGATCACAACAAGAGGGACATATTTTCCAACGGTTCATCCTATTTCTGAACATATTGAGTTTCTTTGACATGCTACAGACATGATCTAATTCCCCAATCCATCCCTCTCCACGCTACTCCTTCCCCCTGCAGAGCATGCTGCCTGAACATCACTAAAGGTATGGATGCCTGCATGGTGTGTGTATTCGCTTTGCTCATGTCTCAAATGGTCTGACCCCAAACAACTCCAGCCTGGAAGCACTGAAACCGTATCAGCACGGTGCCATGCCCTAGCTAATTATCTCTGCTGTGAGGCGAGGAAGCGAGTCTAGGGCTCAGTGTCATGCTACCAAGTCTGCATAGCTTTCAGCTGCCTTGCATACTACCAGCTTGGAGAGCAGACAGAAAAGCTTGCATCTGTCTGTAGCTATCAACGTGCCCGAGGAAGTTAAACTTCGGCACATAGGCAGCAGGTTGTACATTGCAGTACCACTGCACTCACTAGGCTGTTAGAGGACTCAAAGCATTTCTTTCCACCTCCACAATTCATGGGAAGTGGGACTTCAGCCTCTCTCTGCCAAGAAGCAATCTGCTTCAGACATGATCCTGCCCCAGAGGGAAAAAAAAAAATCAAGCCTTGTTGCCATCAGTAGCAGAAATGCTAGAAGTCTTCATGATAAGGCTGTCACCACAATCCAGCTTGAGACCCCTCGCTCTGCATCATTATGGGACTTCGCAGCACTGTATTTATGCTTCATTCCAACATATTGGGAGTAGAGCACTCTCACTTCTCTTGTAGCTCTGCTGAGTGTCATCATCTGCATAAGACATCCAGTTCCAAGAGTTTTTACTGCAGAACAAACACATTCTGCGTAACAGAAGTTATTTCTCTAGTTTGGAACTAGTCCCGATAACAACAAAATTACAATAAAAGCCAAAGGAAAAGGTTAAAATCATGCCACAAGAACCTACAGAACCACAAATGTCTAATGAATCTGATTTGCTGCACTGCTGCAGTTACTGTGGTTAAAGGGTTGTCTCTCGTCTATTCATTTTCACACTCATTTATTCATTTTCAGTCACTGTTCAGGTTGAAATTTGACCTCTGAAATCCCCCAACACAACCTGTCTTGTTGGTTCTGTTTGGTCACATAACTCAAACAGCTGCTGGCTACTTAGCATTCCCTAAACTGACCTGCTGATCCAGAATCACAGAATCACAGAATAGTAGGGGTTGGAAGGGACCGATGTGGGTCATCTAGTCCAACCCCCCTGCCCAAGCAGGGTCACCTACAGCAGGCTGCACAGGACCTTGTCCAGGCGGGTCTTGAATATCTCCAGAGAAGGAGACTCCACAACCTCCCTGGGCAGCCTGGGC
>Ga0065711_1031364_pt1 | contig 29862 bp, 18 predicted proteins | sample Hoacrofraction12_FD_59098 | JGI IMG/M metagenome (GOLD analysis project Ga0065711, IMG submission 59098) | Hoatzin crop microbial communities from Cojedes, Venezuela - Epithelial fraction 12 v2 (version 2) | ecosystem: Host-associated > Birds > Digestive system > Esophagus > Crop | place... | reverse complement strand
GCACAGGACCTTGTCCAGGCGGGTCTTGAATATCTCCAGAGAAGGAGACTCCACAACCTCCCTGGGCAGCCTGTTCCAGTGCTCCATCACCCTCAGAGGGAAGAAGTTCTTCCTCATGTTCAGACGGAACCAGCAAGTGGATCTGACAGAAAGTGCTCCTGCCACAAAAGTCACTCATTTGTCAGGCATATAGTCCTACAGCATGATAATTTATTCTTAGAGCTGTTTGGTGGCAAGGTAGACTTAAGCAGGTGGGGTTGAATCTTTTGATATATGAAACCCTAGACAACATTGGCCCTAAATCTGGGAAGCTCTCCATTTCTTCTAGCAGAGTGGGGGTGCATCTGCGAAGACTGTATCAGGAAAAGTGAACTCTGAGGACAATTTAATTCAACCTGCTCTTCACAGGTGCAGATTCACTGGAGGACAGATAAGACAGTAGCTCTCAAACAGCCAAGATCACAGAAGCTATAGATACACTCTTAGTCACGTGATGCTACAACAATTACATAGCTTTCCCGCTCACTTTGCAGCTGTAAATGACTGAGAAATTGTCATATCAGCTTGTTCAGTCAAAGATATTAATCCCCCTTACAAACTTTAACTGTCTTGTAACCTTAAATCCACACAGGTAGAGTAACATATCAACTACTTCTTTCCATAACTGCTTTAACATTAGCGATATTCCTGAATTATGTATCCACTGCAGTTCGGGGGTTTTTTTCCAGAAGACCTTTTGAAATTGTATAAGTGCTTTACAGTTCATTAGGTCACAAAGGAACAGGGTGTCATGGCAGTTTTGGTACTACCTATACTGTTAAGATCCTTTAAAAATACACTGCGCAGGACTGGAGATGGAAAGATGTGAGTTCAATTATTTGAATGCTTTGATATCAACAGTGCAAGAGCCACATATGAGCAGAAACATATCTCTTTGTGCACCAGTGATAAGCTTTGCCAGAAAGATCCCCATTCCACCTGGTAGCTCTTAGCTATACTAGAAGACAAAAAACTATTTTTCTAACTTGTCCTGTGGAGAACACGCTAAATTTGAGAGAATCTTGAAAGCTGGCCTCTTTCAAAAGCTCGTCTGCCATTTCTGACATCTTCCTTTTTGCATGTCATAAAACTTTACGTGTATTTGTGAAGGATTCCAGGTTTCAAGGAAGCTTAAATAACTTCTGCTTCATACCTAACAAAAAGCTCCTCTGAATGATTAATAATCAATCACTTTCTACCCATCTTGTTCATCAGTATGTGAATAGTCTGGTAAGTACCCAAAATGCTTGAATGTTTCAAAATACAGCATCTTTTAAGCCTAAGTGGTACTTAGCTTCAGCCTTCAAAGTCAAAACAAAACCAACAATATTGGCAATACATACTATTACTCCCTCCTGAGCCTGCTTCCCATGTCATGTTCTTCAAAGAGCTGCACGAATATTAACAAAGCTCCACACTTCTCTGTAAGAGTAGTTATCATTATGAACTTTTAAAATATGGTGGAATTCATGAGGGATGAAAGAGTTAAGCAATTTTAACCACACAACATCTCGCTTCCAGATTGGGACTTGAGCTTTAAAACTTCACAGAACCAGGTTGCAACACATGACTGATGACCTTTAAAATATGTGTTAAGCACAAAAGCTTTCCATGTCCCAGCAATGGAAACAAATCAGATGTTCAGCAAGCAGGATTTTGCACAGTATTAGTCATGAAGCACTTCAGTGATTCATATTTTAATGAAGGATGACAACAATTCTTGTGCTTGAAACTCAAATCCTTGAAGCCCAGTCCAAGATTATCAAGACAAAAGTCAAGTCAAGGTGAAAAAGCATAGATCTTGCAAGGCAAGTCACAAAGCACTGCAAAATTACAATCCAAAGCAGAGTAGAATAAAATATAAAGTATGCCAGATGTAGCTATTTTAAAAAGTTAAGGAAAACTACGAGCCTACAAATCTTTGGCTGACGTCACTTCAAAACTAGAGAATCTAACATACCCTTCCCATTACTAGCTGGTTATGGGAGTGTTCAGCGGTTAACAGTCATTACATCATCAGAGAAGACATTGCTTTAATATGCTGTCAGAACAACGTGCACCCCTTAAATATTCCATAAAGAAATGAGAATACCACTATGAGAGGGAGCAAATGGTGTTTTAAGATACAACTTGATGATATCCTTGTATTGCATCATTCAGGGCTCAGTGAGCAGGTGCTTAAATAACATATTGAAATCACTGAGATTTCCAGGCTGGAGGTACACCAAAAGAAGCGTGTCATGAAAATGAATCACTCATCTTTTATGCTGTGTAGTAGATAGCAATGAGAAAGATCTGGACTTGATAATAAATGCTGAAATATTTCTATGGATTCTGCAGATTTAGTGAATGGTAGGAATGACTGCTTATCTTGGTGACTGCTTCAAGAGCACTGTTGTATGCAGATGGTTGCCTAAATGAATTTTTCCACTGACTTCACTGCCCCATAGACCAGGTCCTGGAGTCTAATTTAGTTACAGACAGATCAGTGAGTTTTAAGTGAATCTTTAAAGATATGCTCACTCAAGCTCAGCGTTCCCATGCTTCTTTATGCAATCAGAGCTTGGTACTACAGTGTTTTAGTGCTTTTGACAGGAAATGTTATGACAGCATTTTAGAAATATTTTCAAAGGGTGGCTTTTGGACATTATCTCATAATTCATGCAATGTTTGAATGCCCAACTTACAGAAAAATAATCTCTTCCCCCATTAATTTCTTCTTTTATCCTTCAATTCATTTAATCGTAAATCTGCTACAGACAAACCTCACCTGCCATCACCTGATCATAACATATCTAGTAACTTGCAAGACAGTAGTCTTTATATTGGCAAGACAGTAGTCTTTATATTGGTGGTAATTTCATTAAAGTTGTTTTCCTGCAGTGCTGGAGAAGTATCTCAGTAGTGAAGTCACAGGAGAGTAACTGTGCAAATGGCTAACTGTCAGTAACATGGGAGGAAGTTCTGTCAGGAAACCCCAAATTTCCAGTTTTGTGCAAAGAAAAGCTAATTGGAGGTGATCTCATTGGACCTGCAAACTGCTGCATCTCACTAAGTGTCTGCCCAGAATCTTGCTTACACCTTTCGCAAAGGAATTGTGTTTCACTCACATACCCATACGACTTTATATCTATGGAGGTCCAGGCTCAAGACAAACCTGTTGAGGCAAACAGATAAAAAGAAAAGTCATGTGCATGTATGTGTACGTGAATGATCACATTGCAAATGTAGCAACTTTTGTTGTTATGTACCACAACAGAACCTACTCGAGGCTCTTCACTCTCTCCACCTTTTATAGTCAGCTCCACCAGTTACACCCCACTCATCTGGACAAGCTATATCATCTAGCAAAGCAAAATGTTCCAAAATACCAAACATTTTTGCTTTCACCTCTCCCATCTCTGTTGGAGGATTGGTGAGATGAATGATTTATATCACAGAAAGAGACTGCTGATGTGAAGGAAAAAAAGATACATGTTTAGTACCCTATTTCAAATACAAAAGCAGAGAACAACCCACAGTGCTTTTGCCCTTCCTTAGAATACACAGCTCCTGGAAAATGTCATTGCCAGGTGCTCTTTCTGGCATTCCCTACCAAGAAGCTTTCTTACTGAGAGCCATCTGAACACACAACTGTCTTCTAAGAGTGGCAGAAGGCAAACCAAGGAAATTAGAGGGAAAATGGCTTCTGAGGCCTTCAGAGGGAGCTTGTGGCAAGACCAGTACAAGAATTGAGCTGGACATCTGAGATACCAGACCTGTGTTTTATCTGTTGATAGCAGTGCTCATGTCACAGGGAGTACCTGGTCAATGGCACCTCCCTGTCTACAAAAGAAAATTAAAGAAAAGGGAAATGGCTTGGCGGAGATTTGCATTTGCCAGCAACCCACAGCCACTGAGGAATAATACATTCCCTCTTCGGTCATGCAACTGTTCACTTTGTGCTCCCCCTTTTTTTTTCTTCTTCATAATGCTCCTGCCCTGATCCAGAAGTGTTGTCAGTCTAGGCATACAACAGATATCTCTGGAGCTCTAGCACTAAACCTCCATGTAACGCCTCACTTTGTTTTGCTACTAGCCTTTCTGCATGCCTGAAAGTCCTGTGGGTTCAGCGCACAGACAGTGAAATCCCGCCACCCAAAACCTAACAGAGAAAGACCAGAACTTACCCATCAGTCAATCCCTGACTATACTGTGTTGTCCCTCCTGATACCATTCTGCTCTTTTCCCATTGTATCTATACTGTCAAAAGTGATAAGCCAAAAGCTTTCTTTTATACACCTGAAAAGATAGATTTCCCAAGTCTCCTTTCAGATTTGATTGTTCCATTTTTGTCATAGATGAGATTAATGTGTGTATGCAAGCACTCTTCATTCTAGATTTTTTATTTTTTATTAAAACAACTATTTCCCAATTTTTCGATAACTTCTTTTTACTCTTAACAAAGATTTTCCTGGTTTTTTTCTGTTTCTTTTCTGAACTCAAGTATTCAATCCAATTAAATTATCATCTTTATCCAGTATTTAGTATGAAGAGCCTTACTGTTTAATACATGCAGTCATCTCTTTCTTCTGTCCAATACTTATTTTTTTCTTCAACTGTTTGTATCTTGAGGAAGATACATATTTCATCAAAAGATCCAATAACACATTAAACACATACCCCCTCCTACCTTCAAAAGATCATACTTAACCCCCTCCTAATTTGGTGAGGTATGCAGCCTTCATCCAGTTTCTACTGAAGACAATGAAAATATAAACTCTGTCTTTAAAGCCCTTGACAATCAACTACAGCAAATCCAGGGCATATCCAGAAGGAGGCATCATTTTCATAAATGGAGGAAGACGCCAGTCTTGAAGCTATCAGTCTGATGCTCTCATGTGCTTAAAATCCATTAAAGCTACTCCATTAAAGAAACAGAGATAAAAAGCTCAGAATATCATGTGACACAATATAACCTATCACAGCAATAAATCAAAGGTTCTGACCATGATTACAGATACTATCTCTTATTACCTGCAAAAGACAATATAAGCCAGATATCCTATTTTGTATCCAGAATGTCTCTAGCAGCTTAGCAGCTTTCTAATGAATATCAGCTTAAAATAAGCTCATCTCCTTAGAGATCTGCTCATGTGAAGGCAATATTCCCAAAGAAAACTCGTGACTGCTAAGTAACCTTTGTTATACTCATATGGCAATGATCTGTTGGCCTAGGAAGCATGCATACTTTGTATAATTCTCAGTAAAAGGTAATTTTTTCCCTGGGAGGTTTTAAGAAAATATCCCTTTAAAATGTTGATGTAAAACTAATTCTCTTTCCTGTCTGATTAACAGAAAATATTGCTACTGTGGAGGAGAATGTCAATGAATGTGACAGCAACCTGGACTTGGTTTGAAAAACAGTAGAAGAAAGGTGGAAGACTGTAAGAGAAACTTATAAATGTAATACTTTTAAAACAATCTACTTCAATGGTGTGAAAGCTTTTAAAATCTTGCATGTGAAAAATGAATTTTTATCACTTGTGTATACTTCGCACCAATTTATACCTAAGAATTCTAGAGGGCTCATGATGCAATTTTTATTCATCCCATAAAAGCTGTTAGAAAGCTACCACATAGTACCTTTCACTAAATAAATCAAATGAAAAGAAAACCTATTATTTTACTAAACTTTTCTGACAGCTGCAGTGCAGTAATGGGAAACTTTTTCAGCAACTGATCTGTATCCAGCATAATTACAATGTTTAATAGTTTAGTCTTGACATATTTGTTACTTACCTCATTATCTTCCTATAAACCTAGATGATCAAATTTAATGATATTTCAAAAATCCTCCATCCGTGTTGAAAAGTTTCAAGCAAGTCTTTCCCTTGCTCTTTCAGTACCTCTGGATACTGTTGTTTGATTAGTCGATGCCCTGTCCTCGTTTAAATATGCTAAAACACTCACCTCTTCTGATTAGCAGAGTCTGCCATGCGAAGCCTTTGTGTCGCACTTTCTACTGATTTGTACTGTATTACACCAAGATCCCAGTACGTGTCTGCTCTCTTCTATTGAACTCATTTATCTTTGACGGTCAGCCTCACATGTGCATTTGGTGTCAAGTGTTGGAGAGAGAAGCAGGCACAGAAATGCCTCTTCTCCTTACTCTTAATTTTTGTACTGAAGGGAATGTGGATTCAATGCCTGGCAATTGCCTTTCAAGTCAGCAGCAGAACCACAGATAATTATCAGAGTTTGGATTTGAAAACACCGTGCCAGACAAAAGGCGTCTTGACAAGTCTGCCTCTAGGGGATGGGAAATGTAGCAGGATGAAAGTCACAGTGGCCTAGTACAATGAGAAAGAGTAGTATACAACCGGTTCTTGGGTCAAGCTCCCACAGCAGTTTCAAGATATTGTTGGTACCATTCCCCATCCAGAGTAGGGGAGGGTTGAACAGGTGCTCTGTGTCTTGATGTGTCAGCATTTCTAGGGTTTCTAATAAAACATAAGGACTTCTGGCCTTTCTTCTTCTGGTTATATTTCATTTTTGCTGATTTCAATGCATACAAAGTAGTGACTATACACGTCCCCCATTCCACAAACATAGGGTAAAACCTGGCTTACTGAGGCAGTCAATAGCTCAGGTGGCAAAACTGAAGCCTCCAGCACCCCTTTATCCCTGGCAGAGCTTCTGTGCTAACCGGGCAGATGTGGCAGCTCTGTGCTAAGCAAGGTGTCCAAGCAGGGAAGATGAGGTGAAAGACTATGCTCAGACCTACGCTAAGAACAAAAAATTGGACCTATATCTTCAGGTCTTTTGCACACACTGAAAATCTTTTGAAGAGCGGTCAGGTGTGTCTCTCTGCTGAGAGACAGTAGAGCTGAAGTCACTCAGGTGTCAGCTCTGAAACATTAGCATAAGCATCCTTAACATCAGCTCCATTAACATTACCAGTTTCACGGGTCAAACTTCAAAATGGTACACCTACTTTTTTATCTAGCAGTCTTTGACTGCCTCAGACGAGCACTCATGGAATAACGTGTGGTAGCCCTGAAAGAGACACAAGGCACATGGCACATCTTACTGATTCAGAGGAGTCACGCTGGCATCTCTGCAGTCAGAACTGAGCCTATGGGCTGCAAAGCACTATCAACATTCACCAATATGCTGTTTCAAATCTTTTTGTTGCATTGGAAGCATATGTGTGGGCAGCATACTGCAGTCAGCATAATCCATACCACAAGCATACTCCCTGCAGAGCACCAGGGTCCCAATCTCCAAATACAGCTCTGCAGCTCCATTACAGCAAGGCCAGGAATGAAGTCTTCCTCTGGGATGAATGGGGGATACAAGTTGTCTTTATTCTGCCCCCACTGCCTGCAGCTTTCTCGGCCATGTGGCCGGTCTTGTACCTCATAGAACTTGTAACAAACACTTCTCATCCCCCCAAATCCAATTGACATGGAGATGGTACAAAACTCTCTGCAGTTTCAGTTCATCCGTCCCTGAAAACAAAATCAAGATGGGTTGTAACGGCAACCAACAAGGCGGGGACGGGCAGGGGGGAAGCGCATCCCTAGCTCACGAATTGCTCTGTGACAAACGGACCAGAAACTGGGGAATTACTCTCAGAGAAGAATGCTGAGTTCCCATGAGGCAGAAAGTGGCCTTTTGGGAGGGAAATCTTGGCAACCCTAGAACCTGAGTGTTTCCATCTCTTGATGAAGATATTATTTTTCAATATGCAAAAACAGTGAAAAAAGAGGAACCAAAATAAAACACATTTCCCCTATTAAGGAAATCTGATAAAAACTGTTCTTTCATCTAGCATTTGATACTCAAATGCACTTTCCCATTCACAGTTGGACGGAGATCTTTTTTTCAAGTTCAACCCTAATTTATTTATCTTAAAGTAGGCAATGTACTGTAATTTTACAATAAAGGACTCCCAATCAAAGCTTACCTTATCCAGAGGTAATTAATACAAAGATTGTTGAATTAAAGATGTGAGTCTTGACACTTTGGCGGGGGGTAAGGGACATAGTCTCAAAGGCCCAAATTATGCCTGAAACAGACCAATTAACACCATGTATCTTCTTTTATGTTAACTTCAATTAAGGTTTCTTAAAATTTTTAAAGTTATTTTCTTCTTTACAATCTCAGAATGTCAGAAATGTACATCAAAGAAAAACGCTTCAGTGTGAACACCATAGGTAACGCTCATTTGCACACAAATCTGCATATTGCAAAGGAGTTCAGAGCCCATTTTGCATGAATTATTACCGGATGTGAGTCAATGAATTAAACAGCAAAAAAATAACAACCTTCCAAGTGATGATAAGCTGCACCTACTTATGTTGACATAATGAATTTCAAAAAAAAGCACATCAGAATTTGAGTTAAGTTACAGTGGAAATAAAGAGGTGATTTAAACTATGATGCTAGCCAGGCCTATGTATTTTAAAATACTTTTCAAATTCATTTTTCTTATCATGATTCACAATTCCTGCACTGGAAAAGGATATTCTTCTTTTCTACCAGATGAAACAGAAATGGATAAAAATTCACTCTCCTGTCTCTCTTGGTTTTGACAGTAAATCCATTGACTTTTTTTCAGCGTTACATAAAATATGTCATCTGTGTAGCTTGTATTCTGCAGTCATCTATCTATAAGTTCGGTTTGTCCTTGTACAATTCCTCTTGCAAGATGCCACTGATTTGCCAGAACCTCATTCTTTAACTTGTGTTGGTGCAAGAATGTATTTCTGAAAGTGTTACAGCAAAAAGGAACAGGCTAGCAAAACTGCTGCAGAAATAGCTGAAGAAAGAGTTGATTCTTCAGAGTTAAATCTTAATCACAAATAAAAAGCATAAATCCAAAGGGTTTCTATGTAAAGCCTTGTTTTTCAGAGTCAAATCTATCCCTTCTAGAACCTGTATGTGGCTCCCACTGACTCCAGTGTGCTCGCTCCTAATCAGAACAGGCTGCAAACAATGGACTCCTCTGCTGAGGCCTTTTCTTTTTGCCTTCACAAATTCTCCACACATGGAGTAAGATTTTTTTTTTTTCTTAGCTTGTATGGTCTTTGTAATTGTTTCACTGATTGCTTTTATGAATATATTTGGCTTTACAGATTTTCCACTAATATTCATAATGAGAGTTCCGCAAGGCTTTTGCCATTTAGAATTCAAACCCCAGATTGTGTGAATGGTTATATATGTCACTTGGCATGCTGCTTCTCTCCTTGTTGGATGACATCCCTTTTATAAAAAAAAATGGTAGCTTGAGAAGCCTGAATTTGACTGCTTTTTTCACAAAATGAAAAGGGGCTTAAGTAGAAAGCAATAAGTAGGACTACAAAAATTCTGATTGCACATAAGGGGAAAATATTCCACAGTTAGAGTGGCTATGGACAGGAACAGGCTGCACAGACAGGCTGTGCAATATGTCTGTCCTTGGAGACACTCAAAACACAACTGAAAAGGCCCTGAGCAGCCTGATCTCACTTGGAAGTTAGGCCTCCCTGGAGCAGGGGGTTGGACCAAATGTCCTCCTGAGGTCCCTTCTGACCTAAATCTGTCCATGACTCTAATCTGTGACTCTATGGCCCCAATATTAACAGAAAAAGAGTTGCCAAAAATTGACTGGGCCAAAAGTCTGGTGTAGTTAACAGCAATGTCTACATTTTCCCACATGTTCTCTCTGCTCTCCTAATAGCCGCCGTACTCACTACAACATTTAAGCCAGTGACAATGCAGAACGCATGCCCAAAGCAGAACTTGGGTGCTTTCATGAGGAGCAGGTCTACTGTGGGTTGTGCTTTTCTATAGTTTATTACATTTATTGTAGTAATTGTAGCAGCTTGTCCTTTAAAGAGCTTTAGGAGAAGTGGAACATGACCCCAGCTTCCACTACATTAAAAATGGCTTAATCATTCCCAATCACCACAGGAACAAGTAATGGTTAAGGTTAAATGCAGGTTTTGTATGCATTTTGCTCTCCAAAGACCCTCAAGAGCTTGGAAGTTATAATAAATTTTACACCTGTATTACCTCCATCTTTTTATGTTTATGATCACAGGGCAAAAAGAAAAAAAAAAGGAAGAAGAAAGAAAAAGCCAGCTCAGCTCAAACTGTAAGGGCTCAAATTCCGTCTGTTTTAGGTCATTTTTCTCTGAGATGTCAGTATTTTTTAAAGACCAACTGTGATAACACTTATCTTTGATCAACAATTCTGAAAACACTGGCCCTTGGCCAGAACTCATCTGTTTCCCAGTTTAGGCTCAATTCAAAAGTCTCTACTTTTTCATGAACTCTGCCATGAAACTCCTAAAGAACTGCAAGCTCTAACAGGAGAGAACCATCCTGTTGGGGTGACAGGCAAAGTGTTACCCTTGCTACCTAAGTAAGCCCTTTCCTAAAATCAGTCACCAAGCTTTATCGTTCTGAGCATCCCAAACCTCACTTATTGGGACGAAAGGAAACCCTATTTGATTAAGAGTGAATTTCGACCTTAGTAAAGGAGACTTCCTAAACTCTTTTAGTTTAAAACCAGAAAATATCTGCCTGGCATATGGACATTTTTTTCCTTAGCTGCAGACTGAGAAGAGAGACTGTGGTAGCTGACATTTAGCCAGCTGATGGGATTGTATCAGCATGCTGGTGTTTTCAATGAAAAACCTGTGTACAGACATTTTCTGCAAGGAATGCAGGCAGTCTGTGTGCTGTTTTAGGACTGACAGCGGACCTTTGTCCAAAAAGCTTGGAATCACTGTTTAAAACAACCACCATTACTACAAAGAGAAGGGGTTGTCCTTTTCTGATGCACATTTTCTGAAGAATCTAGCACCTCTTTTGAAGAACACAACATCTGACCAGGAGGCCGAACCATTAGTGATTTACCACAATAATACTGAGTATGAGTCTAACTCCTGCTCGCTCAACCTAAAGAAAGCAACAGAGCTACAAAAAAGGAAAAAGACGCTATCCTTCATCAGCACTCTCATCCTACCAGGACATCAACAATAAGTGTAATCTTTTCTACCACTGGTCAGCTGCAAAAAAGACTGAGAGAAGGCCATTGGGCAAGTAATACAATTCCAGATAGTATTGTACCAGGGCAGGGTAGTAGAGGAAGGGCTACCTAGCCGTGAATATTCATTTAGGGACAGGTTATTAAACCTATTTAAGCACCTAACCTGCCATTAGAAATAAGCTGAGGCACCTGAATTGGTACGTTCAAACCTCAGAAAAACACTGAATGCTTTAATTTATGGCCAACCCCTTATAAACAAAATTGCAGAATTCAGTCTGCAAACATCATCATGAACCAAACCCTACAGAATTCTCACAATTATTACTATTAGGCCAAGTAATCATCTCCAAAGTTAAATGATGGAAGCACTGTTACTTGAGTTATTTAAAGCTAGATTGGATAATTCTCCAGGGCACATTTTGGGGGGAGAAAGTGGGGACTTTGTTAAGATTAAACGGAGGCTATAAATAGGAAGACATTAATGCAGTGCAGCATTACTGAAACAGCAATGCTGTTTTATGGGGTTTTTATAATCTGAAACTAGGGAAATTCTCACTTCCCACAGCAGTCTCCACCATCCCCAATTGCTCCTATTACATTGACCAGTAATAACACCTTGTGGCTTTTCATTCATTCTGCAACACTGTAACTTCTACCTTTCTTCTCATCACATGTCAGAAACAGGGAGATCTTGTGCCTTTCCTGTGAGCCTGTGTGTGGCTTTTGATTCCAAGGTTTACAGCCCACATGCATTTGGTTGATGCAGTAGGGCTTGGACCCTAAGAGCAGAAGAAGTGTTAGAGCAACATGGTAAAAATAAGTGCAGTTTGGCACCGCTGTCCTGTACCTCCAGAATAAGGAATGTGTGAAAGAGTCTCCAGTCCCTGCAATGAGCAGCAGGTAAAGATGTGTTACCCACCCATTTAAAAGTAGGCAGCGTTTCAGTCCATACTTTATTAGTCTTTGGAAGATGTCACGTTTTCTTCTGGGTGGCAACATATATTTTGATTTAACTAGCCAGGAGAATAAGTTCAAGGTTAACAAGACGCACAGCCAGAAATAGTGGGGTGTGTCCTCAGCTCCCTGCCATTGTAAGGATTTACATGTACGCAAGTGAAGGCAAAGCAGAGGTAGAAAATGTTTCCAGATCAGAAAATTCTGTGGTACGTCACCGCTACCTGAATGTAAAGACATTCACCATGTACAAAGCAGAGAAAACCCAAGCTTTTCAGGCAATGTATGCTATCCACAAAGGCAGGATTTGAAGGCAACCCCTATCAACAGGAGAGTTCTATGACTTGAGTAACCTGAACATCTCTTTGTTGTCTCTTTTTTTTAATTTAGGGTAACTGCTTCCTTTGCCTGACTTTTGCTTTTTTGTTTCAAGAATTACTTCTGCCTTGTCAGTTCAGTCCAGAGGCAGTGAAGATTGTGGAAGGTGCTTCTTCATCTGTTGGATTTCTAATTCTGACCCATAGCATTGTTACAGGTGCCAACACACAGTACAGTTTATCATCAAAAAAAAAACTTTTCTTCAGGTGCTTTCTTCAAATGGGGTTTATGTGCCTGTCAACATGAGCCACAGTGGTGCATATGTGCACGTCTGAGATCCATAAGTTTGATTCTGGGTTCACCAAGAAAATGGGACATGACACCCAGCACTATGGGATATTCAATCATTTCTGACCCATCTGCACGCTTGGCTTGTCAAGGCCATGTGATCGTGCTCTCCACCAGCTCCTAACAGCCCCACAAACAGCACTTGGATCCAGAGCTCGCTTTTTTCCCCTTAGACTGAAGTGTGTAGGTTTAAGACGAAGCTGAGGAAAGCATTCCATAGGGACATGCACTGGAGCTGGGCAGATAGTTTCCATAGGCTTGATGGCACGCACACACGCAAACTAATGTACTTGAATGCACACAGGAAAACATTCAGCTGGATTTATTCCTCTCGTCCATCTTTCCTGTAATGTTGCTACACTCGTCGCATTTTCCTACGGGAGTAGTGGGTGAGTTGTGTGGACAGGTATGCGAAATACCTACAGGAATGCTATCAAGAAAATCCCTGTTCATGAAAATAAATAATAGTAGCACTTCCGCTCTTCCCATGAATGCACAAGGGGACACATTGTGAAACATGTCAAACCGTTTACTAGTTCTTGTCTTGGTTCTTGCTGTAAGTCCTCGCTGCTTCTTACTGAATACTAGTCCTATTTAATAGTTAAAAAAATCCTCGGTAGTGTGGCATTCCAGAAAACACAACCTATGCTCAGACCTCTCTTCTAGCGCAGTTAACATCTTTCTTCTTCTGCATGAGCGACAGCATTTTACTGCAGATCACACAGAAGAAAAGCCCAGCGCCCGCAGCACTGCGACAAGTAGACCTTCAGTGACCAAGGCCCACCCCTTCCTACCACTGCTGTGTGTGGCCTTTGGGCTTAAAAATGCTTTCCTTTTGCTGTAGTCACTATTTGATTTAAGCTAGAATTCTGTGCTAGACATTTCCAAAGAAAAAAGTTCTGCTAAGTATTGTTTAAGCACCCAGGGTGAGGTAGATTCAGTGCACACAATGCTACAGAAATTCTCTCTGCTCTGTTTCAGCCACTTGCAGACACTGCACACAGAGCTGCTGGTGGCGTCTCAGCAGAAGACAACAAGAAAGTCCAGGAATCACCCAAAGAGAAGAAATACGGACCTTTCTTTTTTCCCATTCTGAAAGAAAACTTTTAAAATGCAAAGACTTGAATTTCAATTCCCCCCGGTCTCATAGATTGTCGAAGTCCTTTCAGTAACAGTAACTTGATTTTAAGGGTAAGAATGCACAGAGCGCTTCCTCCCCCTGATCTGCACATGCAGACATGCCACAAGGCGTTTTCCAAATCCCTGCTGCTGAACCAGGTTTAAAATCAACACGCAGACAAACAGCAGAACACAGGCTATGCTTGCTGTCCGCACTAACAGCTTCTTGTGGAAGACAGAAATAGCAGGAAGGCATTTTCTCACTGAAAGGAGGTAAAAAAATCACCTTTGCCTCTTCTCCGACACAGACTCTGAAACACTGCTGTGTGCCTGTGCTGATCAATTTTATTTCAAGTGATTTATTTGAAGGATCTCCCAGTTCAGCCAAACACGGGGCCACAGAAGAAACCAAACTCAGCCTACAATAACAGAGGGTCAGTAGGTCCACTCTTGTCACAGCTTAGTCTTGCCCAATGTATTCATTTTTCCATTTCCATTCAGCCTTATGGCCATTTATTGATTATTTCCCATAGGTCTAATTACTTAATTTGTAGCATGGATGTTTTCAGAGCTGTGACTTCTGCCAAGACAATAGTGCAAAGAAAAAGAAATGCGCCTGACTGTAGGCTAAAAACATTTAAGTATCACAAGAACTTGTTTAGCAGTGGATATTGGAGTCAGTCTTCAGTGTCACTGCTATGCTAGGACTCTGAACAGAAAATTCTTTTACAGGAGGCTGCCTTTGTCAATATCACATGATCTGGTAAATTTTAAATGTGACCTTGGAAGGCAAAGGTAGACTTCCAAAAGGCCATGTTAGGAAACTGAAGTTCTTCCTGGAGGCTGTCTAGCCTGGTTTACTGTACTGCTAACTCTCATCCCCCTCAGAGGATTTTAATTTGACACTTCTCAGCTATTCACTGCTCTTCACCCCACAACTCCTGAACAAATCTGAAATTATAAAGTGAAGAAAAAAAGATCCTGGGTTTATTTCGTAGTATTTGGGAGTTTAGATTCTTTGTTGCTTTTTATGATACAGTGAAAACCTGTGCGGTGGGTGACTCCTGTGACAGAGAGCTTTGTTTTTTTGCAGCACTGAACAGCCTAGAAACAAATGTCAGCTACAAAGAAAGGTGCAGTAATTAAGTAAGTCCTAAAAGCCATTGGTCTTTGAAATCATGTGCTTTCTACTTCAGCTGTGTAGTAGCAGGTAAACTAACCCACAGGTGACTGTCTTAACCAGAGCTGTAACAGCAAGGCTGCTTCTGTCATTCAAGCACCATTCTGTTCATTGCATTAAGTCTCTTCTCAATATGTTTTGGATAAAATAATGCAATTTTAAAGCTGCAATTGGGAAAACTAAACACAAATATTAAAAGGGCAAGTCTTCTGTAATTACCTGCACTTTTCTATTACAGTTATCCAATCTTATTGCAGAGCACAAAGCAGAGGAATGAGGGAAGCAAATATACAGAACATCATTGCTTCTGTTTCTCAAAGAAGCCCAAAGTTCACACTAAACACTTTAACTTTGGAGAAATAAGTCATGAAATAAGCACAAGAGAGATCATACTCACAACTCAGTTTAGGTTAAAAACAGTAGGATATATTCAGTCTCTTTTTACAGCAGCTTGCCAGTCTTTCCTCGGTGTGATGCTTATGTCTAACGCAGTTTGTAGAAAGAGACCTGATTCACCGCTTCTTCCTCTCCTGCAGGCACAAATATCTGAGAAAAGGCCCATCAGGCCAGAAGGACAGCACACAGTGCAAATAACTACCCAAGATGCCGGCCAGCATGACTGGGAGCTCAGGAGAGATTCAGAGATGAGTAACATCTAAGTAATTCGGAATCTTTATTTCTTGTAATATTTTTCCTCTAGTGTTTGCCTAGGACTGTGGACAATATTTTTGCTTTTCCAGGTAACAGGATTTAGGACGAAAAAAAATAGATCATTTTACTTTTTCCTGCGGTCTAGCAGGCTCTGACTGGATCCAGCGAACTAAGTCTAACAAACTGATAGCATAAAGAACAAGTTCAATATTATAATGTATTGAAACGCTGATTTAGGTACCGTATCAGTAGATTATACTGTCATCTAGTGGCCACTACTTACCTTGCCTCCCAAAATACTGGAAACCAGTCTACAGACTGCGGATACCTACCAAGGAATTTTCTCTTCACCAGCTCTCTATAACAGCCAAATGATCAAGGACACTTTCAAGGGCTATCACCATAATAATGGACGACACAGACACACAATGTGGACTTGATCCTCCTGCATACTTCGAAAATAAAAGGCCCCTAAAATACTATCTCAGAAGACGCATAAGCCACCTAAACTTATCCTACTTCCTGGATAGTGGAAGGTAAAAACCACGAGCTGAAAGTTAGAGAAAAGCCAGAGCCCTCTGTCATGATGCGAAGGAAAGCATGCAAGTCCCTAACACATCACATTAGGGACCAGCTGGTGATTTTTTACTGTTTTTTATAGGAATGCATTTTACTGGGATGTCACTGACAGAAGAATGCAGAAAGCCAAATATTAACTTGGAAATAGATTCAGCAATAAAGTCAAAGGAACTTCCAGATGTTCAGAGAACAGAAGTTAATGGAAGGAAAAGGACAAATTCATCACTAGACGAATATGAGAACTAGTTTAAGCGTGATTAAAAACCCACAGGCCTGTTTAAGAGCCACAACTCTAAGTGTTCACCCCATTCTAACATAAAACTGCTCATAAAATATTTGATTAAAGGATTGTTAGAGTCAATCCGTTATTGACAGTGCCAGCCAGAAAAGAGTGTAGTGGCACTGAACTGTTTATCAGACTAAAGTACTGACCATTCTGCTCAGAGAAACACCAGGTTTAAACATCAAATCACAAAATTTTCCCCTCCTGCCCCTTCTGGATTGGATTTAAGATCATTGTACGAAACAAATTAATTCCTTTTAAGTAGGCAGAAGAACAAGGCTTTCAACTTTCTCATTTCATCAACCAAAATACAGAGGCTGGAGTATTGTGCTGTCTCGTATTTTTCTGGAGGATGGTACGGACATGAAAGACAGCCAGAAAAGAAGTCCAAGGAGAAGCAGACAGAAAACAGCAAAGGAACAGCAGACTTAGCCTGACCAAACACTGAAGGATGGGCCCAAGGGAAAAATGGACAAGACCTGTGGGGCCAGGTGTTGCCTGATAGTGAGGAGTGTGGACACAGGCACCGTGTACTGCTCTTCAGTTCATTCTGGTGTCCAGAGACAGCGATGGGTGAGACTCGGGGGAAGGGAGCATGCGCAGTCCTGTGGCTGAGACCTTGTCGTCCAACAGAGACCCCCTGCACCCTTCTCCCACAGATATCGCTCTACCTGTGCAGGGAAACAGGTGTTTGTACATCCAGATTTGCACCCAAGAAGTAACTGTTCCTACGACTGCAACACCACAGATTAAACCAACCCTTTTGGGCTAGAAAGGGGTCATGACTCTTACAGCCACATTCTGCCTGTAGCACCGTGCCAGCGTAACCGCAACTCAGATATAAAACATCTGTGCAAGAGAAAACAGACGTGAAAAGTTACTTCCAGCCTGTATCAAGAAGGCAGCCTTTCAGCAATGCTACTGTTGGTGTGGGTTTGGTGGGGTTTTTTTTAAGGCAGATAATTACACTGTTTTTACAAACTATTTTATATTCCATTTCTTGCATATCCTGATATTTTGTTCATTTTTGTGGATTGCTGTGGGAGAGATACTAATGTTTGCTGGACTAGACCTTTGGGTTGGACTTGTGCAGATGTCCTGGTTGTGAAATCGTGCATACTCCATCATCCATTATCTATCTCCCAAGCTATCCTGTTCTCCAGTGAATTATCTTTTTATGGCTGTAAGAAGTAAATTTTCTGGCTTTCCCAACTCATGAGGAAAGGCAGTGTTCCCTAATTTATTTATACTTATATTTTCGTAATTTGCACAAATGAAATGATATAGAGGAAGGGATTCTCAGTAGTATAAATACGTGTTATCACAAAGAACACATTTGTAACAGCATTAAAGAAACTTCAAAACTAAAAAGCATTTTGATTGCAGCAGGCCATTTAATATGCATACCCTCACTGAAATTAAGCTACATTAGCTAATCAGTGAAGAAATAATAGAAGCAATATCTTGGTGTGAATTAACAATGCTGGCTCTGAAAGACAGTTAATTGAGATCTGAAACACAGGGAATTAAAAAACAAGAGACCAAAATATTCAGAATTAGCACATATTCTGAAGTTTGACAGCACTTCCACTTAAAGAAAAATTTCTTATCTTTTAGGTAGAAAGGCATGACCGAAAAATCCAACACCAAGGGATGACATTTCATTCATCGAACTGCAGTGGTAGCTCAGGTTTCCAGAGGAGAAAAGAGAGGGCAAAAGGAGAGGCAATTTTTTTGTCCTGTGGTTTCTAAACCTGTATACAGGAACCACACAGTTACTGCTACCAGCACTCACAAGAGCAGCAGTCTTGAACAAGAAACTCCCGGGCTCGGCACTGCACAGGACAAGACAGGCCTTCCTCAGATGCCGTTCAGGAGACAGCAGATGGACAGAGACAGACCAGTGAGTGCAAGGACACAACGAGCAGGCAGCAGGGACTGCAGTCCCGGAGCATGGGCAGCCCAGCACCTCCCTGGGCTTTGAGAACAGCACTCAATCGAGGATCCTAAAGCCCTCCACAATGGGATAATTGGATGGATTGTCTCCACTTCATACACGGTAAGACAACCTCAGCAAAAATACTCCCTGAATAAGCACACTTTTTATACATACAGGGGATGATTACTGTACTGCTTTTGAGGACCCATGTCCAGGAAGCCTGTGGGACCCCACAAAGGTGCCTCACTGTCCAGGCATCATGTTCAGAAGCCAAAAGCCCTTGAGCATAAGCAGCCACTTGCGCACACGTACATCTCTTCCACGTAGTGCGCTCTGCCCAGCTCATGACAGAGCAGAGGACCAGCTCAAGTCTGCCCGTTCTCAGCCCCTTGCTTTAACTAGTGAAGATGGTAGCCCTGCAACATGTACCCTTTTGCTATAAGCTTATAGTTTAAGACACAATACTAGACAACTTCAGTTTTAACTGCTGTAACAGTACAAGTATTATATTTCTATGGACCAACCTAATGTTCATTTGTACACTCTTATAATCTTGTATTGATTACACATTGCACTTTTTCATTATTTTTTCTATAACAAACTCAGTTAGCCAGAGCAATGGGGGAGGCTGGACACAGATAAAGCAAGAACACGGGTAATACAAAACAGATGTAAATTAGGTCGTAAGAACAGTAAATATATCTGACTTTGAAAAAGTTGATACGAAGAATGAGGTAGTATACATAAAGAAAATGAGGTGGCAAGGGGAAGTGGTTAATCCACAACTCAAATAATCTTCACACAGCTAATCAAAAGTTAATTATCTGTGTTTACACCTGCAGTAAGCCCCACCACTACTCTTCTGATCAAAAATTCCAGCTCCTGGCTTCTGTAGGCCTGGGACTGTAGTAACTAAGTGGAAAAAAATGAAATTTGATTTGTATGGGTGAGGGAAATCCAGTCTCTCGTGGTTATATTGGTTCTCAGATCGTAATTGGTGAAGGTGGAAATCACGACTGGTACCCAGTGCTCTGCAGGCCATAGATTTCCAGCAGACCACAGACCTCTGGAGATGGAAACTAATGGAAAGCAGCTTCCAGGCTCCATGTGCATGCTGCACTTTCTTCAAAACATCCTCATCAATTGCTGGACTGAGACAAATTCCAGCCTGGCTAAGCAGTCATTTTTGGTGCACTTCCACAAAACCAAGATGTGCTTTAATCCCTCAGAACTTTAGAAAAAATTTCTTAATTCTCCTGCCACAGCGAACAAGAATCTTTGCCCCATCTCCTCACATTACAGGTATCAGTTCCTCTGTTTTGCCAGTGCAGTCACAGACAGGTTTTTGTGCTCTGGGTTTTGTTCTAATAAAGAAGTAAAAGCAAGAAAATCAGAAAACCCATGGAGATTTTACAACATTTTGAAAGCTGCTCTGAAAATCTCCCATGCTAAAAAGATACTATACCATCCAAACCCTGGTCCCCAAGGCCATCCTCAGAAAACAAGGTCAATGAAGAAATGACTTAAGAACATAGAACCTGTTTTCCACATTGAGAAGGGCACAGAAAAAGTGCCACAGGACTAGTAATCCTGGAAGATTTTAGAGTTGGAGGCTTCTGCTGCAACACAAAAACTTAACTTGAGAGCACCTTCTAGTTTCTGACAAAAAAAAATGTTTATCTCAAGAGGTTTGGGGCATTCTTGAAGAATCAGATAGCAGAGGGCTATGAAGATGATTAGGGGACTGGAGTATCTCTCTTACAAGGGAAGGCTGAGGGAGCTGGGCTTGTTTAGACTGGAGAAGACTGAGAGGGACACAGAGATGCAGATTCATGCCAGGGTGGTTTCAGCCCTCGGCATTCACAGGAGCAGACGTTCAGGTGTTCACTGTCCACCTGTAAATACATAGTGCTACGTGAATGTCCCAGGGTATCTGGCCCAGCCTCCAGCTGTCTCTCCAGAGACTGTATGCCTGCAACAGCACCTGAGACATGATTGCCAGGCTTGTGCAGATATTTCCATTATCTACTGAAATGTTTCAAATGGTATTTGATGCCTGGGTGTAGGCAGCTAAGCTGAGATCCCCTATGCTTTTCCCCAAGTCAGTGGAACTTCATAGTCGATACTGGACACCGTAAGATCAGGCATAGGATTCGAGGTCTGCACATCGCCTAAATACACAAATTCTCCTTTACATGCTCTTTTGTTGCCTATATTCTTCCACAGAGCAAGACCTTCTTGGCTGACACTTCTCACATTGAGAGTGTAGGGTAGGTGTCATGCATTGCTGATGAACTTTCCCTTTCTCTGCCGTGTGGCATCGCTCTGCTAACAAAAGAAACATGGAAAGCACTTTCTTCCTGATGTGATATATTTTGTTTAGGAGTCATACACTGGTGTGGCCATGAATCTCATGACGCTGCTTCAATTTCTCCCTACTCCGATTGCAAGAATTTTACTATTGTACTAATAAACTATCTATCTTTAAAGTGAAACGCTTGTAGTAGATATAAATCCTAATGGTTAGTGCTCACCAGAAAGGCACTATTGTTTCCTAAGGGCCAGATCCACCACAGACACATGAAGTGACATTCTCATGGAAGTTTTTTTCTAACAGATTTCCAGACTTTAGCTAAGTATATATAAAGGATGGATGCCAGCAGTTTGTTACTAACTGGAGATTGATCCTGCCTGAGAAAGATGTGAGTTTCCCTGGGCTAAATTTGCTGTTCAGGGTGTTCACAAGGATTTGCTGTTCAGGATCTTCAAAGGGATTTGTTCTTACTTCAGAGCTCACAGCTTGATCTGGTCTTCTGAAGCATGGAGAAGATTTGAGCCAGGCCTTCCTAGTCAAATAACATTTTCCACAACTACATATCTTTTAACAGCCACAAAACCCATGTCTCGTGCAGAACATGTCATATGGTTTAGTTTTAGGTAGTCCTGTGAGGAGCAGGGAGATGGACTCAATGATCCTTACCGGTCCCTTCCAACTATTCTATGATTCTATGACTTTCATTACAAACAAAGCATCTGATACATTAAGTAGATTTCCTTGATTATGAACCAGCTCTTCTTCCTACTGATGTCTTCATTCTTCATCAAATGCTGCAAATAGCTTGGACAAACAGGAGGTGGTTTGCCTGGATCATTTACTTTGAATATTTGACCTTTGTAATTTACATTGCGTGATCCTTACCTTAGATCAATACTCAGACATTTCTCCTCCTTAATTAGATGATAAAATTTAATGAGAGAAAAAAGGGATACACACGTAATAAAGAATAACAACTGTTTACATTATATTGCATTACACATTACTTACCCCCAAACCCAGACAATAACAAGTCCATTGTCATTGACAAGCAACAAACTGTTCAAGAGGCACACAGACACTGTCAAATGCAAGCTGAGTATAACAAAATCTTTGCCAAGTCCTTCTACGGCAGCATCCAGGCAGCTCTAGCCTATACTGCTGTGGCACCTCTAAAAAATTAGGGTTATTTGTCTACACAATTGAGTTTTTTTATAAGCTATGGGGACACAAAATTGTAAGAGTCTCTCTTTTCCTACCATTTTTCCTTTCACCTAAAAATTACATTAATTTAGTGTATTTCTGCAGAAAAATTACTTAAGATTTTCCTTAAGTACCTTTCTGAATAAGGGCCAAAGATCACAAAATTAAGAACGTAGGACTACAGAAATCAAATTAATAAACTAGTGTGCCTGGGGGACCGTATAAGAAACCACCATAAAATAATAACAACAGTAATACTTACATGTGTATATAAGAATAGGGGATGGGGGGGCATGTGCGTGTGTGTGTGTGTGTGTGCACGCGCTTGTGTTTACATTTACATCCTCTCTTAGAAAGGTGTATTACACAATATATGTTAGTAAAGCATCCATGAAAATTATTTCTACAGGCACAGTAGAGACCATAGAGAACACACTAATATTAGTAGCTGTCACTAATAATTTCATGCACCACCTATACACTCTCACATCATGTGCATCTGATGGCAGTTGCTGGCAGGACTAAACACCTAGGGTGTGATCGGCTTTTTGGGAGATACTTGCTGGTACAAAGGCACCACACGAAGGGACCTTCACGTTCCTCTGGAGCTAGTTAAAAGCCTCTTACAGGGAAACTTATTAGGACCTCTCATATGCATAATCTAAACTTACACATAAACACTTCTAGAGTCCTGATCCAGAGACCATTGAAGCAGTGAAAATGTCCATTTTCTTTGATGAGTGTTGCATTGCCTCTCATTTTTTTGCTAAGTTCATGCCTTAGTTGAAGTCCAGCTCAGCCATTTGATTGTATGATGGCAAACCCCAGCTCCACAAAACTTGTTCACGGCTCCCAGAAATTAATTTTATAACTAAAAATGGCAAGATCTTCAAATAGTCACAGCATGGAGTGTTTGCTTTCTGGTTTTTAGAGCCTATAGATCCAAATGCACTTACACCCCACTTTGAAGTTGTTCCTCCATCCCTCAGACTTAGAAATTAATTTTGCTTTTGTTAATGAAAACAGAGACTCTTGCATACAGACACGTGCTCGAAGGATCTAAGGCTTTAAGAAAGGCATATTTAATGGAAGCACAAGGGTTAGCTTGTGTTGACTTGTGGTTAACTTATGTTAACTATGCTAAATAAGGGTGAGCCATAGATCTGGGGGAAATAGTATCACTGAACAGTCAATTTGGCAAAAAAAGATTTTCTAAGGAGTAAGAATATTTGCCAAGTCAAATCAACTCTTACAGATTGTTTTACCCAAAAAAATGAAGAAGAAATGTCAAAAATGTCAAAACACTTCTCAACATTTTTTGAGTGAAATGTTTTATTTCAGAAACATCGACACCTTGTATCCTCATTTTCCAAATAAGACACCGAAATTTCCTATTTGGAAAGGCACTTTTTGCTAAGAAATTGAACTCCTCAGAAAGGAGGCATTAGAAAGGGTTAAATAACCCGATAATTAAACACAAGGAATTGCCTCAAACCAGTTGGCCTTGACATTGTTTTTTAAAAACAACATCTGCAAATCCATTGTAACTATTTGCGAGGAAACCCATAGCTTCTTAGCAGTGAGGAGATGGCTCAGTATTTTGAAATGATTAGGAAGGACTTGTCTTCCTAAATTTGACTGCCAGTTTTGACAACGTTTCCTCTATGACCTTGAGTACATCACTCAACACTCTGTGCTTCAGCTTCCTTGTCTATCTACTTGGATTTTACTAGGATTGTATAGAAACCATCTTGTGTCAAGAATATTCATTTACCAGTACGGATTGTCATTTACTTATCAGTTTAACTGTGACAAGGCTGTCCTGTAACGCCATTGTCATCTTATTAACTGGGAAAGTAGAGCTTTAGGTGTATTTTTATCCCGCTATGGATTACAAGAGTTTGGTTGGTGTGGTTATTTCCATTCCTTTAAGTAATCAAGTCATTTTTCTAGTGTGTTTCTACACATTTCTAAACTGTTCCAGCTCACCTTTACCCCTTGGTAGTGTTTCGTTCAAAAATAATTGTACTGAACAGCGCAAAATGATAGAAAGAAACATCGTTGTATGCATGGTGCAGTAAGCAACTCCTTCCCTGATGGAGGAAGTTTTCTCGCATGACCTACCGCATGCTCATGCTTTTTGCTGTCCTCACAAGGAAATGAAATGAGTTTCCACAGCCAAGATTTAATCACCAGTAAAACACCAACCCGCTGGCACAGGCCACTACCAGCAAAGCAGAGCGGCTCACGCAGAAGCAGGTACTTGTGCCTAATCTGTGCTCTGGGACCTCCCAGCAGCTTTGCAGCATCAATCACTGGGACTAAGCCGTCCAGAAGACATTTGCACACAGCAGTTCTCCAAATTCCCTTTCTCTTTGTATCCTGCTCAGTGGCCCCTGGCAGCCTGTGGGCTGCCGGCTGGCACCTGGACAGGGACACAGGAGGCTTCTGCTCCCAGGGGACCCACGTGGGACAGAGCCTTGCTGCAGGGCACAGCAGCAGCCCCAAGTTTTGCTTACCAAAACTGTCCCTCTTCCAGTAAAAAGCAAGAGGCAAAAATATTGGGCAATTCCTGGTACCCACAAGTTTCATTTTGTAGCAAAAACAGAAGCATTTTGCTCCTAAACTATAAGAACATGAACAAATGTTCTTCTCTATTTGACGCATGGATTATTTTCCACAATGCAAAACACCTCTGGCTGCATTCGCACTGGTCCTAGGACCAGGGAAACCCTCCGGCTCAGTCCTGCCAGGCTCTGCCTCCACTCCTAAGTCAAACAGCCCAGGGACTACTCTCTCTCACATTTCCACAGTTAAACTCTCTTTCTCCCCAAGGAGGGTGGCCAAGTCCAAATCACCTTTTGGGAACAGTCCCAGACAAGCGATGGGCTGCCCGGCAGAGCACCTGGCTGCCCCGGCCAAAACCCATGCCCAGCCCCTTGCTGAGGCTCCAGCCCCCATACTGCAACTGGAGCATCTTAGAGGCACCAATGAACTTATCTGGGAGGGAAAGGCAGCATAACGCTGCTGTTGTTGTCTCAAGGATGGAACGCTGACACCAGCAGAGCTAAATTACACGCCCAAGGTCACAGCAGTTGCCTGTGGGAGAGCTGGACAGAAGGCCAGGGTGCTGTCTGGCCGTCGGAGCTCTTTTATCAAAACTTTCTTCTGAAAATGAGGAAGAGCCTCAGTACGCATCCGACAGGCTCTCAAGAGTGTAAAAGATCACAGCAACACTTCAAAAGCATGAAGGGGTAAACCTTCATCTGGTGTGAATTCAATTAAGCTACGGCAGTGAGTACCAGGAGAGGGTATGACCACAGGCACAAGCACACACACTCAAGGGAGAAACCAAGAGGAAACTCAGGTTGCCTGCAGGAGCTACCTTCTGTCTGTGGAACACTACAGACTGGATTTTAATAGCTGATTTCATAGCCCTACAACCGTCTGTTTCACAGTTGTCCAGTTTGTGACGGTGAGCGACAAATGGATAAAACTTATTGCAAGACGAAGTACATATATGTATTTCTTCAATACTTTAAATTAAATAATAAGTTTGTCTGAGGGTAATGTTATATGTAGCTTCAAGGTTTCTATTCAAATCCAGCAATGACACCTCACAAATTCTTAACAGGACTCCAGTACAGGCTTAGCTGCTTTGCCTAACAGAAGTGGGTTCCATCATTCATCCAAAGGTAAGCAAATGCTTTGTTCCTTGAATTGTTCCTGGAAAAAAGGTCAGAAAAAGCATGAAATTCCTTCTCAATCCTAATGTGTATTTCTACTTGGTTCATTTTTCTATTAGACTAGTTCCAGATCTTTCTGTTGCTTGCTGAAACATTCACAGAATGTCTTCCATCATCTCATCCTCTTACAGAAATAAAAAGTAGACTTAACTCCACAAAAGATGTGTTTAGCACGAAAATCTGTGAATTTGACTAGCCACTGTTACCTTTGTTTATCTTTATTTCAATGAACGGACCTGTTTCTGGAAGAGGAATATGCCCAGGTTTCCAAACTAGTAATGCATACTTTTAAGAGGGCATTGTGCTTTTTGACAAGTGTTTTGTTTTCTAAGGTGATACCCTCTCCACCAGTCACATAAGCTTAGTTTTAAAGCTGTGAATTCTGTTCCTGTTGAAATCTATGGCAAAATTGTGGTTGAATTCTCCACTAAATGTTAAGCACCCACCTTCTTTTACTCCATGTCAGCATGGAAAACCTTTCATTCAAATATTTAAACTGTGTTTATAACATCCCACTTCTTTTTCTGAAGATACCACAGAAGACTGAGAATTAGTTTATGTGCTACAGTTTTTTCTTGATCCTCACAGCTGCAAATCGGGTATTTTCAGGGTTCTTATTTGTCACTGCTAGGTACCACCAGGTCTGCACGCATGCTTGCTGGGTTCTACCTGCTATTACGATAGCCAGGTGTTTTTTTAACATAAAAACACCTGGACTTTAAATAGATTAGAGGAAAGCATTTTGATCAAAAGATCGAGTTTTGTATTGTACTTTCAAAGAAGGAGGTACAGACAGAGCTTGTTAATTTGAAGCATGAAGCAGCCATGATCTTCAGAGACTCCATTCCCCATGAAGAGACATCTCCCAGAAGCAAATCTTCCATCATTGTTCATGGTCTGTGCCAGGCCATACCCCAAAGAAATCAGTGGAAGCTCGTCTTCATTGACTCTAAGGTTTGTCCTCCACTGACGTGATGATGTGGATGGTCAAACTATTGGAGATGTCTAAGGGAAACACACACAGTTGCTGCTGCAGAACGGTAAAAGCAAGACACGTTAACAGCCACGCTGCCACTGCTGTGCACTACACAACCCAGCAGAGATTCTTAAGAAAAAGGGATTTTTCTTTGAGTGTTTTATTTGCCTCAGGCTGGCTCAAAGAACATTTTCTCAGAGCACATGCACCATATTTTTAAAAACGGTCATTATCAGAGCAGTACCTATGCAAGAAAAAGACGTGGTAAGAAAAAAAGACGCCTGAAAATTTGTTTTCTTCGGAAATTCTGTGTTCTCCAGCACTGACGTTCATTTTCTTATTGGCCTTGAGGAGGCACTGCTACATGCATTTTGGCTGGTTAGCAAAACCAAGCAAGAATGACTGCCAGGTATTAGAAATGTTTGTGCATCTTTTCCGTTACGCCAAGATGAATACTGCTCTCTGCTATAAACATAGGGTCTCGTTGCATTCCCATCAAAGTTAAGAGGCAAATTTCCCATTGACTTTAACAGTGCAACACAAGGTCTTTACAAAGCAGACAGTGCATCTTTCCTACGGAATACTGAAAAGAATAACCTGAGTACCAAAGTCTTTGATCAAAAAGAAAACAAACACATCCTACAGATGTTTTAATAACTTTTTCCCCAATAAAAAGAGTAAAGTTGGTCGGAAATTATTATACCTGTTTGAACGGAAAGCATATTTTCTTCCTAGCTAGGCATTATATCATTCAACCTATGAACACAGAGATGTAATATAAAGTAATAAAGAGGAAATACAACATAAAGTAAGATTCAGACATATTAAATTGCTTAATGAAAACACAAGAGAAAAAGAGTGAGTAGAAAATATGGTTTCCTTTATTGAGAAAAATCCCTTTTCAAATGCTTAATCAATAATAAGGTTCATATTTCCCGACTTGAGATATTTTTTACATTTATTTTTTTAGGAAATTATTAAATATCTTTAATGAATATAGATTGTCATTTTCCTGCAGCCTGGCCTGGCAGCATCCTGGATAGATTGTTCTCTGCTTAATCTGTTTCCCTTCTGCAGCTGACTGTTCCAAGCAGTGCATTTCATAATTTCATTTCAGATCATTCTTGTCACTGAATTCTATCCAGTAAATGTAAATACACATTTGCAAATACACCTGGGGAAAAGGAAATCCTGTAGGATCATGCTGCTGGTAATCTGGAGATGAGTAAAATTAACATGGAACATTTGTTATCACTTAACGTTTTTGTGTTCTTGTACTGCAGAGCAGATTGAGGCTATAAGACTATTGTAGTCAAACCACCGATATTCCTGTTTCCATGTTCTTTGACCCTAATTCACTGTCCACAGGCTATGAAATATCTGGAGCCTAATGACCAAGATGTAAGAATGTAAGACTTCCATCAGTGCGTGAGGCCTTAAACCCACCTACTCCACCACCTTCTACATGAGTGCCTATGGTGTACAGCGTGCTTCTGAACTTTCTTCCTCCATGGGGTGGAATATCAGAATTATCACTTAAAGTAGCTGTTACCCCTGGAAAGCTGTGGAGCACTCATCTTCCTTCAAGATGCAGTGGGAGCTTTACGTTTTCTGCTCAGCATGGCCAGCTTTCACCCAGTATGGGACTGCAAGCATCTGGTGCCAGCACAACTTATTTGGGTAAGACCCAAACCTCTGCACACAGTTCCCAAAGGAAGATGGGGGAAAAGACATGGCAAATCTATAAAACGACATTAACTGTGGTGCCAGCAGGTCTGGAGCCTCCACAGTGCTGGAAATCTCGTAGCATGCAGATTCTGTGGCACAGGGACCTACCTACGCAGATCACGGAGAGGGAATAAAAAATTCCCAAGGCCTGGAGATGCTGGGATGGAGAAGGAGGACCAAGGTACCGGCAGCGATGGTGCAGGGAAAGAGCTATGGTTTGGGGAGTCCTAAGGCGTAGGTGTGGAGATAGGCAGCAGTCAGCCGTGACAGCAGAGGATAAGTACCAGCAGGAGTACCCGGTGGGGAAGAGGCGGTGGGAGAAGTACAGACACTTCTCAGTCATATGAAGACGCCAAGAAGTTCAATCACTCCTGGACTAGTCCATTTCTTCTCTATTTGCTCTATGATCTGACATCAAGACAGCAATATGGTTCCTGCACACACGTGAGAACTGCTGTTTTGGATAGCAGCTATCCAAAACATGAGTCCAGGGCCAGCAGACACAAGAGAGAATTTATGGAAGATGGAAGTCCTTCTGAATTTGCACCCCATTGCCAGCTGGGAGGCTTCCAACATGGCACTTATGCTTAAGTTGTACTTATTCTTTGGCAACTCGTCTCGTATTATAAAAAAAAAACCTGACAAACAAAAGACTTCTGTGGTGACAACAGCTTCTACAGGGTGTGCGATCTGCAGATAGCCAGATCTCCACTTCTCCCCACCCCAGACCACCGGCGATATAAGCCACCATTCTCCTTCCCTGAACAATCACAGAATCACAGAATGCTTTGGGTTGGAAGGGACCTTTAGAGGTCATCTAGCCCAAGTCCCCTGCAGTGACCAGGGACATCTTCAACTTGATCAGGTTGCTCAGAGTCCTGTCCAATCTGGCCTGGAATGTTTCCAGGGATAGGGCCTACACTACCTCTCTGGGCAACCTGTGCCAGTGTTTCATCACCCTTACCATAAAAAATTTATTCCTTATATCTAGTCTAAATCTACCCTTCCTTACTTTAAAGTCGTTACTCCTGCTCCTATCACCACAGGCCTTGCTGACAGTATTTTCCCCCTCTTTCCTATAGGCCTCCTTCAGGTACTGAAAGGCTGCTGTAAGGTCTCCCCACAGCCTTCTCTTCTCCAGGCTGAACAGCCCCAACTCCCTCAGCCTTTCCTCACAGGAGAGGTGCTCCAGCCCTTGGATCATCTTTGTGGCCTCCTCTGGACCTGCTCCAGCAGCTTCATGTCACCATGATACAGCTCCATGACACAATACCCCGTGCATGCCTCTTGAGAGATCACTAAAAATTAGCCAGCATTGGCTGAAGTTCCTTAAACTGCATTTTACAAATAAGGGCTTGGAAAATACCAGCATGCTGAGTGCAGTGCCCTGTTTGAGGTGCACCCGTGGCTAAGCGGCAAGCGGCTGGGGGGGCCAGAGCACCACCCCCCCCCCCCCCCCCCC
>Ga0065711_1031363_pt1 | contig 29864 bp, 16 predicted proteins | sample Hoacrofraction12_FD_59098 | JGI IMG/M metagenome (GOLD analysis project Ga0065711, IMG submission 59098) | Hoatzin crop microbial communities from Cojedes, Venezuela - Epithelial fraction 12 v2 (version 2) | ecosystem: Host-associated > Birds > Digestive system > Esophagus > Crop | place... | reverse complement strand
TTTATTTTATTTCATTTTATTTTATTTTATTTTATTTTATTTTATTTTATTTTATTTTATTTTATTTTATTTTATTTTATTTTATTTTATTTTATGTGTTTATATTTAGGTCAGTTCTGGGGAGATCACAAAAGTAAAGTATGTTGATTCCCTTGTACGCAAAAATCCTGGTTCCTTCACTGAATGGGTTAAAGATCTGACTCTGATCTGAACCTTCAGCACAAGTGCAAACTGAAAGACGTAAATCTGATCTCACAAATCTAGACATAATTGTCAGCTACTTTCAGCCATTGTTCTGTATTGATTTTTATGTCCTTAGTTTTATTTAATGAACACGTTATTTTTCCCTTACTCTGTAAGTCTGACCTTATTCAGTAGAATCTCACTCTGCAACTCCCCTTTAAAAAATCTCTTCCATAACAGGTTCAGAAAGCAGTTTCCTGTGAATTTTTATGAGGATGTTATGAAAATTAGGGTTGCATTTTTGACCCCATTTAATCTCCAAGCATCTGGCTTGCACTGTTCTGTTTGGTGATGTTTCTTTCCCCCAATATGACTTTGATAAATACTTTTGGTAGGCTGCTTACCCTTTGCAATTCAAAGCATTAGAGTTATTTACTACACTCCTGCAAACTTTCCTATTGTTTCCACTGTCCTTTGTATCAAGTAATTTGGAGACCAGCACCAGCTTTGCAGCAGATTGATTATGTGGCTGTTGATGGCTGCTTCTTTTGGTAGTTTTGAATTTCAGTTCAGAGTAAGAAGAACTGTGCAAGTACTATAAAATTATATCTTTCTTGCTTTTATTTTCCCTTTGCACATGATGCTTTTATTAAGATGATATACTATTTTTATTTGCCATGAAATCTTAGTTCTACAAAACTAATTTAGTTCAGATGGCAACATTTGACATACGAATTTTTAAGAACTTTGATGTCCTACAGGACGAAATTCTTTTCATGCACCTTTAGTCGACGAGCTGTATTTTTACTGTCAGTAATTTTTTTTTTTTTTTGGTAGCATGGTAGTACCCCACTGTGAGCAGATACCCATTGTAGTAGGCACTAAACCAACATTTATTAACAGAGTTCTTGCCCTGAAGAATTTACAGTCTGAACATGAACACATAGAGGAGAGGAAAGGAAGGACTGTTTATTCTTCTATTACAGAGGAAAAACTTGAATGCAGGAACATGAAGGCTCAGATTCACAAAGACATTTAACTGCTGTTGAAATCAACTAATTGATTCAAGGTCCACGATCACTCTCTGTATAAGTATCAAGAGGGAAGACGGGAAGACACCAAATTTGGATATACACTTCCAAATAAAAATACTGGAAAAAAATCAAAATAATATAAACTAGCCACAAATATATATGTTTAGCTATAAATGGATATTTCCATTTATGAGTGGAAAACACTCTTCCAGTTGAGAATTGGCAGCATGAAACCCAGCTGTATTCGTGGAAATTTATAGCTCAGTGCTCTGATGGTCAGAGAAAATGAAAAGCCACCTCAGTTATCTAGTCAGAGAGATCTTGGAGTTTTGTCTTTGTCCTTGAAAGCTAACATTAGAGGCTTCAAAGCTCAGTGACCTGGACTCATGACTGCATGAAGGTTTTGTTTGTTCTATAACAGAGTAATAAATACATAGTTTATAAGGCTTTTTTTTAACATGGGAAATACCCCTTAGAAGCTGTATGACACATATAGTGTTTGCTTGCAACAAAACCTCTCAAAATCTCTCTACCTTGGGCGCTTGATCTCTGCTCAGTGGATGCCCTGAAACCAGAAGATAACCTGTAGGACTATAAAAATAAAATGCTGAAGTTTATCTAGGGACGTGTATAAAAAGTCCTTTTGACTGACTAATCTTAGAAGCAGACTTAAAGAAGACTCATTGAAACTATGCACTTGAGATGAGAGGAATACTTGGGAATCTGGTAATGAATACTTGGGAATCTGGTTATGTATGTGGTTATACCAGCCAAAAACCCAGGTCAAATACAATTCTTGAAAAACAAAAATTATATAGAAGCTTTGTTGTTTGCTGTGCCGCTTATTAGCAGCCAAAGTGACATAAGCAAGCTCGTTCTGTGTAAAGCACCACCAAAACTGAAATGGCATAATTTCATTGAGCTGTCCAAGCAAATTCTGTATTTTTAAGAAACTTAAATGTTTCATAATTTGTGAGAAACTTAACTTTTATTATTGTCTTGGCATGGATTATAGCATAAAAATAATTAGATAATTTGAAGATCTATGTAAAATCTTAGAAGTTAATATTTTCCTAATGGTAGTTCACTTAAGACTTATCTTTATAGTTAGCTTACAGATAGTTCTTTTTCAAAGTTAGGAGAGGAACTTCTTTTACATTATCTCTCTGGATAACAGAAAATTCCCAATAATTAATGCCAGATCCTCAGCTCTCATAGTTGCATTGAAACCATTAGGTCTATGCCAGTTTACTTCATTTGAAGATCAGGTATAAAAATGAAAATGGCAAGGCAAAAAAATATGAGCAATTTGATATCAATAAAAATGTGCATGAGGTCAGTAAGGACATAGCTTTTTCAAGTTTTCCTTTGACATGATTGCCCTAAAGAAGGACTTATTTTTTTTCAGTCACTGAGCAAGTTAATGTACGGCAAATGATAAATTACAAAAGAAAATAATCTGTTGTAACAAAACCTTGGCAGAGGCCCAAGTATTTGTTCCTAAACTATTTATTTTTCCCCAGCTGTATTTATGAGTGAATACATTGGTGTTTCTAAAGCAAGTATTAAAAACTGTAACATCTTTTGAGTAAGAAACTGGTTTTAGTTATGTACTTCCAAAAAGAAGTTTTTCCTTTTCCAAAATTTGAACTTTGACCTTTCTGAAATCTCACTTTCACAACTGAAAATTCCAACTGGTTTTATCTGACAATGTTTGAAGAAAGAGAAATTTCAATTCAGAAGTATGAATCAAATTTCTGACACAGAAAGTTACCTAGTTGCTCAGAAAACTAATAGATCAGAGGACAAGTCACTCCCTCACTTTCAATAGCAAATACATTCAATAACTTGTATTTAAAGAATTGTCACTATAACTTATGTCTGGGAAAGTTATAGTAATAATTATTTACCAAATAAAAATTAAATCAGAGACAATACAGAATATGCCATTAACTCAAGGTGGGTATGTGTTCTTTTTAATTCACTGTAGCACTGGTAGAAAACCTTCATTAAAAAATGTTGTAAGGAAAATTACCGTTTAAATGATGAGCTTAGTGGAAAAAAAGAAAGGTCAGACCTGAGATATGAATGTAGAAAATGAAAAGTTTGAATTTTACTGAGTCACAGAGAGAGAATATTGTATTAAGGAGTTGGGTGTGTACTCCACATGTGATTAATTAGCTGCACCCAGGTGGTGAGATAAAAGAACAAGAAGCAGCTTAGCTGAGAGAGATCTGTAGGGAATAGGGGGTTGGTGTGGAAGTGCTGGGTCAGGGAAAGGGGCTTGCTCTACTGGCTAGATGAAAGGCCTTGCTGGGTGCACCTGCTGTGTAGGCAGCAGCAGAAGCCCTTGGAAACAGAGGTCTTAGGAGAGGCCAGGCAGCAGGATTTGGTTTATCTGTTTTCTTTACTGATGACCTGTGTTTGAACAGTAAACATGTTCCTTAGAGGGGGATATAGTGATGCTAAAAATGCTTCATTAAAAAGTGTGACTGGCTTATACCTGAGTGTGGAAGCTGAGGTAAGAATGTTAGAAGGTGGAGTTGTTGCTTGTATTGCCTTGAAGTACTGTTTGGTTCTGCTAAGCCTGTGTCTGACTGCCCCCTCCAGCTTTGCTTGCCTTTGGAGTGTGTCATGAGCAGCGGAGCAACTTGGAATGTTCTTCTGGTCCCTTACTGAAGGTGAATAGTGATGCTGATAATGGCTAGTAGAGAGCTGCACAGAGGAGCTGAGAACAGATAGTAAAATAAGTGGATCCTATGGATGGAGAAGTTCCTTGTCTAGAGTGGTTTGGGTGTATGCCTGGGCCAAGCCTCGTTATAAGGCATGGAATATATGGAATTGAAGTGAAAGTCTATATGGGACAAGAAATGGGGTGGTCTTTATAGCAGGGTGGTCTTAAACTGAGGTTTAATGTATGTACAATATACAGACATTTTTGACAGACCATTAACACCTATAATCTTGTAAATATTTGCAATTTTCTAGATCATAAATATAGCTGCATAAGCAGTTCTTTCAGGACATCATTTATACTCCATTAAAGGTTAATTTACAAGTTAGTACCTTATAGAAAGAAGATATGTGTACTTTTATGTTAACTTTCTGTAAAGGGAGACTGGTGTCTCCAGCAGCAATTTGTAATTCTCCTGTGACGCTCCCAGTGGCACTATTCAAAGCACTATTTGAATTCTTTTCATCAGCTCATGTTCACAGCAAACTTAATCTTCTGTTTTGAAGACGGAGGGGGAAAGAAAAAGAAAAAAGAGCAAGATCTTAGGTCTTCTGTCTGCGTTCCCAAGCATCCAACTGTTTGTTTAAACAGTCTCCCCTGACACGCATTCTCATTTGTCACAGTGCTGATGATACCTGCTACTGTATCTTAGCCCAACTTAACTAGCTTGACTGTGCTAGGGTCTTGGTTGTGAAGGGGGGCAGGGAGGGAAGAGGTAAATAGTAGGGGATTGACTCTGTGGGCTATGACTTTATTCACTGTAATGGCATTTGTGCTTTCTAAAGATCAAAGGCCAGAGAAAGGGTGGGGGCTGGGAAAGAGAGAGAAAATTGTTCACTGTAGACCTAGTCAGGAGGTTTCAGAAGTGGCTGTGAGAAATTAGGTGCCTCTCTGCACATTTGATCATCTAACTTTGAAATTCTGATGAGAAATCTTACAGAAGGATCTGAAGAGAGAATAACCACTCATAAGTTAGGACTATTGGGGAATAATGAAGAAGGAAGGTGCCACATTTAACTGATTTGGATTTATTTTATTTTTCTAAATGACAGCTTTCCTTGTTGAGCCTGGTAGTTAAACAAATGAGTAGCTTTCAAAATTGCAGTTAGCTGCAGATATGCAGGGGAAAAAAGAAATCGTATGTAAACGCATATACTTTGTTGTCAGTTGTTGGGAGAAAAGAAAGCTTTCGCAAATGGTGTGGCATGAGTTTTTACAATGGTCTCTACAGGCTTATTCACCTTCCATAGGATTTCCAGCAAAGAGAGAAGAAAACTTTCTGCTTGTTGCTGACTATGTAGTGTATGTTTGTCTTTGTTATTCATATCTTAATAGTGCAAAGATTTCAGCAGCATTTTTTCCTGTTTCAAACTGCTGTGCGCATGGCAGAATGTTCCAACCTTCTGTTTTTCATATACTGAGCTTCTTTCAGCTGATTTTATACACGAAATGGAGGGTGGTCATTATGGTGCATTCACAACACACTAAATAGGAACTAATTAGTTCCTCTTACTGTATTGTTTTCACTAGAAAGCTTTTTATAAAAATTGAACTTTTCTCAAAATGGAATGACATCAACACTTGGGTAATTTTCTCAGTCTCAGGGTTGAATTTCTGACTAGGGGATGTGAGAACTGGAAGCTTTGAGCATTGCATGTTGAGTTTGTAATTTTTCAGTCCATACTTTCTTCTCTGAAAGAGGCATGCCAAGGGGTAATTAAAGAGTCTCAGGCTGCAGACTGGTATGAGCTTCCCTCTTACCAGGTTAGTGATCTAACTGCAATACTATAGAGCCACTCAAATCCGTCAGAACTGCTCCACTTGTTTTGAATGGTTAGTTGTTGTCTCGGAGAAGAACTTTCTGAGGTACTGCTTGTAACCTCAAACCAGGTTTCCTCAACATTTTTAAAAACACATCCTTATTAATCCAGTTGTACCTCCAGTGTTGAACGAAGTAACTGCCTTCTTGAGGCCTGAATGAACTGGCATGTATTTTACTGTTAAATTCAGTGGAACAACTTCTACTGTAAATGTAGCTGTAGTTGGCTCTAGGAGATATCTAGTGTGCCAGTGATGATGCTTTAAGTCCTAGTGTCATACACATGCTTGGAAACCACTGTGTTTTGCATGACCAAGGAGACATCTTTAACTTTTAACAGAAACATTGATCTTGATGCTGAAGAGCAGCTGTGTGGCATGATGTTGCTGAATAATGTCACGTGCTGTGTGGCACAGGAATATTAACAAGAGGTTGGAGAGAGGCATATTAAAATGGCAGAACTACATAGGTCAGTCATTGCCCTTACGAGGCACAAAGGCAGCTGCTCTATTAAGTGAAGTACTGGGTTTGCATATACATATCAAAAAATGTGGTTTTAATTTATCTTGTAGTAGGTACCATAAATTGCCTTATTATAGCTGAGGTTGTAAGTGGGTGGGCAAAACAAGGGTAATCATAACGAAAAGTCAAAAATGTTTCATTCACTAGGGAACTCAAAGAACAGTTTCTTCCTACAATCACTAGTAAAGCGGATGTGGTGAAGGAACATGAGGTTTAATGGCTGTGCAAGTGCTTTAATATGATTCAGCCTTAGAAATCAGTCAGCCTCCCTATTTTTTTGGTACTGGGCCTGCTTATAGGTCTATGGCTCGCCATTGTACGCTTGAGGCAGTTTAAAGAAATATTTATCTACATTAAGAAGTAGCAAAAGTTTTTCGTGATGGCATTTGCCACTCATCTTGCAATCTGTGAAAGGACTGTCTTAATCCTCTGTCTGGTCTTCTTTTGTACCTCCTGAAAATTCCCCTCGTATCCTTCAGAAATAGGAAAAATTTCTGAAGAAATCCTTTCTGCTATCCATTTCTCTTTTCTTGTCCCTGCCTCTTAGCTCTAGAAATGTGCAGTTCCCATTGTAGTAGTTAAGGTAAGGGTCACAACTTGAAGAGGGACTGATTTCTTCTTACTCTGCCCTGTGCACAGCTGAGGGAGGGCTGTGACTGTCTGCTTTCCTCCTGCAGCAGCTCTATTCACGTGTATGAAGTGAAGCACGTGCTCACGAGCTTGAGGGATCAAGCCCAACACATTTGCTCTTGGCCTTCCTCTCCCATATTTCATATATAAATTTACAAAGTGGAAGGTAAATTTTACAAAAATATTCATAAATAAGTAAATAGATGATTGCCTCAGTATGTGAAATCTTGCTGAATTCTTTGGGTTGGATCCAGATTTACACAAGTGCAGAGCTCAGTGAGAACTGCAGGTTAGAATGCCTCCTCATTCAGCTACTCAAATAATATTTACCTCACTAAATTTTACAGTAACTTCTGGAGACTTTAGGCTCCTCTGTAGAAACCTTAATTTAAGGAAAAGGTCCTAAAAGCCTGAAAATGTAAATTAAAGCAGGATTCATTCTATTCATTTTGTTTCCTAGAATGGAAGCAATTTAAGCTATATTAGAAAATTAAAGGAGTGTCTGTTAATTATTAAATTCACAGTTTAAAAATCTATCAATCAGACTTGCCTGGAATTGCATGAAAACCTGTTTTGTTGTGTAAATTGTTGCAGAAATAAGTTCAGTTGCCGAATCTTTGAAGCAGTGATGTGTCACACAGTTATTCAGGAAGCTTTACAGAAGGTTACTTGAGGACACCGTTAATGTGTAAAATATTTCTGCTGATACTTTGTATATTTTGTCATGAATGTGGCTGTTACATTTATCAGACTAGTATCTTTTCTCTCTTCATTTAAACGGTGGTGAATAGATATGAGGGCAGTTTTTCTTTTCTGTTGTGAGGGAAGAAAAATGTTGGAATGCTTATGAAATTACAATGTTATGGTCTGTTTGACATTATTAAGTCAAAGACTAATTTTTTTATCTAGACATTGATCAGGAAGGGTTTATTCCTGCAGTAGCAAAATTAGTGAGATATTAACCAGCACTTTATAGTCTGATCAGAGCTGTCATTCCACAGTATTATTTTGCCAGTCCTTCAAGTTATTAGTGTTTCTATTAGTGTTAGAGTGAAAGAAGATCTTTCCATGTTTTCTTGTCATTTCTAAAAATGCTTTGTTATAATTCCACATAACAAAGTAATTTCATCATTGCAATAAATTTCTGGGTAGAATAAGTTGTCATTAAACTGTTTTGCTTTAACTAGCTTGCTGCAAATGGACAGTACAATATTTTTCTGGGTAACAGTCAGCTTTTCTGAACAATAGTTTGCATGAGTTGAAGATACTGACAATGCTTGGTGAAAGCACCACGCTTCTGATCTTTCAATATAAAGCATAAATAACAGGAAGACCTACCAGAGCAGTTTATCTCCAATCCCTCTCTGAAGCTGTGTATTTCACAGAATTATTGTCATGAAGGTGACCAGCAAAGCAGTGACAGAACCAAGATCCTGATTTTCTAAGAGTGAAATAATGTAACAGCTATCTAAATATTTGCTTTAGGAAGTCTGACAGAACTTTTAAATAGGAGCCTTCTATTACCTTATAACCAGACAGCATAGAGGTAATAATTGGAGCATCTTTAGCTTGTCATAAACAGTTGCTAAATTGCAAGAGAAAACTGCAAGTTGAACCATTGCACAGATTTCTTTTTTTAGAAAATAATTTTATTACTCAAAAGCTACTGGAAAACTCTTTGTCCATCTCTTCATTAAGCTGGTATTATTTGTATTCCCATGTATAATACTACAGCCAAATGGCTGAGATTTTGGAGGCTTTCCAGAAAGACAATATGCTTGATATATTTACATACTCTAGCAGAGATCCTAAGTTGTTTCTTTATACTTTCAAGATCCAAGAAATCAGAATGTTGCTTTCTTTGCTACATAAAGTCTGTGTAATTGTGCTTCACTTAGCTTTAGGAAAAGCAAATTCCGATTTCCTCTGTAACAGAATATACCTAATAGGGAGGGTGTCCTATTTGTTCAGCTGTTTATGAACTGCTATTGTAATTGAAGAACTATAATCAGAAGGAGCTCTTCGAAGTTCTGTGTATGTTTTCCTTTCCCAGATCATGTCACAAATCCATTCTATACAGATGTGTTAGCTCATCCTGGACCATTTCTTTTAAAGTTTTCACATTGAATGATTAGGATAAACATCTATTGGGACTTTCAAAATGATTTACCAAAATAGTGGCTCACTTTCTTCTAGTGACTGAGTATCAGTTTAAACCGGTGAGAATTATTTATCTAAGAGCATAGCTACTTGTAAAACAAGGCATTATTCCGTCACTGAGATTATATTTTCATCTGTTTTGGTTTCACTATAATCTATCCTTTGTCTATTTTTCGCTACCAAATTAATTTTCAGCAGGCTTGATCATGGTAGAATGCTGTAGCTGCAATTGTAATTTCCCATATGACTTGTAAGCATCTGCAATTTTTAAACAAAATGTGTTTCAAGATTTGAAAAAAATCTGTCCAAAACAGTAATAGGTGGATGCTACACATTGTGATTCCCTGACAGCTGCTTATTATTGCTGTGATATCAGTGAAAGTTAAAGCAGCTTTCAGTTTTGGTGTTCAGATTTCATAGAGGATGCCAATAGAAGAACATAAGACAGATGAATTCTGGGTAAGAGGAACAGGTTGTCGAATGTTCAACCTGTAGTTAAGAAAAGCCTTCCACGTTTTCTATGCTGTCCAGCAAAAGAATTGAACCTATCAAAACAGACTCTTGAAGCAATCGATTGGCTCCAACCCTGTTGCAGTTAATAGTGGTCAGTACCTCTGGATGTTATTTCTGACCCATGACCAGTCATCTTCATTTGTCATTTGTTGGGGTTTTTTGAAGACACTTTTTGCATCATTCATTCCTAATATAGTATTATTTTCAGAACAGTGCAGGTAATGCAGATGCCTTTTTTTGACCTTTTTAATCATGACCTGTCAATTGTAAAGAATGGTGATTTTAATTTGTTTCCTTTTCCATTTGTTCCTGGATTAATAACAGTGTAAAATCTTGTGTTATTTGAAATAGGTGAAATTGTATATCAGTACACTGCCTTCTCTTCTTAGAGACAGAGGTGAAAATGAGTTTATACAAAACTAATATAAAGTTCTCTTTGTATAGAACTAATAGAATAAAATTCCACTGTAATTAGTTTCAGACTTCACTGACTTTCGTATTTCACTCATAAGCTTAATTTTCTCACCCATCTGTGTATGCTATTCAGATGTATTAATTATTCCATATTGGAAGACATTACTTGATAATTGGTTTGTTGTATAATTTAAAGCAAATGCTGTAGTGAATTTTGCCTTTCTTTTTATTCAGAAATCATCTGCAAGCAGTTTTCTCAAAAGTACTATTCACAGAAAATTATTTACCTGGTAGTTATATTTGAGGAAATACAGTTGGTCTCTAATTGTGTCTAAAAAGCTTATTCTGTGTATGTAATATTTTCTTTTTAATATATTCTAACTCTTAATTGCTTTTTATTAGATGGACACATATAGGTACAGTAATTTTCAGTACAGTAATTTCTTCCCTTTCTGCATTGCTTTTCATGGAAAGGAAATTTCATGAGTTATCTCTGAGAAGTAATCGAATTCTATATAATTGTTTGCTTGGAAATACAGTTCAGATGCTTCTCTGGATAGATAGACAAATCAAAAGGAATTGACTCCCTCCTTTGGAGCATGCATTCTCAAAACAATGTCTTGCAGGCAGATGATAACTTTTACTGCAGATTCAAAACTTTTCACCGCAATCCCAAATATATTATTTTCTTGTATACTTGTGAGCACTCATTTATTTCCCACTTCACATTTAAAAAGTATTTCTGGTATGCAAGTGGCATTTAATTCTTACAGTCATCTACTGTAAACACCATGTGTGCAATTGGAAATATTGTCTGAACTTAGAAAGAGCTTTCTTCTACATTTTGACAACTGATTGACAACAGAGAACAGCAGTAGCTCAGTACTGCCAAAGCTTATTAGGATTGGTGTTTCTGCTGTGATTATCTGTTTTTAATAGTTGAATCTAGGGTTGAAGAAAGTAGATATTCCTCATACACAGTGAGGTTTCATATCTGTGACCAATTGAGAGATTCTCCCTGCCCAAACGTAAGATCAAAATGCTAAGGAAGCTTACAAATCATCTGCTCTTTAGCAGATATCTGAAAGGCAATAACTTTGAGGGGTGCTTATTATTTGCTAACAAAACAGGAGCCCCCATAATGGAATGAAGATTAGAATGTATGGAGCTGTGAAACTTGATTTGACACTAGAGAAGATTCATTTAATTTTAATGCCTAAACTCCTTATTTTTCATGAGGGCTGTATGAATAATTCTGGCTAGAAGTAACCAGTTGTATTATTCTGCTTACTGTTCTCACAAGGCTCCTGAACACGATGCTGCATACTAAAATCACATTTGGTTGTTCATAGGTCAATTGTTGGAAAAACTCTGACCAAAAAGTCTATTTTTAATGTTGTATAACTATAACTGCGTTATTTCTTTAAGCACATATTGGAACTATTTGGAGTTCTATGAATCATATTTTTTTCTATGACTTACATTAAAAAGTTCAGTTCTGGTATAAATAGAGGAAAATCTAAGCAATCTTTGTGGTGGGTTGGTACCATTAAACTTGTAACTGTGTTTCTTCCACTGTCAGAAAACATAGCTGTTTCACTTGTCTTTGTGTGTGTCCTGTGATTTTTTTATTCTACCAGCACAGTTTATATCTGATATATCAACGCATTCAATTTTTAGCCACTTTGACACCACCAGTTTGTATATTCAGGAGGCTGGTAGTTAGTCTCGGATTTCTCACCCTTTTAAAGAATCATTCTTTAAGGACTGAACTTGACTGAACATGCTTTTTTAAGTGTCTGGATGTTTTTCAGAAAAAGGAAATTTACATTTAAACCGTGAGATTGTGATACAATGGCCTAGTAATCAAACTTTTCTATAATATTGAAATACTGATACTTTAGCTTGTTGCTGAAGTACAGGTTCACTTCGAATAGAGTGTTTTCAGGTGGGAGGCACCTACAATGATCATCTAGTCCAGCTGCCTGACCACTTCAGGGTTGACCAAAAGTCACAGCATGTTGTTAAGGGCATTGACCAAATGCCTCTTAAATGCTGACAAGCCTGGGGCATCGACCACGTCTCTAGGAAGCCTGTTCCAGCATTTGACCACCCTCTCGACATAGAAGTGGTTCTTACTGTTAAGTTGGTCCTTAATATATCCTCAGTTAAAGAAAATGACACCATCATTCATTTGTCACTAACTTTATTCTATTGATTTTATGTAATCTAATCTATGGGCTTTTCTAACACAAGTATCGGGTAGCATGTCAGTAATACTAAAATTCAGTTACATGGTAATTTCTAGAAGTGGGGGGGTAAGTCAGATGAGCCAAGCTTGCACAAAATTCCAACGTTTCTGTTAAGCTGTATGATAGGAACAATATTACTGTCCAGTTCTAGCTCTGCTGCACATACACTGAGTAACCACTGGACAAATCACTCTGCCTTCCTTTTCCTGTCCTGTCTATTTGCAATCCATTGAACTTTCAAGTACTGGTACTTGCAACAGTAATTCCAATAGAAAACATATACCTTCACACTGACTTGGGTGCAGAAATGTATCTGTCTGAGCTTTTTGATAGAATACTGTAAAAGGGACTACTGAGTCCTTGAATGCTCCTTTTTCAAAATTTGAAATGGAATTTTTACATGTTTTTTTCATGGTTGCCCTTTGTCTATGATTCAAGGTTGAAGTAGTTCTTGTCAGCTTGATTTCCACCTCCCAGCCCCAACCCACGCCCCGTAGTTCAATACTTCTCTGAAGAAAATTCACCTTATTTGTATTGAACAGTAGGCAACAGAGCCATCTGCACCAGCAATTCTAAGAAAGAATCTTTATATGATTCATGTTTAACACTACATTTTATGAAGTGCAGTTGGAATAATCAATTCAACCTCTTCTTTATCAGCGCAGGTTTTCTTGTTGCTTTTTTTTTTTTCAGAGAACACAGGAAATTCATCCTGCATACTGATAGTGGGTAATTCTCAAGTTATTTCTAATTGAGACTCCTAACTAAAACCAAAATATATGGTTTTATTATAAAGTACAGGCAATAGAGCAGATCTGGTGCTTCCAAGGTATTAGAGTGTGTGATTTTCTATTAGAGGACTGTATATGATGAAATTGTTCATCTGAGAACCTCTTAATACTTCATAAATTGGTGATTTAAGCTTCACAATTAGTTATCAGCTCTGTATTTAAGTTCAGAAGGTGAGGAAAGGAAATTGTAACACACCTAGGACAGAGTGAGTGAAACAGTGCAGAATATGATCTAAAGTATATTATTTACCAATCAGAAAAAAGTAACAAAAAGAATTTCAAAACTATTCATTGGTGTGATAAAACTGCAAGGTTTTGGTTTTGTGTCTTTTTTCTTTTTAATGTTACAATCAAGAAAAGCACTTGAATTAAAACCTTTAATTTTTTCTGTACAAGGGCTCAGGTGTCATACTGGTCAGTGATATTTGAAGGGTAATTCTCTTGTCCAGCATGTAATATCTACAAGATTTCAGTTGGACTCAGTGTTGCCTGTAGGAGAGACTGACTGCATTACCATAGAAGACACTACTTCTGTGCAGGTCTGTAGGTTACTCAGGTACAAGTCATGTATGAAATACATGCATACAGCTCATGCCCTTTTTTTTTTTAAAAAAAAAACCCAACAAACACTGAACTAAAAAAAACACAGAGAAAAGGTACTCAGTGAGAGTTTTCACATTGTGTGAATTCAGTTAATTTTTCCTTATAGCACCTCATAATTTTTCTGAAAAGAGATCATTAATCATTTCAAATTGTGTACAAGTTTGTGCGATAGCTCTAAGACCACCAAACTCTGACCCTGGAGGAAATGAATTCCTAAAGGTGAAAAGCAAGTGTTTTCTTAATTAAGCCACCTAAGCTGCCTGGTTTTGCAAATATTTATTAACTCAATTCAGATGAAGTCAGATTAGCACTTATAGCTGCAGAGAATGTTGTTTCATTGGACCACAGGTCCTTGTTTTCAAAACAATATTCAATCTCTTAATACAATGACAAATTATTCTCCCCATCTGTCTCTTGCCACAACCGTAACGAATGTAATCTCTGGATGGTGATGTACAAACACTTTTGAAGTACTTAGTTTATAAAACATAGGTAGTAGTTATTTATATAGGGTATTGGGTTTTGTTTTTTTACACTTTTTGAAGTTAATTTTGAATATTCTTTTCAATTTGCTGCATGTAACTGAAACACAAGTGAACCTGTAGACAACAGAACATTCTTGATACAGTAAACTTGTAGGGTGTGCGAGCTCAGTATGACAAAGACTTTCCCAGGCAATGTGTATGTACTCTAGCACTAACGAGTGATTCAGTAGGAGCTGAAGAACAACAGATACTTTGAAACTTGGCCCAGCTGGAGACTGAACTAGCTTGGAGTGTGACTTAGAGCAGGCCATGCCCATTGTACTACCTAGAGTAGATCTGGGCACTTGCCACAGTGCTGCTGTGTGTTGTAAGCACCTTCTGCCCCAAGATTGACCAGCACTGTTCTTTCTGACTTAAGGATGAGTGAGAATCGATAAAGCATATCCCAGATAGTCTATTAACAAGATGGAAGTTCAGAGACTTTTGCTAACAGATCAGGATTTGGCCTATACCACACTCTCTCATGAAGAGGGACTGCGTTTTTTCAGTCCTGAAAAGAATAATAAGCAGCCTGAAGGCTGCACGCCAAGTACTTTGCTAAGTCAGAATTTGAATGTCAGAAATAAAATCAAGAATCTCATGGTCTGATTCAGATTCTCTTTGACCTGCTGAAAAACAGAGTAATGCTTGCTGCAACCTGCCATGAAAAGTAGAAATTTATTTCAAATTCATTTTTCACCTGTGGTGCTGATTGATGCATTAGTTAGGACATGAGGAAGATGGAGGAATGGAAAGGGAAGCTGTGAACTAAATCCGTCCAAAAAGTATGTGTTCATTAGAGAGCAATGATCACTTGCTATTCTGTTCTTGTTTGTGGTGGTGGAGATAGGACTTGTGGCAACAAAGTGAGGTCTGGTAATAACGTTTATTGCTTACTGAGAGATACAGCAGACGTAACTAATTGAAAGGAAACCGATTCATCAGTTTTAGGGCTTAAGGAAAGAGAGGAGAGGGTATTTTCATGAACTGCTATTCTAACTGCTGCACATTTTAAAAGCCTCCACTGCACTAAAAAAGTAATTATTTTTGGCAAAGTATGTTACAGATCTCCTATATTCTACACAGGAAAGATTTGGTTGCATTTCCTGCATTTTAATTTTACTTTTATTGAAATGTTGGACTTCAGGAAAGAACAATCACGTGTTTTGAGTTTTGCCACTGATTTTGCTGTGCCTTGTACCCCTTGTAAAGCATACATAATCATATGTCTTTGTAAATTTTAAAAAGGCTTTAACAAACACTCTTTTATGTCCATGTACATTGCCTCTGTAGTAAACCGTGGATCTTCATTATTTCAAAGCTTTCAGAAATGCTCAGCAAAAACAAATGTTTAAATGTGCTTTTTAACTCAATGTGAAATAGAATTGCACTGGAAAACCTGGAGTTGCTTCACGGCAATCACTTCTATTCTGTTTAGGTTTTTGTGTTGCTCCTGTGAGACACTGGTTTGGAACTCCTTAGAGTTATTTTCATTTTAACTAAAATGTAAATGAACAGTCACATCAGACCAAATGATTGCGGTATGAATTCCAGCCCGTGAAAAACTATCATAGCCAGGAAGCGTGATGTTTCTCTGTTACAGAGATGACACATGGGGCTGTTCACAAAAGCTGGTCTAGTGAGACATCTCCTTGTGGTTCTTTCTCTGATAATGCAGACAAATAGGCTCTTGTTTTGAATTGTTGTGATCTAGAATAGTCTGTCTCTGTCAGGATCTGGAAAAATAGTTCTCCCCAGGTAAATGTTAGCCTTTGAAAATAGTCACCCCCTTCCTAATCCTTGTCCTCAGTATCAAAGTTTTTCTGAAAGAGTACTTTATTTTTTTTTTTTTTAAAAAAGCCTGATTTTAATCACTGTAAAATATTTGATAAAAGGAAACCATTGCCCTTAAACAGATATCTGCTTTTACCAGGGCAAACAATCTGCTTTTTAAGGAATATCTGTTTAACACAATAAACAGTGCTTGGGGTTCACAGAATAGTAGGAAGCTGTTCTTCTCTTATCCAAGTTTTTTATTTACTCAGTATTAAAAATACTGACACTTGTTTAGGCTTTATAATAGATGCTCTTGGACATCAAGTTTTGAAGAAAAACAAGATTTACCTTCAGAAACAGGCCTTATATTAATAAGTACATTGCTGATTACTGTAATTGCAATGACACATATCTATATATTTGTAAGTTCCTTTTGGTCTTTTTAATGACCATGTCACAACCCTAAATATTGTTCCGATCTCTGAAGACAACATCACTTTATACCTATAGTTAAAAAAAAAAAAAAAAGCTTCTCTGGAATTGTGCACGTCTGCCTCTGTTCAGCTTTGTTCCATACTCAAATTTGGTAAATCCTACTTTTTCTTTATTCTTTCCTAATCTAGAAATTGCCAGCTATGAAGAGTTTGTTAATTTCTGTTTGTAAAATGTTCTGCTGTATCTTGGATTAAATGCAGTGCAGCTGGGGGTAGTCATGGCCAAACAATACATGGCATAAATTATCTCTATATGGAGTGCCTGACTAGATAGCATAATCAACATGAGACTGACAAAACAACACAGTTGCGCTGTTGTTGCTGACAACTTCATTATTTCTATGATGTTCAGCTGGGTAATTTGTTTCTGAGGAACAGCATTATCTCCAGATATGTCTAATGGCCTGTATGGACTTTTCTAAGCTTTCTGAAGAGGAATGTGTTTGCACACGTTTAGGTTTTTTCCTAGTATGGAGAACAATTGCAGGAAACATTAGCAAAGAGCATTCTGCTCTACGTTGTTTTTTGCAGTAGGGCAGCATTTCTGTCATGCAATGTTGGTGAGCTCCTCTTGATATGTATGTGGATCACTTAGGGTAACAGCAGCTGCCCTTTCATTCCTTGTTTCAAACAGTAGTGGCTTTAAGGATCTGATGAACTTTTTATACTAAAGTATTTCTGTTTACCTTAACTCACACTCTAAATGGTCCCAAATGACCAAGTAGTGTTGTGTGGCTCAAACACTCCAGGCCTCATTCTATTCCACTGCAGTCAGGAATTACTATTCTCACTAATTTTCCAATTAAAAAGACTAGAAGGAAAAAGCACACCACTTTGTCAAAACTGAACTGTACAAAAAACATCCAATTTTTAAAGAATTCTGACCAAACAGTTCTGGTTTTCTGCTAGTTCATTTAAAACCGTACTCTGAAATAAAAGCGACCAGGGTCCACAGCTCCAAGGCGCTGCACAGGCTGCCCCAGAGCTGGAGAACTCCTGGCCTCCACGTCTCTTCCTGTGGAAGCAGGAGTCTGCAAGCCCCAGTGCTGGTGAACCTGCCAACTCCAGCCCTGCGGCAGAGCCTGGCTATGCCACCATCCAGGTTGTGCTGAGAGGACTGCAGATTAGGAAGCTGGGAGGAGCTGGGGCTGCCAAGCTCAGTTTCTTTTAGTCGCTTACATCACGGGTGTCTCAAATCTTTCAAAACTCTTGGGAAAACTATTTCATTGGGAAATTTTCTAAACTTAGTCCAAACACAATTATTTTTTCTTCACTCACAATTTCAGAATTTCTTGAGTTTGATCGTGTCTATGACTGATGAACTGGGAAATATTTGTCTTTTTTATGAATATACTGAATACTTCTGTGTCTCTGTGGATAATAGATTATTTGCTATGGATTTGGATCAAGAACACTGGCTAAAGGAACTAGTGAAACAGTAAGACTCAGATCAACGTTCTTGAGGAAACGCAAGAAACCAGGGAATAGGACAGAGAATGAACAAATTGGCAAATGGATATGTGTGAAAGATGATAGGTAAACAAGGAGCCAGAGAGGCACAAATTGCCAAAACCAGAGTTGGAATTTACTACAGTAGCTCATATGTATAAAAGTTTGCAAGTAAAAGTAAGTATGGGGACAAAGAAAGATACAATTTTATAGGCTTGTTTGGGGGGTGGTGTTTGGGTTTTTGTGGGGTTTTGGGGGGGGGTTACCTTTCCCACTGTATACCTTTGGCTGTATGAAAAAAATACCCCAATATCTTGTTTCAAGGAGCAGAGTCACTTTAACCACCTTTCTAGTAATGGATTTCCAAAATGAGAGAGCATACAGATGCCAAACAGAGTTGGCCTGACCATTCTACTTTGGGAGGGAGGCTGGAGGTCCCATTCCTAGGTATCCGATCTGCCTGGCTACACTGCCTGACCCCAGCTGCGGCAGTGTACAGGACGTCAGATCTGATGTTTGGGTAACATTTGCTCCTTTAGGGCGATTATTAACAGTCTAAAATACAGCTTTGTCTCTAATGATGATGACAGCTTTGCCATTGACTGGTTAGGAAGTAAAGTCAGGCTCCATGTGAAGTTTTCAAAATCCAAATGTTTGAGCAAGTTTCTTTGCTCCAAACTTCCCACCCAGTTTCCAGACTAGTGGTCTACCAAGCGTTTTTCACAAACTCCATGTATGCTCAGTGACGAAACACAAGGCCATATAAAACAGAGGAACATTAGTTTCTGTGTATGGAGGACGTGCTTGCCACTGAAATACCATTTGCAATTAAGCGTCAGACGTTGTGTACTTGGGACAATGTAACACCCGTGTGTGGCTGCTGCTCCATGGACCACATCAGGCTTTGGAAGACCTGGGAGCACACTGCCACCTATTGATTGGCGAACTGAAAGGGAATGTCTCTAGCTACCCTGAGGTTTGATACCAAACAGCTTTGTGAGCTTCTCATCCTCTGCATGAGAACAGCCTTCTGCATCCCAGAAATGTTACTGGTGTCCAGAAGAAACAAAGAGAATTTGCTAAATGGAATTAATGGCCAATACAATGTGCTGCTTGGCTGCTAAGGATATCTGTGGTGTACAAAGCTGAGAGCAATACAGGGTAAATATTTTGGTAAATGTATCACTTAATCAGCCAACTTGGGTGGCCTCTTTAAACGAGATGTATCACCAAACATACATCTTCATAAAAACGTGCGGCTTTAGCAATAGTAATGGTAATAAGAGCTCGTGGAATCAGCTCATGGTGTATGCTGCAGGTAGGCAAACAAACATGGAATGAAAATCTGTCGCAATAGGTTAAATAAGTAGTATAAGTACAGTAAAGCAAATATTCTGTTCAACTAATAAGTATGAAACACGGGCAAGTGAAATAATAAATGGCTGAGATCTTTGAGCCATCTAACAGAATCATCAAAGGCTAAGAACATCCAGGTTTCTGTACAAGATCATGCCAACAGATTTTCTTGTATGTGTTTTATCATAAACCCAGGTTTTAGTTTTCTGTAGGTCTTTCAGTCTTCTCCATTTCCAGAACTAGATGTAGGTGCCTCTCAAACTTATTTACACACATTCATTCATTATTTTTAGGAATTCATTTCATGGCTTTATCATATGGTAAATTTATGATTACTTCTCTTACCTTACTAAGTGTTGTTTAATGTCTTCTGGCTTTTGAACAGTTTAATATTGAACTTACATTCATATGACCAGAAGATTGAAAATATGTTTACTTGATATAAACAAACTAATTGTCTTTCATAGAACTAGCTTGGGCAAGAAAACCTCTTGCATTTTACTATTCTACTAAATAATGTTTGGGTAGCATTAGAGAAGTATTAAGCATTATAAAAACTGAAATGGCAGCTGCAAAGGGTCTACTTTCCATCAAGCTGAAGGGAGAAAGCAAAGGAGAGAAGAGGGAGTATTGACTCACAATGAGAAATTGCTAGAAAATGTTTAAGAATGGACCAGTTTCAGGAAACTCACTTTAGCTTTTTCCTCTAAAAATAGATAGAAATTAAGAATTCCATCACAAGAAAGTTCCATAGACGGGGTCTATACAGACCAAAAAAACTTAAATCGGAGATTTTGACTCAGAAGAACCATCCTTATTCAGCACAGCACTGAAAATCGAATTTTATGCTTACATTTAACAAATTTAGACATTTCAGATTTTCAGCATGCTTTTTTCCAGATAATATCCCAGTGTTAAAGAGGTATTTGGTGGTTTTTGAAAGATTTCCAGTCTTCTTCCTGTTGGCAAGGTGCAGCAACCTCAGTCCGCTGTCCTGCAGCCTGCTGATGAACGATCCTCAGAAGCAGCAGAACAAGAGAGGGAATACTATACGCCTACAGCCTGTGATTTTCACAGTATAGAAGGAATGCTGTGCACAGCATATTGTCACAACACTTTGCAGTTCTCTGCTGTGGCAAAACATGCAGGCAGTTGCCTGTTGTAATGTCTTTGAAATATGTACATATGAATATTTACATACATATGCATGCATATGTGCATATAGAAAGTCTATCAGAAATGGCTTGGTCCATATCGAGACTGATTTTAAAAGTATAGAATAAGTTCAAGTCCCATGACATAAAAATGTCAGGCCCAGGACTAGATTTTGACTTCAGCTACTTTGGCAAAAGGACTCTATTTGATATGAGGTGCAGTAGCCTTCACTGCGTTTTGAAGGGTGGGAGAACCAGACTGGTCACCAGCTTTTGAGGGGTTTCCAACATTTTCCGAAACTCAAGCATCATGTCTGAATAAAGCCAGTGAATTTTTTTCAGCAGATTGTAACAGTAGCTCTGGTATCCCTTTAAAAACAATAAAAAATACCTTTTTCTGTAGATATTAATGATCTTTGGCTATGACCCAGGAATTAGTGTGTATTTTTTTTTTCTACTGCCAGATGGTACACAGGAGTGTTCTGGTTACACGAATTTAACCCAGCGGAGTGTCCAGGAAGGATAATGATTTTCTAGAGTGTTGTTTATCTTTGTTTGTCACCTATGCTATTTTTAGAATTTTAAGGCTCTTACGGTTATTCTGTATTCTGACTTTGTAATATCTTTGTGGGTTTCTGTGGGATCCAGGATTTGTGTTTTTTGCCTTATAGTGAAAAAAAAATTTTTGAAATATCATTGTTCTACTGTTTTGGAAGCTCTTAATGCAGACATTACAGGATCTTTTTTAGCTGAAACATAGGCATCAATAAAATATGTTTTTCTTATTCGTTTAATAATCTTTTTTAAGCATGACCTGTTCAGGCTGGGAGCTTTCAAATGATCTTGCAGATGTCCCATAGCTGTGGATATGGTTGCTGCTTTTGTTGCTATGATTGCAGACAGCTGTAGTGGTAGCTTGCTTGAAGAAAGACAAAACAATACATCACATGCAACATGCATTACTGGACTGAGTGTAGGATTATGATTCTTTTTTTCCCCTTTGATTGGTTTAACATAAAACTAACTGCTTTATGATGGCTGCATTCATGTCTTTGCTCATACTTCATGGCAAATTAATTACAATCACAGTTTTGTTTACTCTGGCAGTATTTTTTTTCTACTTGCACGCTGTGCTGCTCATCAGTTTTAAGAGATACAACAAGCTAAAAGCATACAGAAGTCATGGCATCTTTGACTACAGAGGCAAGAGCTTTATATACTAGTCATTTCTACAGCAGCACAGGTAACTAGTATAGAGTTAAAGCACCAAACATTTTACCTGCAATACAACACTATTTGCTTTAAATACTGTTTTGCTCTGAGATCTTATCAGAGGTCTTCGACTTCAGCAATTGCTAGTAATAAGCTTTTTCATATCTGATCATTCATGCAGTATAAGGAAGAGGTTTACTCATTCTGCCCTGAGGCTGAACCAGCGGAGACAGTAAAGCCAATGTGATTCATTGAATGAAGACACTGGACAATTACCAGCAACTTGTTCACATTTTGCCTTGGATAGCCTAAGCTGGTAAGTCTAATTTAACTCTTTAATGCATATATTCTGAACTACTAGTTTCAAGTATAAAATTGTTACATAAGCATATTTAAGAATATATATGGTGTTAAATGGTTTCTTGGCTGTTATGATTTCCTAGAATTTGAAGTTAGTGCTTTTACAGCTATGCTGTGTCCTACTAGTGCACCTGTCTATACAGTGCAGCATATAAGTGCTATGTACAGCAGGCAGTGATCTATAATTTAGATTTTTTTTTCTCTCTCTCTACAATATGTTTTTAAAAGGATGAGAATATTAGGTCAGTATTAGCCAAATAATAAAAATTAAAAGCCTTTATAAGAGTAACTGATTTATATACATTTGTATCTGAATGTGACTTTTAAAGCACCCTGCTGTTGGGGAATAGAACGGTTACTTCAGCACTCAGAAGCGCAAGTAGAAATCTGATCACAAAGATTAAGCTACAGTGTGTGCAGCATGCAAGGTGTGTTGGAAGACTTCAATCACTGTTTTGGTATATGCTATAGCAGGGTGATAGTCACACAAATGAGACTGCTTTGGGGGTCATTTCCAGCGTTGTGCAGTAACGGTTTCCACAGAGATTCAGGTTCTTTGTTGTTGGAACCCCTGTCATAAGACTTTCATTTTGTGTTTTTAATTCTCAGAAATGCAAACTGCTGTTAATTATGACTAGTTATAAGGGGAGCAGCTGTTACTCTGTCTAGTTCTGCCTTTTACTGAGAAATCTTGTAACATGCTACTTCTAGTTCTTGACTTGCTGTAAGCATGCTAGTTAGATCACACAGGGCTACTCCAAACCACATTGAGATGTCCTTATCATTTCATTCTGAGCTATGCTAGGTGTGTGCAGAGGCTTCCATAGGTGAAAATCTCAAATGGGTCAGTTCTTGACATTGCCTTTTTCTAAACTATTAGTCTTTGATATACTGTGACAATTTTAGTTGTTACAATGAGATATCCTCAGGCTAAGTGCATTGCAGCTGGGGGATTTGTCAACCAAGACAACGGACATTTCAGGGTTTCACCTGATTGGTGAGGTGAGGACATGGTTGTAAAAAAACCCAAATGAATTACTTTAAAAAGGAGCCTAAAACTGCTCTTACAAAAAGTTCATGGCTGTAAAAATAAAATGCCAACATCCAATAAAACCCAGCAAGTTTTCAATCACAGAATCATGTGAATTGAGCAGTCTTTGTTTTCCTTATTTTTTACTATACATTTTACCCCTGATTTTGGCCGATCTCATTTCCATTGCTCTCTTATAAATAGTTTCTACAGCCTAGTAAGATCACACTTCCAGAAAGTTTTCTAGAATATACAGGTTACCTTTACCTTTATTCATTTCATACTTTGCATGTAACTAGAAAACATACTAAGTACAATAATCTTCAGTAGCATTTTACATCTTACTGTTTCAGTACATAAGTAAACAATGCAGTTCAATTGCATTATATTATTCCAGCTTTTGCTTTATTGTTCTGCATTTATTCCATGCACTATTTCAAGATATTGATGGTCAGTATACAGGAAACATTTATATGTTGCAAGTCACTTGTGATGCACTGATTCTCTGTGGATAGCAAAGATGCCATCTGTTTTATTGTTAAATAGCTGCAATTTTTATGCTGTTTACTTAGCTTCTCTATAGACTCGTCTGCTCTTGACCTAAGAGAAACTTTCATGAGATTATAGAAGATTCTGTTCTCTTCTTACATTAATGTTAGTCTTGGAGATCTGCTCTGGCTGTGTGTTGAAAAAGCTTACATGTGTAATATGGACACCCTATTATTACTGTCCTCAGAAATCATTATTGAGATGGTTAATAACACACTATTGTTTTCTTCTGAATGCATAAATCCTGTTTCATTGACCAGATCAGGTTGGAAAGGACTACAGCAGCCTCTAGGAATTGTAATAGCTGGAGTCAAACTATATTTAGATATAGTCACTGTGAACAGTAACCCACACCATGGGGAAGAGGCCTGAGAAGACTTCATATTAAACTGCTGCTAGGCTTTTACGGGTTGGAGACACCACCTAGTACCCCAATGACACCTAAATTTGCTTTGGTCTTGAGACTACACCAGCATCCTAGAGTGCTGCAACATATTCAGAGGACCTACTGAGAGGTCCTTCACCTTTACTTGCTCAAGTTAACTCCTCTTAAAAGATAGTGTTGCTGTCAAGCTGTTCTCAGTAAAAAGTTGGGGTTCTGAAAATAACTTCTCTACTTCTCAAGAAAAGCTTGAATTTGATGACTTTTAGGACATTCTGCAAAAGACGTCTGGGCAACTGAGTTTAAGGAGATGGATACAAATACAATTCCTGCATTAATGAAGGCTGGAGAAGAGACTAGTTTGTTTAGAAGTCAGGCTGGCAAAATTCCTTTTTTAGCAATTATTTTAATCCTCAAGAGTATTGTCACAATATTAATTCTATGAGCTAGAAGCACTAAAATACTAATAACATGGACCAACGGAAGATGGGTAATCGGCTGTTTCTCAAGCTTATATTTAATAAATATATGAAAATAAACTGAACTATAGGAGCTATGCTAAACAGCGACAGATGTGAGTGAAATCTTTTGACCATCTTAAAAAGAATTTTATTTCATGTTTGTACTCCCTAATGGTTCCATGGATGCGTCTGTAAAACAAAAGGCTGTCTTCTAAGTTTGTCCAATATTAAAACTCAACACTTACCAGCAACTTCCATACAGTAAAGCCTAACCCACACTGATTCCAGCCCATAGTTCCACATAATTCTGGCATGTCTGGAACATTTGTGAGTTAGCATTGGTGATTATAATTTTAGTATTATGCTCTAGTTTGACATTAACAAGCGATTTCTCATGACAATGACTTTGATTAAACATACCTTGATATGTTCCTCAGTTTCCAGTCAGCCTTTCTATCTAGTCTATGCAAGCTTACTGTTTAGGACAGAGAATAAAATGCTTCATTTGAAGAGACAGTGACTTCAGTTAGATCTTGTCGGCACTGCTGAAAGGGCAGGATGAATTCCTTGTGTGAGCCTCACTTTACCGTTTGTTCATAAGCTCAGAGAAAAGCAGTCCAAAATCATTGTAGGATTGTCACTCCCTGAGTCCCAGAGAGCTCCTTTCTTACCATATCCACTGTTGTATATTAGTTTCAGAGACGCAGCTGACATAATTCCCTTCTTCTGGTTGCACACACTGTTGTTCGAATTTAACGAAGTCTTCCCATCACATATGACAATTATGTTGACTCTCTTCATTCAGAGACTTGGTCTCTTTTCAATACCCCATGAGCGTGGAGAATATTGAGATTGCTTGTAATCAGATATTTTTGTACTCAGGATGTGTGCTTCACCACACTTTACAAATGAGGAAGGAAGATGTAGAGAGCTTATGAAACCTGGGTGATGTCTTTAATCTCAGGGACCAATTCATGTCAATGAGCAGCCTCAACAGCAGGGTGAATGTCTAGTAAAGAATGCTTTTATAATTGTAAATAGTTATTAGAGTCTGGTCCTGCAGTCTGATTTGCTTAGATGCAGACTGAGACCATGAGAACAGAAAGTGACAGGATTTGTATGACAGTATAAAGAATCTAAAGCTTATTTCCAGGAAAAGATAGTCTGAAACGTAGCCAGTTTACTACTATGACTGTGAGGTCTTCTAGAGAGACATTCTGTCTTATAAATGTGTACGTGTTCTTGGCATGGAAAAAGGAAATGTGAAGAAATTGTGCATTTTCGTCACCTTTTCACTTACAGAGATCCTTGGGGATAGTTTCCTGTGCTTGCAGTTAAGTCAAATCTGATTCTTAGTTTCCCTTCAGAAAGGCAAGACTATTCCCACATAAAATATTTCTAGAGAATTAAATATTAATTCAATTTTTCCTAATATGGAAAAATGACTGTAATCATACAGCCTAGAAAGTATTGTTTAATTATGAGATAATATGGAAATCCTATTTGGCTAGGCAGTCTTAGAGAGAGGAGGCTGTCCCTTTAGAAAGAGTTTGTAGTCTAAATGGACACGGCAAACACAGAGCAGGATAAAGTTATACAACATATAGACAAAACCAGTGCCTGTCCACTGAGGGAAGAAACAACTCAGCATGAAACCGTAAGCAGCAACAGTTAGAATCACAGATTATTTTAACTGTAAAACATAGAGTATAAGGTCTTCGTCTGCAATAACTTGGATTTTAGTTGGCCATAGGTATTTTAAACAAAAAAATGCACATATGCCTCACTATGCCTACAAAAAAGCCTCAGTAGGTTTTCCGTGTTTCAGCTCTTATTTGCTAAAACCTAACGCCTTAGGAGTCTTGGTCACAGAGCTGGTTCCCTCTCTGCCAAATGCTCCTCAAAACTCCAACAAAAAGCATTCTCTGTAGCAATGGACTTTCATTTGGATGATAACATGTCAGCATTTGATGCAAATTAAATGGATGTTCATGCATTGTTTCTGCTGTAGCTTGTGATCGGTTCAGAGATGAAAAAGTATTTTGAATCCAGCCATACTCCCTGAGTAAGAAACACTGCTTTTTGTCTCTAGAGAAAAAAAATCCACCTACCTAACTGAAAACGTCACATGCTTTTGGAGCACACAGTTTGCTAGCAGATAGTGATATGGGAAACAAAGCACATGTCTTGCCACAGTTGTGCTTGTGTCAAACTTAAGTCACTTGATCAGTTAAAAAATTCAGCCCTGCATTGTGCTCTGAAATCTGTTAGATTTTTTTCCTCTGAATTGCTTCAGTTTTGTTTTAAGAAACTACTGTACTGACAAAATGCAGATTATGTATGTTATTCAACTTGTATAGTAACATTTACATTTGGATGTCATTTTTTCTGATGCCTGTATTACCAGAACTCACTCTGTCAAAAGGCCATTTCCTTTATTAAATGAAACCCCTTCTCCTTATACAAATTAGCAAATAGTTCTGAAGTTGTCTGTTTAGTTTTTCTGTCCTTAATTCTCCCTCCCGTAGATATCCATGGGACCAATTCCATAAAGAACACTTTGTCACTGAGAAAGCCCAAAAATGTGCTTCTGAGTATGTGTGAAAGTGATTTTTGCCATAGAAGTCTTGCAGTATGTGTTTCAGTGACAGAATTCTGCTCAATGATGTTAGTATAGCAAAACCTTGTTAAACAGCTATTGTTTTTCTTCTAGAAACTACTAGCTGAAAATGACACAGCAAATGCATAACTTAAGTCTTGTCCAGACTAAGAAGAACAGTGTGCCATCCTCTCCAAATGCTGCAAAGCGGTTATATCGGAACCTGTCAGAGAAGCTCAAGGGGAGTCATACATCCTTTGACGAAGCATATTTCAGAGCTCGATCAGACCGGCTCAGTCTCCGTAAGACCTCAATGGTAATTGCTTGATATATACCAAACTGCCAATTTACTGTCTTATTAATCTCCTTAATTGGTTTTATTTTAATCCGTACAATATTCGTCATCTCACTTTGTCTGTTCCATGACCAATGCTGTACATTCTTTCCAGATTTAACCTTTATGATCCTGTGTCAGCATAAATTCTTGACCTTCCTGAAGGCTAAGGAAAAGCTACTTTACTCAAGTGATGATGTTTTCTTTTAAGAGTAGGGTCTTAACTTGGCATTAATGTGTACAAAATGTGGATTAAACATATACACATAAGTGTCTCTGTTATGAGAAATGAAGAGAAGGTATTTTCATAAAACTGAAGATTACTTCAATAGAAATTCCCAGTTTTCCAAACAAAAGAGCAAGTGGAACTTATATGCTGTGACAGATAAATGCAAGATTAGTCAGAAACTGTGGTGATTGTCACTAGATAAGACCATAGAATAAGATCACACATGAGCTGTCTGGCCTGGGTATCCTACCCTCAACGCAGAACACAGTCGAGCACTCTGGTGTCGGTACAGGAAAGCATATAAGCACACACTGGACTTAACACAAGTGCTCCTACTTATGCCAGTGCTGGTGAAGTTACACAACCTGCAGCATATACATTTTAAAGAATGGACTATGTCCCTGAAATAATAGCACAGTGTAAGTTCGGTGCACAACAGTCTTTTGTATTGCTGGAGGAAGATGAACCTTGCCAAAACAAAATAAATTCCCCTTTTCAATAAGTAGGAAGAACAGACACATCCTTCAGCTTCTCTGAAGTATTCTGAGGGCAAGAGTTCCTCTCCACTTCTGAAAAGCAAAGACTTATGTCAGTGTCTATGGATGTGCCAGGAGACACCTCTTGGAACCACTACTCTGCTGCACTAAAGCAAATGCTTAGCGCAGTGCAGGACTAAACTGTGAATACGGTTGGGCCAGATAATAAATATTATGTTTTGTCAGAAGAAAAAGCACACTGTAGACTCCTTTAACACTCACAAATGTTTATGCATGAGAAAAATTATATGAATCAATGCAAGAATTGAAAATTATTTTTAAATCAATTAAATGATCCTATCCTCTAGGATCACTCCTTTCTTGAAGTCAGAGGACCCATGCGCGCCCCATGGAGGAGTTCAGCTGAAATGTAGCTCTAGTACATTGGAAAGTCAAGAGACTGTTGTCTCACTCCTGTGAAGAAAGGCTTCAACCTGAAGGAAGCAGGGGATCATGGCTCCTTACCCTCAGCTCTGCTAGAGACAATAGATTTTGTATTACAAAAGGAGAAGCCTGAAACAAAGGTGGAATAGCCTTTGCATAGTAGCCAACAGTTGTGCTTTTGAGGCAGTGGGTTTCCAGATACTTTCAGTTTGGAGCGAGCATTTGAATTTGGGCCTTGAAGTATGAAATGTGGGAAAAGATTCTTTAGACGAATTTTCTAGCCACTGTCTTTTTTTGCCTTTTTCTTTTCAATTGCAAGCTTGTGTGTGACTAAGCGAGTGAAAGAGAGGAGGATAAACTAGTGCTGGGGACCATTGCAGAGCAGACTGACATGTAGACTGAATGCATGCCAGTCTTCTTAGCATATCTTCCGAACAGCGTTTCTCTAAACATGCACTTCAAATTACATATTACTTCAAACATGGGGTCTTCCGTCATACTTAACTAACGAGAAGAGAAATGGCATAAGCATAGCCCAAAGATTGAGGAGCAGCGTACTGCTTATGAGGCTCAAGCCCTCTGCTACCCACAGAGCTAATTACTCACGGTCTCGCTTCCCTCCCTTTTCAGTCCAGATCTGTCAGGTGGTGGGAGTCCCTATTCAATCAGTAATTGTAATTAGGAGACTCAATTTTACGTTTTGATGTGGATGGTGGTTTAATGGGATATAGACTTACTTGTGTTACCTTTGTTTCCCCCAAACTACTACACTGTCATGGGAGAGACACAGCTTTTGTCACTGCTGACCTACACTGAGCATAGGTACCTCTAGGTATTACCAGTCTGGGGTCTGAGCTGGTGTCCACATCAGTCATGGATAGACTCTCGCTGAACTCCAAAGGCTCTGGATCCTATTCTATCCATTCTGCCAGTTTTCCCTAGAAATAGATAGCAAGGAAACCGTCAGTGAAGGGGTGGAAATATTCCAGGTCAAGTTGCTGGCTGATGTATTTTCTAATCATTGAGTTTCTGTGCTACAGACCTAAGTCAATGACAAAAATCACGTCTCCAGACAAGCGAACAACATTTGTTAGAATTTGTTTTCTTTCACCTTTGGCTAGTGAAGAGTTTTCTTTCCATTCTCTCTTGCTGTGCAACACTTTCCATTCAGTAAATTGTTGTCTTGCAGCAGACATAGCAATGTCCCAAAATAGCTTTATTCTTGAACTCATGTTTATCAAAACAAGCCTTTGCAGAAACTAATCACAGAATCACAGAATCACAGAATAGTAGGGGTTGGAAGGGACCTCTGTGGGTCATCTAGTCCAACCCCCCCGCCGAAGCAGGGTCACCTACAGCAGGCTGCACAGGACCTTGTCC